>ENA-ORSM01003082-ORSM01003082.1-human-gut-metagenome-genome-assembly--contig:-NODE-3082-length-10833-cov-3.558360_pt1 | contig 10833 bp, 5 predicted proteins | sample MGYA00241903_ERZ509170 | MGnify/ENA primary metagenome ERZ509170 (study PRJEB26280, sample SAMEA2338784) | human gut metagenome | biome: human gut; feature: human-associated habitat; material: faeces...
CCGCACCTCGCTCGCCGTATCGGCACTTAGAATTATGCGGTATTGCCCTAAAACAAAATGGATGCCTCCCTCCACATTCAGAGAAGCATCCATGATGGATTCTTAATTATTCGATTTTTACCCGTGTCCAGAAAACCGGGTACATATCAGTACGGGACGGCAGCTTTTCTTTTATTGGTTTGCTCTTTTTATAAAAAACTATGATTACAGCGGCATATAGTCAAAATCAATGCGGCCAAGGGCAACGTTGGCACCGGCCACCTGCACTTTGACGGGGTCGCCCAGCATCCAGCGTTTTCCGGTCAGCGGGTCCAGAATGCTGACGCCCTCCACCACAGTGGCTTCGCCCTTGCAGAGCTGTGCAGCAGGCACAAAGCCCTCTACGGTGTTTTCCAGCGCCACAAAAATACCGCGCGGTGTTACACCTGCCACGGTGCCGGTGTAGACTTCGCCCAGGTGGTTGTGCATATACTCGGCCTTGTACAGGTCCTCCACATCGCGCTCAATGCGCACGGCGGAAACTTCTTGGCGGCTGGACTGCTCGCTGGCGTGGGTGGCAAAACCGGTATAATCCTTGATGAGCTCCTGCTCCGGCTTGCCCACCAGCATATCCGTCAGGATGCGATGGATGGCAAGGTCCGGGTAACGGCGAATGGGGCTGGTAAAGTGGGCATAGTCTGCCAGCACCAGACCGTAATGGCCTTTCGGCTCCGGAGAGTAGCGAGCTTTCTGCATGCTGCGCAGGATACCGGTGTGGACCGGGATCTGGATGGGCTGGCCGCGGGTTTCGTCCAGAATGGCAGAAAGCTCCAGCTGGGTGGGCACTTCCCCGGCAAAGTGGACGTTCAGGCCGCAGGCTTTCAGGGTGTTGCTCAGCTTTTCCATGCGCTCGGCATCGGGGGCTTCATGGATACGGTACACAAACGGCACATGATGGGTGCGGCCCGCATTGGCAGCGCACTGGTTGGCCAGCAGCATGAACTCTTCGATCATGCACTCCGACACACCGCGGGTGCGCTTGACGATATCCACGCAGCGGCCTTCCTCGTCCATGACCAACTTGGCTTCGTCGGATTCGATGTCCATCGCGCCGCGTGCTTTGCGCAGAGCCAGGCGCTTTTCGTACAGCTCGGTCATCGCGGGCAGCTGAGCCATAACGTCTTTATATTTCGTCACCAGAGCCGGGTCATTGGAGCCGTCCAACAGAGCGTTAATTTCTTTATAAACGCCCTTGACACGGCTGCGGATGACGCTCTTGACGAACTGATAGCTATGGATATTGCCGCTTTCATCCAGCTGCATCAGGCAGGAGAACGCCAGGCGCTCCTCCCCTTCATTGAGGCTGCAGATGCCGTTGGAAAGCTGGGTGGGCAGCATGGGGATGACTTTATCCGCGTAATAGATGGAAGTTGCGCGCTCATAAGCTTCCTTATCCAGCGCGGTGTCCGGGCGGACATAGTGGCTGACATCCGCAATATGAACGCCCAGCTCATAGCCGCCGTTCTGGGTCTTCATCAGGCTGATGGCGTCGTCGATATCCTTAGTCTCGGCAGAGTCGATGGTAAAGATCGGCAGACCGCGCAGGTCGGCGCGGTGGGCAGCTTCGGCGGGGTCGATGAGAGCGTTATCATATGCGTGAGCTTCGGCCAATACCTCCTCCGGGAATTCCTGGCGGACATCACGGCCATACAGCACAGCCTTGGCGCACTCTGCTGCGCGGTCGGAAGTGCCGAAGCGCTCGGCAACAGCGCAGCGGTGATCCATATGGCGCTGGCCGCGGTTGGTCAGGATAGCACCGACCTTATCCCCCAGCTGTGCGCCGTTGACGCCTTTTTTATCCAGCACAATGCGCACATCACGGCAGCCGTCCGGCTCCACGGCAAGGCGGCCATCCTCAGTCAGCACAATGGTACCGGCAAAGGTGTTGTGCGGGGTGGTCACCTCCACCACTTCACCCTCGGCGCTGCCCTCCACACGGGGGTGGTCGAACAGTTTGATGATGATTTTATCCTGCGGCATAGCACCATGCAGGGCGCGGCCGGGAATAAAGATATCGCCGGTGCCGTCATCGCGGGACGCAAAGCCGAAGCGGGCCGCCAGCTTGACCAGTGTGCAGGGAATGCCAGCGGGGGCATCGGTATTTTCCATCACGGCAAAGCCCGGAACATAGGTACCGTTGCGGGCGGACAGCATACCGGTAGCTACCATGCCGGTTACGGTGTTGCGCAGGCGGGAATTATCCACCTGCAAAGCATTCTGCAGTTCACGCAGGGTCTGGGGGCGGCGCTTGCACGCCGCAAGAATATTTTTCTGTAATGGTGTCATGTTTTCTCCTTTGGGTTGGGCACAGGCAGCGGCCCATGCCTTTGTTTTTACTCCTCGTTTACGTCACCCTGCCACCCGGCAGGATCCTTCCATAGCAGGCGTGGCCTTTGGTTTCGCGGCAGCACCTGCACCATTGTGACCTTTTTATTTTTCCCATAAAAAACGACCCGCGGTATTGGGCGGGTCGTTGACGGTTCCTGAATAAGGGAAAGCGGAACGCCAACAAAATTGGCCAGACCGTTCTCCTTTCATTCAATTACAAGCGGGCACTCAGCACACCAACCAGCAGCGTAGCTACAAAGAAAACAGCGCCGCAGATTTTGGTCACTTTGGCCAGCTTGGCATCCAGGCCACGCTCGCGGCCGGCAGCCATAAAGCTGTTATCACCCATAATGGCAGCAGACAGGCCCTGCCCTTTCTGGGTCTGGGACAAAGTGAACACAACGATCAGAACCGAAACAATGATCAGCACAACGCCGAACGCGATTTCATAAGCGGTCATGGATTAACAGCAACTCCTTTTCAGGCCACAGCCAAAACGGATGTTTCGGCCTGCCCTAACTCTCATACAGGTTATAATATAACATACCAAAAAGCAAAATGCAAGAACTTTACCCTGCCTTGTGCAGAAAAAGATTGCATTGCCTTTTTTTGCTCCTTACAGACTCATCTGCTCGGTCGTGTCCTCCTGGCGGAGCAGCGCGCCGGCTGCGGGCAGGGTGCGCACGCGGTAGCGGTGCGGGTCTTTCAGTTCCAGCCCCGCCGCCGGGCGCACTTTGGCGATTCGGGCGTTCTTTTTCAGCGTTACCATGTTGATACCGGCGGTATCGCGGGTAGCCTTTTCGGGAATCAGCGCACTGCCGACCAGGATCAAGCGTGGGCCACCGGTGCCGCCGCTGGTGAAGACGGCCAGCTCGGTTTCTTCCTCAATGTGCAGCATTGCGGCAAGTTCTTCCTTATCGCTATAGGCTTTCAGCAGCTTGCGGCGGTTCTGCTTGGTCATATAGCTGGCCAGCGGGATCTTTGCACACTTGCCGTTCTGGTAGAAGAACAGCATGTAACCATGGTAATCGACTGTGACCGTCATGAACAGCGGCACTTCGCCCTCTTCCATTTCCAGCTTGGAAGCGACATAATCACCCAGCACGCTGGCCTTGGTATCGGCAAATTCCGATGCGCGGGATTTGTACACCTGGGCATGGTTGGTAAAGAAGAGCAGCTCGGCGCTGTTGGTGGTCTCTTTGGTATAAACCACCTCGTCGCCGTCTTTCAGCTTCTGCTCGCCAGACATGCGCAGGCTCTGCGGGGTAATTTTTTTGAAGTAGCCTTCCCGCGTAAAGAACACCGTGACCGGGTAATCCGGGATCTCGTTCTGCTCATCGGCAGCAGAATCGTCCGGCAGATCGTACAGGATTTCCGTTTTGCGGGGGCTGCCATACTTTTTGGCAACATCGCCCAGCTCGGTCATAATGATCTTGCGGATGCGGGCGGGGCGTTTGAGAACATCTTCCAAGTCTGCGATCGCCTTTTCCAGTTCCTCAATTTCCTCGGTGCGTTTGAGGATATACTCACGGTTGAGGTGGCGCAGCTTGATTTCCGCCACATACTCAGCCTGCACTTCGTCAATGCCAAAACCGATCATCAAGTTGGGCACAACCTCGGATTCTTCCGCAGTGTTGCGCACAATTTCAATTGCCTTATCAATATCCAGCAGGATAGCTTCCAGGCCGCGCAGCAGGTGCAGACGCTTTTGCTTGCCCTGCAGATCATAGTAGGTGCGGCGGCGCACGCATTCGGAGCGGAATGCGATCCACTCCAACAAAATCTGGCGCACGCCCAACACGCGGGGCTGGCCGCCGATCAGCACATTGAAGTTGCAGGCAAAACTGTCCTCCAGCGGGGTTGCCTTGAACAGACGCGCCATCAGCTTGTCCGGGTCCTGGCCGCGCTTGAGGTCGATGGTCAGCTTCAAGCCGTTCAGGTCGGTTTCATCACGCATATCGCTGATCTCACGGATCTTGCCCAGTTTGACCAGCTCGGTGATCTTATCCATGATGGCTTCCACCGTTGTGGTCGGCGGAATGCGGGTGATGTCAATGCAGTTGTTCTCTTTATCGTAAGCCCACTGGGCGCGCACGCGGATGCTGCCGCGGCCTTTTTCCAGCACATTCTGCATCTCGGCGGCATCATACAGGATGGAACCGCCGCCGACAAAATCCGGCGCGGGCATCAGCTGGGCCAGGTCCGCCTGGTCGTCTTTCATCAGGGCGATGGTTGCATTGCAGAGCTCCACCAGGTTGAAGGAACAGATGTTGGACGCCATACCGACCGCAATGCCCAGTGTGTTGTTGGCCAGAATGGTCGGGAAGGTGACCGGCAGCATCGTCGGTTCGGTGGTGGTGCCGTCATAGTTGGGCACAAAATCCACGGTATCCTTGTCGATATCGCGGAACAGCTCTTCACACACGGGTTCCAGCTTTGCCTCGGTGTAACGAGCGGCGGCGTAAGCCATATCGCGGCTGTACGCCTTGCCAAAGTTACCCTTGGAGTCCACAAAGGGCACCAGCAGGCTTTCGTTGGAACGGCCCATACGCACCATGGTGTCGTAAATGGCGGCATCGCCGTGGGGGTTCAGGTGCATGGTGCTGCCCACGATGTTGGCGCTTTTGGTGCGGGCGCCTTTCAGCAGGCCCATGCCGTACATGGTATACAGCAGTTTGCGGTGGGCGGGCTTGAATCCGTCAATTTCCGGCAGCGCGCGGGAAACAATAACGCTCATGGCGTAAGGCATGTAGTTTGTTTCCAGCGTATCGGTAATGGGGCTTTCGATGACCTCACCGGCAGAGAGGATCTCGACGTTATCGCCCAGCTGCGGGCGGGCAGGGGCGGCTTTCTTTTTGGTTGCTTTTTTTGCCATTTTGCTCTCTCCTCCCCTGATTAAGATACGTCCAGATCGTCCAGATATTCAGCGCCGTGCTCCGCAATGTGCTCCTTACGGCCCTGCAGATTATCGCCCAGGAGCAGGTCAAACACCTCCGCCGTGCGCTGAACATCGGTGGGCAGAACTTTAATTAAGCGGCGGCTTTCGGGGCTCATGGTGGTCAGCCACATCATTTCGGGGTCGTTTTCGCCCAGACCTTTGGATCGCTGGATCGTAAACTTCTGGCCGTCGATCCGCTTCATGATATCGGCCTTTTCCGGCTCGGTATAGGCAAAGTAGGTCTTATTTTTGGTGTTGATCTCATACAGCGGAGATTCCGCGATATACACATACCCCTGATTGATGAGGGTGGGGGTCAGGCGGTAGAGCATCGTCAGCACCAAGGTGCGGATCTGATAACCGTCCACATCAGCATCGGTACAGATGACGATCTTGTTAAAGCGCAGGTTGTCCAGATTAAAGGTAGCCAGGTCCTTATTGTGGCTGCCGCCCAGCTCCACGCCGCAGCCCATCACGCGGATCAAGTCTGTGATAATGTCAGACTTGAAAATGCGGGCGTAATCGGCCTTCAGGCAGTTCAGGATCTTGCCGCGAATGGGCATGATAGCCTGGAACTCCGAATCGCGGCTCTGTTTGACCGCGCCCATAGCGGAATCGCCCTCCACGATGTACAGTTCGCGGCGGGTGGCATCCTTGGTGCGGCAGTCCACAAATTTCTGCACGCGGTTGGCCAGGTCCATCTGCTGGGTCATTGTTTTTTTGATGGACACACGCGCTTTTTCAGCGTGCTCGCGGCTTTGCTTATTGATTAGCACCTGCTTGCAGGCTTTTTCGGCTTCGTCCGGGTGCTCCACAAAGTAGACTTCCAGCTGGTGCTTGAGGAACTCCGTCATGGCCTGGGCCACAAACTTGTTGGTGATGGCCTTTTTGGTCTGGTTCTCGTAGCTGGTGCGGGTGGAGAAGCTGGAGGAAACCAGAATCAGGCAGTCCTGCACATCGTTGAAGGTGATGGAGCTTTCGTTTTTCTTGTACAAACCCTTATTTTTCAACCAGTTGTTGATCTGGTTGACAAAGGCCAGGCGGACAGCGCGGTCCGGGCTGCCGCCGTGCTCCAGCCACGAAGAGTTGTGATAGTATTCCAGCGTTTGCACCGCGTTGGAAAAGCAGAACGCCACGTTCATTTTGACCTGATATTCCGGCTGATCATCACGGTCGCGGCCGATTGCGGAACCGGAGCAGAAATACACCGGGGTCAGGGTTCCCTCACCGGCGATCTCATTGGCATAGTCCTGAATGCCATGCTCATAGAAATATTCGCTTTTTTCGGCACGTTCGCCCGTGCGGTCGTTGAACACGAGAGTCACACCGTCATTGACAACGGCCTGGCGGCGCAGCATATCCTTGAAGGTATCCGCCGGAACATTGATGTCGGTAAACACATCGGTGTCCGGTTTCCAGCGGATGACGGAGCCGGTGCGGCGGCCGGTGAACGGCTCTTTTTTCAGCCCGCCGACATTCTCACCTTTTTTGAAATCCAGGTGATAGTGCATGCCATCGCGGTAAATATCCGCAGTCATCCATTCGCTGGAATACTGGGTGGCGCAAAGGCCAAGGCCGTTCAGGCCAAGGGAGAAGTCATAGTTGCCGCTACCCTCGCCATATTTGCCTCCCGCGTACAGTTCGCAGAACACAAGATCCCAGTTCCAGCGTTCTTCAGCTTTATTGTAATCGACTGGGATACCGCGGCCAAAGTCCTCTACTTCCACAGAGTGATCCGGGTAAAGGGTAACGTTGATTTTGTTGCCGTGGCCGTCACGCGCTTCGTCGATGGAGTTGGATACGATCTCAAAAATGGAATGGGCACAGCCTTCCACACCGTCAGAGCCAAAGATAACGGCCGGGCGCTTGCGCACACGGTCTGCACCTTTTAAGCTCTTGATGCTTTCGTTGCCGTATTCTTCCTTCTTTTTTGCCATTCGGCAGTTCCCTCCCGTTTTGGATGCAGGGAATCACGCTGCTGCGTACCCCTGTGCGCGCAGAATTTTGCTTTTTCAGGCGCGTAAAGATAATTAAACCACAGGTTGACAGGAATTGTCAAATCCAATTTTGCGTTTTTGCTGCACAAAGTTCCCTGTTGTGGTTATTTTTTGTCTGCTTTTTTGCGTTTGCGCGGCGGCTGGGCGGAGGCTTTTTCCTCTGCGGGCGCCGGGCGTCCCGGCTCTTCCGGCACGGGGGCCGGAGCTGTGCCCTGCAGTTTCCAGGCGCGCTCCAGCACGGGTTTCAGGTACTGGCCGGTGAAGGAGTTCGGGTTCTGGGCCACCTGTTCCGGCGTACCGGTTGCCACAATGGTACCGCCGCCGCTGCCGCCCTCCGGCCCCAGGTCGATGATATAGTCGGCACGCTTGATCACATCCAGGTTATGCTCGATCACGATCACGGTGTTGCCCGCATCGGCCAGCTTATCCAGCACCTTGACCAGGCGGTGCACATCGGCAATGTGCAGGCCGGTGGTAGGCTCGTCCAGAATATAGACGGTTTTGCCGGTATCGCGGCGGGCAAGCTCGTTGGCCAGCTTGACACGCTGGGCTTCGCCGCCGGAAAGTGTGGTGGCCGACTGGCCCAGCTGCACATAGCCAAGGCCGACTTCCTGCAGGGTTTGCAGTTTGCGCGCAATTTTGGGCTGGTTGGCAAAGAAATTGCAGGCTTCCTCCACCGTCATATCCAGCACATCGGAGATGTTTTTGTCTTTATATTTTACTTCCAGCGTTTCGCGGTTGTAGCGCTTGCCCTTGCAGACATCGCAGGGGACGTAAATATCCGGCAGAAAGTGCATTTCGATCTGCACAATGCCGCCGCCCTCGCAGGCTTCGCAGCGGCCGCCCTTGACGTTGAAGCTGAAACGGCCGGGGCCGTAACCGCGCTGTTTGGCATCCTGGGTGTTGGAGAAGAGGGTGCGGATATCGCCGAACACGCCGGTGTAGGTGGCCGGGTTGGAGCGCGGGGTGCGGCCAATGGGCGACTGGTCAATGCCGATGACCTTATCGATCCATTCCATACCCTGAACTTCGTCACACTGGCCGGGGCGGCTGCGGGCGCCGTTGAGCGCTGCGGCCAGCGACTTATACAAAATTTCATTGACCAGCGTGGACTTGCCGGAACCGGAAACACCGGTCACGCAGATCATTTTGCCAAGGGGAAAATCCACGGTAATGTTTTGCAGGTTGTTTTCCCGCGCTTTGACCACCGTGAGCATTTTACCGTTACCGGAGCGGTGGGCGGTGGGAACTTCCACAAATTTGCGGCCGGAAAGGTACTCGCCGGTCACACTGCGCGGGGCATTGCAGATGTCCTCCACACTGCCGGCGGCCACGATCTCGCCGCCATGCACACCGGCACCGGGGCCGACATCCACAATATAGTCCGCCTGGCGCATGGTGTCCTCGTCGTGCTCTACTACAATCAGGGTGTTGCCCAGGTCGCGCAGGCGCTTCATGGTGGCAATCAGCTTATCGTTATCGCGCTGGTGCAGGCCGATGCTGGGTTCATCCAGCACATACAGCACGCCGGTCAGTGCGCTGCCGATCTGGGTCGCCAGGCGGATGCGCTGGCTTTCGCCGCCGGAAAGGGACGATGCGCCGCGAGACAGGGTCAGGTACCCCAGACCCACGCTCTTCAAAAAGCCCAGACGCTCTTTGACCTCTTTGAAGATGGAGGCAGCGATGACTTCATCCCGCTCGGACACTTTTGCCGTCTGAATAAATTCCAGCTCCTCGTTCACGCTCATATCGCAGAACTGGGCAATGTTGATGCCGCCCACCGTGACGGCGAGGCTGGTGGGCTTCAGGCGTTGGCCGTGGCAGGGGGGGCACTCCTCGCTGGACATGACAAGGGCGATTTCCTCCTTGACCCACTCGCTGCCTGTTTCACGGAAGCGGCGCTCCAGGTTGGGGATAATGCCCTCAAACGTGTTCATATAGGTGCCGGAGCCAAACATATTCTCGCGCTGCATCTCGATTTTTTCAGTTCCGGTGCCATACAGGATGGCGTGCACGGCTTCTTTGCTCATCTCCTTGATTGGGGTATCCAGCGTAAAGCCATAGCGCTTGCCCAGCGCTTTGTAATACATTTCAGAGATGGATCCCTCCGCATAATACCAGCCGCTGGCCTTGATGGCACTTTCGCGGATGGACTTGTGCGGATCCGGAATCACGCGGGCCGGGTCCACCTTCATAAAGGTGCCCAGGCCGGTGCATGTTTCACAGGCGCCAAAGGGATTGTTAAAGCTGAACATGCGGGGGGAAAGTTCGTCAATGGAAACACCGTGCTCCGGGCAGGCATAGTTCTGGCTGAACTCCATCGGTTCGCCGCCGATAACATCAATGATGACAAGGCCGCCGGTCAGGGCAACAGCAGTCTCAATAGAATCGGCCAGGCGGCCGCGCACCGTATCATTGATGGACAGGCGGTCCACAACGATTTCAACGGTATGCTTGATATTCTTTTCCAGCTTGATCTCTTCGTCCAGATCATACATGTTGCCGTCAATGCGCACGCGGGCGTAACCGCCGCGGCGGGCAGCGTCCAGCTCCTTGGCCTGGGTGCCTTTGCGGCCCCGCACAACAGGGGCCAGCACCTGGAAGCGGGTGCGTTCCGGCAGTTTAAGCACCTCGTCTACCATCTCGTCCACCGTTTGCTGGCTGATGACGCGTCCGCAGACCGGGCAGTGCGGAACGCCGATGCGGGCATACATCAAACGGAGATAATCATAAATTTCCGTCACGGTGCCCACGGTGGAACGCGGGTTGTGGCTGGTGGTTTTCTGGTCAATGGAAACCGCCGGGGAAAGGCCGGTGATTTCGTCCACATCGGGCTTTTCCATCTGGCCCAGGAACATGCGGGCATAGCTGGAAAGGCTTTCCATATAGCGGCGCTGGCCGTCCGCAAAGATGGTATCAAAGGCCAGGCTGGACTTGCCGGAGCCGGAAAGGCCCGTCATAACAATCAGCTTGTTGCGCGGCAGAACCAGGTTGACGTTTTTCAGATTATGCTCCCGCGCGCCCTTGATCGTAATGCGGTTGTTGGCATCAATTTGAATGTTGCTCACTTTTTATAGCTCCTTCTCCCCTTGCCCGTTTTGCGCTGTTTTTCAGCGGCGCGGCGGGTGCTGGTATCGGCGGTAGGGTCCTCCCCGCGCTGCAGCTTTTCAATCTCATCGCGCAGGAATGCGGCGTGCTCAAACTGCAGCAGGCGGGCGGCTTCTTTCATCTCGCGGGTCAGGCGGGTAATGGTCTGTTCGCGTTCAGCGCGGCTCATACGGTGCTGGCGCATCTTTTTGTTTTCTTCGCTCATGCTGATTTCCAGCCCGCCGCCGATGGCTTTCACGATAGTTTTTGGTGTAATGCCGTGCTCTTTGTTGTAGGCATCCTGGATGGCACGGCGGCGCTCGGTTTCCATGATGGCGCGCTCCATGCTGGGGGTTACTTCATCGGCGTACATCAGCACCACGCCGTTTGCGTTGCGGGCCGCGCGGCCAATGGTCTGAATCAGGCTGGTCTCGCTGCGGAGAA
>ENA-ORSM01003085-ORSM01003085.1-human-gut-metagenome-genome-assembly--contig:-NODE-3085-length-10827-cov-4.332436_pt1 | contig 10827 bp, 10 predicted proteins | sample MGYA00241903_ERZ509170 | MGnify/ENA primary metagenome ERZ509170 (study PRJEB26280, sample SAMEA2338784) | human gut metagenome | biome: human gut; feature: human-associated habitat; material: faeces...
TGTTCTTGCCTTCGCCACCACCATGAGGATGGTCGACAGGGTTCATTACAGTACCGCGAACGCTGGGGCGGATGCCCTTCCAGCGGTTACGGCCAGCCTTGCCGATCTTGATGTTGCCGTGCTCGGCGTTGCCGACTTCGCCAACGGTTGCGCGGCAGGTTACGAGAACGCGACGCATTTCGGAAGAAGGCATACGCAGGATTGCATACTTGCCTTCCTTGCCCATCAACTGAATGCTGGTGCCAGCGGAACGAGCGATTGCTGCACCGCGACCAGGCTGGAGCTCAACTGCGTGGATGAGCGTACCAACGGGGATTGCGGACAGGGGCAGTGCATTGCCGGGCTTGATGTCTGCATCAGCGCCGGATACTACCGTTTCGCCAACCTTGAGGCCCTTAGGCTGAAGGATGTAGCGCTTTTCACCGTCTGCATAGTGCAGAAGAGCGATGCGAGCACTGCGGTTGGGGTCGTACTCGATCGTGGCAACCTTAGCGGGGATACCGTCCTTGTTGCGCTTGAAGTCGATGATGCGGTAACGACGCTTGTTGCCGCCACCCTGATGACGCGTAGTAATACGGCCATTGTTGTTGCGGCCAGCCTTCTTGGGCAGGGGCGCCAACAGGGACTTCTCGGGCGTAGTGCTGGTGATCTCAGCAAAGTCCGAGACAGTCTGGAAGCGGCGTCCAGGGCTCGTGGGCTTGAACTGTTTTACTCCCATTTTCTTCCTTTCTACGGGTACGAACTGCGGGTTCGAACCCTTGGTCTTATGTGGACTCCATCACCGCCATGGGGGCCTTTGGGAGACAGCCCTCGGCGATTCCGAGTTTCCACGCGTCCGGGTGTATCCATCAACAGCCAGACGCAACCGAAAAGTATACTGATTGCCTATGTAATGCGCAAGAGATAATCGAATCGAGGCAAGTATTCGCAAAAGATTCACAACCTGGCACGAATTGAGCCGAAATTGGCAGTAAGCGGCAATTTGGCTCCCCTGCTATTTCATCATAGTCCCCGATGTTTCCCCGCAATATCAGGACAAAAGCCTGCATCGTTTAGCGAAGCTCCTTGCCAAGCTCATGCGCGAGCACGGGCAAAAGCTTTGCGAACGTTTCCTCACGCTTGCCTTTCTTCAACTCGCATTCCCATACCACATGCACCTTCCAGCCATCGGCGATAAGTGCCGCTTCGTTTTGAGCATCGCGTTCTTGGTTTCGGTTGAACTTTGCCACCCAATATTCGGTGTTCTTCTTAGGCAGGGAAAGGTTGCAATGCGGGCAGCGGTGCCAATAGCAGCCGTGTATGAATAGCGCCACCTTCTTACCTGGCCACGCAACATCGGGGTGCCCCGGCACTTTCCATTGCAAACGATAGCCGCCCAGGCCCGCTTCGCGAAGGCGCTGCCGAACCAGTAATTCGGGTTTGGTGTCTTTACGCTTGTTGCCTTGCATGGATTTATGCACCGCATAGCTCGATGCATCGGGCGCTGGAATACGCACATGGGCATACTCAACTTCGCCCTTGTCTGCACGCTTGGCGCTCGAACGAATCCACTTCATCATCAGTTGCAGGCCGCACACCATCAAGTGCCGCGAGCCAACGTTCACTTAGGCGATCGAAACCCCACGCCGCATTTGCGGGGCTTGTGGAAGGCAACACTTCAGCTTCAATCCCTACTTTATATAGTAGGTACTTTTTATATAGGCGACCCGCTGTAGCGCCATTGCAGATAACGCGCTTGATGGGGGCCGCGCACGTGATGAACCCCACTTGAGCGGGAATCACATTCTTGATGCTAGCGTCGCTCGATCCTTTGATGTCGCATTCCTGGATAACGTCCCATAGCGCAATGCCACACGAAAGCAGCATTTCCTTCTTTTCGGAAGTAGTTTCAGGCACAGGCGCCTTCGCAAGGGCAGCAAGCACACGCCAAAAGCGATTTTGAGGGTTGCCGTAATAAAAATCGTTCTTACGAGAAAGCACAGAGGGAAACGACCCCAAAACCAGTATGGTCGAGCGCTCGTTGAACACGGGATCAAACCCGTGGGATATATGTTGGTAGGTTGCCATAACCCGTAAGTATATATAAAGAAAGCCCGCCGAAGCGGGCTTTCGAATGCGTTTGAATCAGAAGCAAGCACCATTACTCAGCGCGCAAAGGCTCGAGCGCCTTCAGCATGAACTCGCTTGCTTCGGCGCACAGCTCGTCGGTGGGCGCTTCAGCCAACACGCGAATAAGAGGTTCGGTGCCGCTGGCTCGCAGAAGCACGCGGCCGCGATCGCCCAGGAACTCTTCTGCCGCCTTAACCGATTCAAGCACAGCGGCATCATTCATGGCTGCGTCTTTGTCGGCGACACGCACATTGGTCAGCAACTGAGGATACAGCTTCACCGGAGCGCACAGCTGCGAGAGGGTTTCGCGCTCGGCGCGGATGGCCTCCATCAGCCGCAAAGAGGTAAGAATGCCATCTCCGGTGCTTGCGATATCGCCGAAAATAACATGGCCCGACTGCTCGCCGCCCAAGCTGTAGCCATTGGCATGCATGCAGGCAAATACGTTTTTGTCGCCCACTGCGGTGGTTTCGTAGTTCAAGTTCGCCTGTTCAAAGGCTTTCAGCACGCCGAAGTTGCTCATAACCGTGGGGACAACCGTACCGCCCGACAAGCGACCATGCTTGTTCAGGTACACACCGCACACATACAGGATAAGGTCTCCGTCTACCACATGGCCGCGCTCGTCCACCGCAAGGCAACGGTCCGCATCGCCATCGTAGGCAAAGCCCACATCAAGGCCCTGCTCCACAACAAGGCGCTGTAAACGGTCGATATGCGTGGAACCGCAATCAACATTGATATTGAAGCCATCGGGGGCATTGCTGATAACGCGAACATCGGCACCCAAGGCATCAAAAACAGGCTTTGCAACCGAAGAGGCGGCACCATTGGCGCAATCAAGACCAACCTTTACGCCCTGCAAAGAAAAATTCGCGCTGGCAATAAGGTGAGCGATGTAGCGATTACGGCCCTGCATATAATCAACCGTTGCGCCAATTGCGTCACCAGACACCATAGGAACTTCTTCGGGATATTCGCCGTCAATGTACTGCTCGATAAGCTGAAGCAGGGGCTCTTCCATCTTGAAGCCCTGGGAATTAACCAGCTTGATGCCATTATCCGTATAAGGATTGTGGCTAGCGGTAATCATCACGCCGCAATCGAATGCGCCGTCGGTGGTTTCGAACGAAAGACCTGGCGTCGGAATAACGTGGAGCATATAGGCGTCTGCGCCTGAGGCAACAAGACCAGAGACCATGCCGCTTTCCAGCATGTAGCTGGAACGACGAGTATCTTTGCCCACAACGATACGAGCCTTGCGGCCCTGGCGTGCGCCATAGTACCAACCAATAAAACGGCCGATTTTGTATGCATGCTCAACGGTAAGGTCAGTGCCGGCAACGCCGCGGAAGCCGTCTGTGCCAAAGTATTTCATTTCATTCTCCTGTTCACCAGTGAGCGTTGTTTATAGCGTTTGCAGCTGCGTCCAATAGCGGCATAACCTGTTTATTATCCTTCACTTAGCCTTATTCTGCACGTGCGGGAATTATCGAATATGAAAACGCCAGGTTATCTGCATTTAGCTGTTTGGATTTGCCGCCTCCCACCACCTCGAGCACCTGAGCGCTTCAAGAGACTCATCTGCAAGGCATTCATTGGAGGAGGGGTATCGCAAAGCTCTACCGCACCGAACCATCCATCATGATGTACCAGATCATTTCACGTCATGTATTACAACAAGGCGCAACTTCTTTTTCGGCTTCATTGATTCAACTGGTCAAATATCCATATTTGTGGTGTTTTCACTCAATCAAATTGATGCGTTTAACCTGATCAAACACGTAGGGACACCTGATATAACACGAATTATCGAATTGGTGCAATTCTTATACAAAACGGGAATACGTAGGTGCATAGAGAAAAACGCGTTCAAATGCTAGGATAGCCATTGAGCTGCTGATTCGGTTCTTGTCTGAATCTCGGTTCCATTCAACACAGGAATAAGGAGAGGAACGCATTATGGATTTCAAGCTTACTGACGAGCAGGAGCTGCTCATTGAGAGCGCACACGAATATGCTACTCGCTACTTCACCGATGAGGCAGTAAAGCAGGCATATGAAGTAGATCATCACATCAGCATCGAAGCTGCTATGGCTTACCGCGAGGCAGGTTTCATGCTTCTGGGCCTTCCCGAAGAAGTTGGCGGTGTTCCGGTAGACAAGCTTACCGAGGTTCTTCTGGTGGAGAAGCTTCATGAGTTCACTGGCGTAACCCTCCCCTTCGTTACCGACTTCAACACCATCACCGACGTAATTGACTTCGGCTCCAAAGAGCAGCAGGAAATGATCATGGACGCTATCGAGAACATCGAAAGCACCTGCATCGCTTGCTCCGCAATTTCTGAGCCCGCAGCTGGCTCCGACAACAACGCTATGACCTGCGTTACCAAGAAGCAGCCCGACGGCACCTATCTGCTGAATGGCCAGAAGACCTGGGTTACCCTGGGCGGCCTCTCCATCTACACCATGGTTGTAGCAAAGGACGAAGATCCTTCCTACGAGAACGATAAGTACTCTCTGTGGCTCGTTCCCAACGACACCCCTGGCTTCACCATTGGTCACCTCGACAAGGTTGGCCAGCAGGCTATTCCGTTCGTTGACCAGTTCTTCGACAACGTAGTTCTCACCGAGGACATGCGTCTGGGCGAGCCCGGCATGGGCTGGAAGCTTCTCATGAAGAAGCTTGAGTTCGAGCGCTGCCTGGTTGTTGCATCCTCCCTCGGCCTTGCTCAGGCTGCCCTGAACGATGCAGGCGCCTATGCATCTGAGCGCATCTGCTTCAATAAGCCCATCGCTCACCAGACCCAGATCCAGCTGCACCTGTGCGAGATGGAGAACATCATCCAGAACGTACGCACCCGCCTGTATCAGGTTGTTACCATGATCGACAACGGCGAATCCACTCGCCTCGAGTCCGCACTGCTCAAGGGCTATGCTTGCCGCGAGCTCACCCGCGTTGCCGACCTCGCAATGGCGATCTACGCAGCCATCGGCTACACCAAGGAAATTCGCGTTGGCCGCATCTGGGCAGACCTCCGCGGTAACGAAATGGGCGGCGGCACCACTGAAATCATGGACTACATCGCCGGTCGTCAGCTGGTTAAGAAGTACAAGGCAAAGTAATCCGCCTCTTCACCTGCACTCTTTTCGCAAAGCGACCCCTATTTGGGGTCGCTTTTTTGCGCTTATACACCGTTTACCTAGTTTCTTTTCCGCTTAGTTAAATAGGATTACTCTCGAAACAATTCTGTAACGGATCGGTATACTAAAAAATTGCGGTCTAGAGCGTCTCCACGTTCGAAGCTGCACCCTATCCCCAATCCTCCCATTCAAGGAGACATCTATGAAAAAAATTGCAGAAGCATGGTCGAGCCTGAGCCTTATCAAGCGCATTATCATCGGCCTTGTTATCGGCGCTTTGCTTGGCGCCTTTGGCCCTAAAGATCTTGTCGTTATCGAAATGCTTGGCACCTTGTTCGTTAGCGCCCTGAAGGCTGTTGCGCCGTTCTTGGTATTCTTCCTGGTTATCAATGCCTTGTGCCACACAAAGCTTCCTAAATCCATGAAGACCATCGTGGTGCTGTACGTGGTTAGCACCCTTGCTGCCGCCTTCACCGCAGTGGCAATCAGCTTTGCATTCCCCGTTGAGCTCACCCTTTCGGGCGTTGAGGCCGCAGACAAGGCAGCACCTACCGAAATTGCCGAAGTGCTTACCACTCTCATAGGCAACATGGTAGTTAACCCTGTTGATGCGCTGCTCAATGCAAACTATATCGGCATCCTGGTTTGGGCAGTTCTTCTGGGTATCGCAATGCGCTACACCACCGAACCCACCAAAGACTTCTTTGCGAATATGTCGCACGTTATCTCTATCGTTGTTCGCTGGATTATCACGTGCGCTCCGTTCGGCATCATGGGTCTTATCTACACCTCTGTTTCTCAAAACGGCCCCGAGATCTTCATCGAATACGGCCAGCTGCTTCTTGTTCTTCTGGGCGCCATGTTCTTCATCTGCCTCGTTGTAAACCCGCTGCTGGTGTTCATCAACATTCGCAAGAACCCCTACCCCATCGTATTCCGCTGCATCAAAGACTCCGGTATGTATGCCTTCTTTACTCGCAGCTCTGCCGCTAACATCCCCGTAAACATGGAGCTGTGCAAGCGTCTTGGTATTCGCAAGGACACTTACTCTGTTTCCATCCCGCTGGGTGCCACCATCAACATGGCTGGCGCTGCCATTACCATTACCGTAATGGCTATGGCTGCTGCACACACCATGGGCATTGCCATCAACCCCGTTACTGCTGGCATCCTCTGCGTTCTGGCTGCAGTTAGCGCCTGCGGTGCTTCCGGTGTTGCCGGCGGCTCTCTGCTTCTTATTCCGCTGTGCTGCTCCTTGTTCGGCATCAGCAACGATATCGCCATGCAAGTTGTGGGCGTTGGCTTCGTAATCGGCGTTATTCAGGACTCTGTTGAAACGGCCCTTAACTCCCTTTCCGACGCACTGTTCACCGCCACCGCCGACTACAAGGAACGCCGTGAAGCTGGTGTGCCCTTCCAGGTTGGCAAAGACGCAGACGAATGGAAGCCTTCTACAGCTGAGTAGTTCCCTGCTAACAATAGGCCTAAGGCATAAAACGGGTGCTCGATACTCTCGAGCACCCGTTTTTTATTTCCGCAAGGCAAGGTTAAAACCGGTCGAATCTACTGCAAGCTCCTCCCTGATGAGCAAAGAACCCAAGTGCATACAGAAAGCCAATAACCGACAAGTAAGTTGAGAACTAATAGTCTAGCTCCCCGCCATCGCGGAGTACCTGCATCATGTCTCGCGTTAACGAATAGTCTTCGTCGCAAGGAAGCTTATCTCTATCTATCCACTCGGCGCTCTCTAACTCATGATCGTCGAGCTTGATGCTATTCGAGCCATCAAGCTCGCAAAAGAAACCGAAGAGCAGTGACGAGGAAGGAGGCCATGGCTGACTTTTGTAGTAGCGAAGATTCTTCACCCTAAGCCCCACTTCCTCCATTACTTCCCGGTGAACAGTTTCTTCGACGGTTTCTCCCATCTCGCAGAACCCGGCGATAAGGGCATAGCGCTTGTATTCACGGTTCGCGTAACGGGATACAAGAATCTTGTTGCGCTGCGTATCGACAATACCCACAATTACCGCCGGAAAGAGCTTAGGGAATTCCATAGCGCCACATTGAGGGCATCGCACCATGCGCTCCACCATATCGTGCACCAATGGAGTTCCGCAACGGCCACAGAATCTACGCGTCGCATACCAAGCGTCGTATTCGAAACCCACTAATCCAGCAAATGCCCTATGCTTCGGACCGAATTGCTTGAGCTGAGAAATTGGCATGAATTGCCATTTTGTTTGAGCGCATAGATCGTCTGCGCAGCCAATACAGCGGCCTTCAATTAATTCATCGAGAACGTTGCAATCTGTCTCGCAACGAAAGTAACCGGTATCTCCAAGCGTGAATAGGAAAACCGCTTCTGGCATCATTCCGTCAGCTCGCTGAATTATTTCCGCAGAATCAGAAACCACCGCGCCGATACTGTTAAGCATCTCAAATGTCGGAAAGCGCAACGTACCCTCCCTGGCTTCCCCTGAAGCGTTCTGAGGGGTGGTATCAACTGACACAAGAACAGAAGAGCCTCGATATACAAGAACCCTGTCAGTAGGCTCTGGATTGATCCATGCAAAATCATTGCAAAATGAATAAGGCGCTATATCCTGCAGCATTGGTACCTCCTTGACGTACCAACTTAGCGTACACCCTTGCCCTTAAGATAGCGAAAAAAGAAAAGCCCTGGAACGCAACAGCAATTCCAGGGCAAAAAAGAACCGCTCCGAAGAGCGGTTCTTTGCTAGACAGCCTATGCCTGAGCGAAGATCTCGATCTGGTCGCCTTCAGCAACCGTAACCATGGCCTTCTTCCAGGTGCGGGTCTTACCAAGCTGATAGCGAACGCGCTTCGGCTTGGGCTTAACGTTAATGGTGTTAACCTTAACGACCTTTACATCGAAGATGGCTTCGATTGCCTGAGCAATCTCGATCTTGTTAGCAGACTTTGCTACCTCGAAGGTGTAGACATTGTTTTCCATGCCTTCATAAGAGTGCTCCGAAATGATCGGGCGAATGATTACCTCGCGGGGATCCTTCATTATGCAAGCACCTCCTCGATGCGGGTCAGGGCAGCGTCAGTAAGAACGAGTGCCTTGTTATCGATGAAGTCGAGCGTGTTGAGCTCGGAAACGCCGATCACGCGAACCTTGGAGAGGTTGCGGAAAGACAGGAAGGTGTTCACCTCGTCATCGGGAACGATGATGGTAACGCGACCTTCAAGACCGAGGTTCTTCAGTACTTCGGCAGCCTGCTTGGTAGAAGGCTTCTCGAAGGAAAGCTGATCAACAACAACGATCTCGCCGTCGGCAAGCTTAGCGGAAAGCGCAGAGCGCATAGCCAGCTTTACAACCTTGGCAGGTACCTTGAAGGCATAAGAGCGGGGATGAGGACCGAATACGGTGCCGCCGCCTGCCCATTGAGGAGCACGGATCGTACCCTGACGAGCACGGCCAGTACCCTTCTGGCGCCAAGGCTTCTTGCCGCCACCACGAACCTGACCGCGGGTCAGGGTGTCGTGGGTTCCCTGGCGCCTTGCAGCGCGCTGGGAGCGAACCACTTCGTGCATAACATGCACGTTAGGCTCAATCTCGAAGACTGCTGCGGAAAGCTCGGCGTCTTTGACCTTCTTGCCGCTCGCGTCCTTCATTTCAATAGTTGCCATAATTTATAAACTCCTTCGCACCGTTCTTACGCCATGCGAACGCGAACTACGCCATTCTTGCCGCCGGGAACTGCACCCTTGAGCATGATGAGGTTCGCCTCTTCGTCAACGCGGATTACTTCAAGGTTCTTGGTCGTAACGGTATCGCAACCCATGTGACCCGGAAGGCGAACGCCCTTGAACACACGGGAAGGATATGCGCACTGGCCAACGGAACCGGGAGCACGATGGAAGTGTGCACCGTGTCCGCCAGGGCCGCCTGCGAAGTTGTAACGACGCATAACACCTGCGAAGCCCTTACCCTTAGAAGTACCGGTTACGTCTACCTTCTTCACCTCAGCGAATGCGGCAACGGTAACTTCTTCGCCAATAGCATGCTCGGAAGCATCCTCTACGCGAACCTCGCGGAGATGGCGAACAGGCTCAACGCCCTGCTTGGCGAAATGGCCAGCCATGGGCTTGTTGACCTTCTTTTCCTTGATGGTGCCGAAGCCGAGCTGAACTGCTTCGTAACCATCGGTAGCAGCGGTCTTAACCTGGCATACCTTGTTGGGGTCTGCCTTGATAACCGTAACAGGCGTAACCTGGCCGTCTTCGTCGAAGAGCTGGGTCATGCCGATCTTGGTACCGTAGATAGCGTTAATCATTCAGTATCACACTCCCCTACAGCTTGATCTCGATGTCAACGCCAGCAGGAAGATCGAGACGCATCAAGGAATCAACCGTGGAAGGGGTCGGATCCAGGATGTCGATCAGGCGCTTATGAGTGCGCATTTCAAACTGCTCGCGAGAGTCCTTGTTTACGTGCGGACCCTTAACTACGCAATAAAGGTTGCGCTCGGTCGGCAGCGGAATAGGACCGGAAACCTTAGCACCCGTCTTCTGAGCGGTGTCTACGATGAGCTTGGTGGACTGATCCACGATCTCATGATCGTAACCCTTCAAGCGGATGCGGATATTCTCTTTAGCCACTTTTACCTCCATAGTGAGCGGTGGGAAAGCTTTGAGCCCGAGGGCTTAAGCGTTGCCACCAGCCTTGCTGATAATCTCTTCTGCCACGTTCTTGGGCACGGGCTCGTAGGTGTCGAACTGCATGGTGTACGTAGCACGACCCTGAGTGCCACTGCGCAGGTCGGTTGCATAACCGAACATCTGGCTCAGCGGAACCTTAGCAGAGATGCAAACTGCGTTGCCACGCTGCTCCTGGCCCTGGATGAGACCACGGCGGCTGGGGATATCGCCCATAACGAAGCCGGTGTACTCTTCAGGAGTCTCAACCTCAACAGCCATAACAGGCTCGAGGATAACAGGATCGGACTTCTTCAGTGCATCCTTGATTGCCATAGAACCAGCAACCTTAAATGCAGCTTCGGAGGAGTCTACATCGTGGTAAGAACCGTCGATGAGCTCAACCTTGATGTCCTCAACAGGGTAACCAGCCAGAACGCCAGAGTTGAGTGCTTCCTGAATGCCCTTGTCGATAGCGGGGATGTATTCCTTGGGAACTACGCCGCCAACGATCTTGTTCTCGAAGACATAGCCAGCGCCAGCTTCCTGCGGATACATGTTGATGATGGCATGACCATACTGACCACGACCACCGGACTGACGAACGAACTTGCCCTCAGCGTTGAGTACTTCATGGCCAGGACGCTCACGGTAAGCAACCTGGGGCTTACCAACGTTAGCCTCAACCTTGAACTCGCGGAGCAGACGGTCAACGATGATCTCGAGGTGAAGCTCACCCATGCCAGCGATGATGGTCTGACCGGTTTCATGGTTGGTGGAAACGCGGAACGTCGGGTCTTCCTCAGCGAGCTTCTGAAGAGCGATGCTCATCTTGTCCTGCTCTGCCTTGGTCTTAGGCTCAACAGCAATGTCGATAACAGGATCAGCGAACTGCATGGACTCGAGAAT
>ENA-ORSM01003090-ORSM01003090.1-human-gut-metagenome-genome-assembly--contig:-NODE-3090-length-10808-cov-2.740259_pt1 | contig 10808 bp, 9 predicted proteins | sample MGYA00241903_ERZ509170 | MGnify/ENA primary metagenome ERZ509170 (study PRJEB26280, sample SAMEA2338784) | human gut metagenome | biome: human gut; feature: human-associated habitat; material: faeces...
AGAAACGGATTTATCAAAAATATTGGAATCAAGATGAACATTTTATTGAAGAAAACATATAAAGGACAAGTTATTTAAAACCTGTCCTTTTCCCTATATAACAATTAACTTGTTGATAATATTGAAGGTATTGTTCTTTGAATTCTTGTTTTAAAAAAGGCTCTTCAACATATTTAATTTGAAGATGAAACATCATCATTGCAAGCAATGAAATAATCAATAAAATTGTATTAAAAAACATTAAACACATTCCTAGATAAACAAGATCAAAACCTAAAAAGGCTGGATTACGACTAATTTGGTAAATACCATTTGTAATCAAATCTGTTTTTTCTTCATAGCTCACTCCTGCACGCCAACTATCTTTCATTGTTAAAACAGAAGCAATAAAAACAATATCTCCTATGATTCCTAAAAATATTCCCATGATGCGAATTATCAATGGAAAAGTCGTTGTATTTAAATAAATACTTAGTATTTCTATGATAAAAGTAGCTATCGTTGCTCCTTTCATCATTATTTCTATCTTCTTTTGAATTCCTTGTTTTCCTTTTCCCATATGATCTGTTTGTATTCCTTGTTTTCTTTGTTGAAACATCTTTATAAAATAACAAAGATAAAAGACAAGCAAAATCATATATCCTACTATTTGCATCTTAATTCCTTCTTCTACTTATTAAATCTATAATGATCATCACGACACCATATAAAACACCAGCTATTGCCCAAATAATCCAACTATATTGTATTTGTCCATTACCATTTTCACCAAAAGTATAATAAAGAAAAATAGCAGTAACAACAAGCCAATAGATAGCACTTATTTTTGATTTTAAAGCATTTTTCTTTTTTTGTTCAGGTGTATAATCCCCTGTTTGTAAAATCTTATCTAAAGCATTTTGATAAGTTCCTGCTAAAACAAGAAAAAAACAACCAATACTTACAAACAATAAAAGAAAACAAACAGCAATACTTTCTAAAAATTCATAATTTAAAAAGATAAAAATAGGTAAAACTGATAAAATACATAAAGCAATGCCTATAATTTGAAAATGATGATATTGATTTTGATAAGCTTCTTTTTCTTTAACTGCGTATTCTTTTACACTATTTTCAAGAGAAAAATCTTCTTTTTCTAAAAAATCATATTTTTTAACTTTAAAAGCACATAAACAAAATAAGATAACTGCTATCGTTATACAAATAATTAAAAAACTAAGACCTATACTTATTGCTAAATTTTCTGCCATATGAAATCGTTGGTACTGACATAGCGTTGTAAAACTAATTAATGGAATAGGTGAAATCACACATAAAAAGGTTGCAAATGCAATTTTTAAAGATGATTGTTTTCTAATCTTTAAATATTCTTGTACTTGTGCCAAAGATAAATAAATCCCTGTTTGAATGTTCCCTTCATTTTCCTGATCTAATAATAGATAATCTGTCGTTACATGAAAGAGTTGGCTAAGTTGAATAATTTTATCGGTATCAGGCATTGATTGACCTGACTCCCATTTTGAAACAGCTTGTCTTGAGATTTGAAGATGGTTAGCCAGTTCTTCTTGTGACCACCCTTCTTTTTTTCTTAATAGCATTATTTTTTCTGATAAGTTCATAACTTCCCTCCTGTTTCTATCATAGAACAATTATCCAAAAAGTACTACCAACTCTACTTTTCGTTTTGTCAACTATCAGTTGACATTTAGATATTTGTTTTAAAAAAGCTTATAATTCCTACAACAATTAATAAAACAAAGGCAAAATAAAGCAAACCACATGAGACCATCACCATTAAAGTAATCGGCAATAAAATAATCGTTAAAACAAATTTTGAAAGTCCCCAAGCTGCCTTTAAGCCAAAGAAAAATAATTTTCCAAAAATGTAAAACATCAAAATCATAAATAAAAAATAGAACATTTTAATCTCCTCTTATCCTAAAAAAACATCCATTAGCATCATGATCACAAAACCACTCAAAACACCAAAAGTTCCAACATGACTATGTTTACCAAGCTGTGCTTCTGGAATTAATTCTTCTACTACAACATACATCATCGCTCCTGCAGCAAATGATAAACAAATAGGTAATATTGTTTGCATAATATGAATTGTAAAACCAGCAATAACTCCTGCAATGGGTTCAACAATTCCTGAAAGACTTCCATAAACAAAAGCCTTTGTACGTGACATTCCTTCCTGTTTTAAAGGAAGAGAAATAGCTGCTCCTTCAGGTAAGTTTTGAAGTCCAATTCCAAGAGCTAAAGCAAGTGCAGAAGCAAATGTAATACTTGAATTACTTGCAGCAATCGCAAAAGTCAAACCTACCGCAAATCCTTCAGGAATATTATGTAAAGTGACTGCTAAAACAAGCATGGTATTTTTCCCCAACATACTTTTAGGACCTTCAGGCTTATCTTCATTTAAGTGTTGATGAGGAATCACATGATCTAAAAAAAGCAAGAATAAAGCTCCAATGATAAATCCTCCACCTAAAATAAGCGCACTATTTTGACCATTAGTTTCTGCCATTTCCATGGAAGGAATCAATAAAGACCAAACAGAGGCTGCAATCATAATTCCTGCCGCAAATCCTAAAAAAAGTTGTTGATAAAAATCTTTGATTTCATCTTTAAAGAAAAAAACCAACGCACTTCCTAAAGTAGTCATTAAAAATGTAAATAAGGTTCCAAATAATGGATATAATAATGTATTCATAAATTTCTCCTTCTTCTTTTATTATAAAGATTTTGAATATTTTGCATAATGATATGCTAAAATAATTATGTTTTTGTTATAATAAGGACAAATGGAGGAATTTTATGAAAGATGGATATATAAGAGTTGCCAGTGCATCAATTGATACACTTATTGGTAATGTTAAACATAATGCTAGTGAAATTAAAAAGGTCTTAAAAGAAACAAGAGAAAAGAAAGCACAAGTGGTTGTTTTTCCTGAACTTGTTTTAAGTGGTTATACTTTAGAAGATTTATTTTTACAAAATCGTCTTTTAAATGAATGTCTTGTTCAATTAGAAGAAATTATGCATGATACAAAAGGACACCAACAAATTGTCGTTATTGGTTTACCTTTTCATTATCAAAATAATTTATATAATGTATCTGCTGTTTTATATGATGGAAATATTTTAGGAATTGTTCCTAAATATCATATTCCAAATTATAATGAATATTACGAAGGCAGACGTTTTACATCTTGTTTTGAAGATAATATTGAAATTGAGCTTTTTGGACAAATTGTTTTATTTGGTCGTAAAGTAGTTTTTGCTTGTCAAAATTTACCAAGTTTTACATTAGGTGTAGAAATTTGTGAAGATTTATGGCTTCCAAATGCGCCAAGTAATGAACTTGCTTTAAATGGAGCAACGGTCATTTGCAATACATCTGCCAGCAATGAATTAACTGCTAAAAAAGATTATCGAAGAAACCTTGTTTCAATGCAATCAGCAAAACTTGTTTCAGGATATGTTTATAGTAATGCAGGAAGTGGAGAAAGTACAACCGATGTAGTTTTCTCTGGGCATCATTTAATTTGTGAAAATGGAACGATTATTAATGAAAGTACTGGTTTTGATGCTGAAGTGATTTATGGTGATTTAGATGTTGAAAAACTTATTGGTGAAAGAAGAAAGATGACAACTTATCAATCTCATCATGATTATGACTATGTTTACTTTGATATGGATTTGATTGATATTGAAACAAATCATTACTATGATCCTCATCCTTTTGTACCAAGTAATCCTGCCCTTCGAGAATTACGTTGTAAAGAAGTCTTTGAAATTCAAACAAGAGGTTTAATGCAAAGATTAAAAGCTACTCATATAAATAAAGTCGTAATTGGTATTTCAGGTGGCTTAGATTCAACGCTTGCACTCCTTGTTTGTGTCATGGCATTTGAAAAATTAGGTTATGATAAAAAGAATATTTATGCAATTACCATGCCTTGTTTTGGAACAACATCACGTACAAAAAATAACGCTTTAGGTCTCATGGAAGAACTTGGAGTGACAAGTCAAACTGTCAATATTGCTGAAGTTGTAAGAATGCAATTTAAAAATATTGATCAAGATGAAAATGTACATGATGTTACTTATGAAAATGTTCAAGCCCGTGAACGTACTGAAATCTTAATGAATAAAGCAAATCAAATTGGTGGACTTGTCATTGGAACAGGTGATTTAAGCGAAGTTGCTTTAGGTTGGTCAACTTATAATGGTGATCATATGTCCATGTACGCTGTCAATGTTTCGGTTCCTAAAACACTTGTGCGTTATCTTGTGGACTATGTTTCTTCTCTTTATAAAGGTCAAGTTCTTGAAACAATTTTACAAGATGTTTTAGATACTCCTGTATCTCCTGAACTTCTTCCTCAAGAAGATGATAAAATTGTTCAAAAAACAGAAGATATCGTTGGTCCTTATGAACTCCATGATTTCTTTATTTATCATATGGTACGTTTTGGTGATGAACCTCGTAAACTTTATAAAAAGACAAAACTTGCCTTCAAAGATAAATATGATAAAGATACAATTAAAAAATGGTTACGTTTATTCTACTGGCGTTTCTTTGGTCAACAATTTAAACGTAGTTGTATCCCCGATGGTCCAAAAGTTGGATCTGTCGCTTTATCACCTCGTGGTGATTGGCGTATGCCAAGTGATGCCAATGTTCAAATATGGCTTGATGAAGTAGAAAAAATTTAGAACTGCTTGCAGTTCTTTTTTTATTAACTCCGTATTTTATCCTTTTAATAAGAGTTTTCACTAAATATTTAAATCTATCTATGATAAAATAAAGCAAGAGGTGACATTATGCATATTTATAACTCAAATCACTATAGTTCAACAATGAAACAAATCATAAATGATTGTTTACACTCTGCAAAAGAAAATCCTTTTGCTATTCATTACGTCATTGTTGATGATCCTAAATATTACGAAGAAATTTTCTTAAAACGTACAGATACCCTTTTTAATATTGAACTCATGACATTATCGTCGTTTTATCAAAAGCTTCTACAAATATATCATCAAGATTTTAGAAAAAAAACAGATATTCAAAATCTTTTAGAAATTATTAAAATGAATAAAGAAGATACCTCTTCTTTATTTCATTTAAGCGCTAATCATGTTTTAACAGCTAAACAAATATTAGAGATTTTTAAAAATTTCTATCTTTATAATATTCAAGAAACAACAAAAGAGTTACCAGATTTATCAAAAGAAAAAATTAAAACACTTTTCAATTTATATCATCAATTTGATCAAACTCATTTTTTAGAACACGATCTTATTTATTCACTTATTGATGAAAAGTGCCACAATTATTATTATTTTCTAACAAATCAAATAACAATTCCTAAAAATCAAGCACTTATTCAAAAGCTTGATCAATATGGTCATGTTTTTATTTATCAAGATACAAAAGAAAATGAAATTCTTGATTATACAGGTTATGTCACAAATCATTTATTTGATTCATCACATACAAAAAGTGATTTTGAACATCCTTATCAAATCTTAAAAGCATCAACGATTCAAGAAGAAGTCAAACAAGTTATTTTTGATATTAATACATTACTTAAAGAAAATGCTTTACGTGATTTTGTGATTTATTACCCAAATGATGATTATTATCGTCATCTTTGTCGTATTTTAGATCAATTTAACCTTGCATATAATCGAAAAGAAACAATCACTAATCAAGCTTTTCAAGTTGTTAATATGCTTTTACAATATTGCCTAAGTAAAGATGAAACATATCTTTTAGATGCAATCAGTTCTTTATATTTATTAAATTTTCAAGATCATCAATATGTATCCTATTTAAAAAATTTATATACTTTACAAGGTTTTATTGATGATGAAAATTATCTAGCATTAAAAAAAGCAGTTTTAAAGATTCAAGGTCATGATTTATCATCCTATTCTTTATCTTTGATTGATTTTATTGAACACTCTTTTTGTAAAAATGAACTTGTTTATGCTTTACTTTCAAGTTTAAAACTTGAAGGAACTGAACCTCTTTCTTTAAAAGAATATTTAAGTTTACTTCAAGAAATGTTTTCTAAAAAAACACATTCTCTTAAGGAAAGCTATGACAGTCTTTATTTACTTAATTACAATCAACCTTACAGTGAACTCTTACAAGCAAAATATGTTTATTGTTTAGGTTTAAATGAAACAATTATTCCTCAAGAATTTAAAAATACCAATTTACTTTTAAATCAAGAAGCACTTGCATTAAAGTATCCTACAACCTATGATGCATTAAATAAACATCAAAATACTTTAAGACATCTTTTTTCTTGTCACCATCAAAAAATCATTTTAAGTTATGCATTAAGAGATTTAAATGGTGGAGATTTAGTTGTTTCATCGATTATTCAAAAATTAACGAAATTATTTACGATACCAACTTTTAAAAAACATATACTTATTCATCCTTCATTAAAAGAAGATTATTATTTAAAAGGACATCAAGATGATTCATTATCTGTTTTAAATCATCATCTATTGGTTTACAAACAATCCCATCATCAAGTATTACCAATGCATATCAATCATCAACATAATCCTCTTTCCGCAAGTAAATTAGAGGTCTATAACCAATGCCCTTATAAATACTATCTACAATATATGTTAAAAGTAGATTCTATAAATAATTCTTTAATACAAAGTAATGAAATCGGTACTTTAGTTCATTATGTTTTAGAAAAAAATCATCATTATTTCAATAACTATCAAGCTAAAAACTTTGATTCCTTAAAAGAAGATATTCATTTAAGTATTCAAAACTATTTAAAGACTCATATGTTAAAGAAATATACTTTGAAAAAAAATCAATTCTTTTTAAAACTGATTGAAGATGATTTATATAATACAATTATTGTTCTAGCAAAACAGATGCAACATGGTTTATTTGAACTCTCTGCTTGTGAAGAAAGAGTTTATGATAAGATTCAAGATATTGAACTTAAAGGCTTTATTGATCGTGTAGATTTATATCAAAATTATTTAAAAGTCATTGATTATAAATCTTCGAATAAAGAATTGAATTTAGAACTAGCACGTTTAGGATTTAATATGCAAATGTTGATTTATTTAGAAATGTTATCAAAGAATAAAAACTATGATAAAGGCGCTGTTTTGTATTTTAATACAAAGAAAAGAATGTTAAAAAGTGAGATTTCTATTTTAGAAAAACAAGATCCTGAAAGTTTCTTTAAACTTTATAAAATGGATGGCTATAGTGTAGATGACACTTATTTAGAAATTGATCATGAAATGGAACAAGAAAGTGATATTATCAAGATCAAACTTAAAAAAGATGGTAGTCCTTATAGTAACGCTAAAATTATTTCTCATGATGAATTGGATAGCCTTTTACAAGAAATCACTTTACACATTCAAAGTCTTTACCAACAAATGATTACTGGAGATATTCGTATTTATCCAACACGTAGTGATAATCCAAACATTGATATGCATATTAATCCTTGTCGTTTTTGTCATTATAAAGCCATTTGTAATTATGATATTTTCTATAATGAAGATCATCAAATTGAATTAGGAGGTCAAAATGAAGAAAGATAAAAGTTTAAATGATGAACAAAATCTCGCTGTTTATAGTCGTGGAAGTTCTATTTTAGTTTCAGCACCTGCTGGTTCTGGAAAAACAAAAATTCTTGTTAATCGTATGATGTCTTTAATTGAAGATGATCATGTAAGTGTAGATTCTTTACTTGTTTTAACTTTTACGAAAGCAGCTGCTTTAGAAATGAAACAAAGACTCGTAGAAAGTTTAAATAAAAGAATTCATATTGTTGATGATTCTTTAAAAGTACATTTAGAAAAACAAAAGATATTATTAAATGATGCTTATATTACAAATTTCCATTCTTTTTGTAGTGATTTATTAAGTCAATATGGTTATACAATTATTAACTTTGTTTTGGTATATTTTGTAGGAGCATATCTTCGTGTAAATAAAATAACATTATCTAAGAAAAAAGCAGGTATGTGGATTATAAGATGTTTAGCATTTTTATATGCTTTTTCAATGATGAAACATGTTTTACATTTACAATATACAGCAACATGGTATTATAATAATCCAATTATTATCTTAATGTCTGCTTATATTCTTTTATTCTTTATGGATATTCATTTTGAAAGTAAAATAATCAATGAATTAGCTAAAGCTGCTTTTACATGTTTTTTATTTCATGAATTCTTATTAAGACATATTAGGATTGAACAATTTGTTAATAGAGGTATTTTGGTTTTAATTGTACATCAATTAGGATCAGCATTAATTATTTATCTTATTTCATACATTGTTTATAAAATATATCATTTATGTTCACATTGGTTCTTTAAACTTATTGAACCTTACATTAATAAAATCAATATTTCAGTTGAAAAGGGGTAACACAGTTACCTCTTTTGCTTTTTAGAATAAAAAAATGTCGTTTGGTTTTAAATAAGGGGTATTGCATTTTAATAAGTCTATGAAATATTTATTGGGTGAGTAGAAATTTTAAAAAGATTTCTGTAGCATCAGCTCTTGTTGCAGCAACAACATTACCAACTACGATGGTTAGTGCATTAGAAACAAATGTGAAAAATGATTCTAATACACCTGTCACTTTAAGTAGTGAAAGACGTGGCTGGTATGAAGAGTATGGATACAAATATTATTATGATGATAATGGTGAATTACTTAAAGGGCTTCAAGAAATTGATGGGAATACGTATTATTTTTATAGCTATGATGGTCATATGGCATATTCTTCTTGGTATGATGAAGATACAATTACAGATAATGGGTTGATTGTCACTGTTAATAAAAGTGGTATTGTAACGAATTATGCAAATATTGTTGTTGGAGATTGGACACATTATAGGGATAAATGGTATTACTATGATGCTGATATGAATCCTTATATAGGAGTTAAAACAATTAATGGTGTAGAATATTATTTTAATTATGGACAATTAGCTGAATATTTGGATAAAGTTGTTACATCAGGAGATACACTTGCTTATGTAAGAGATGGAAAAGTTATTGAAAAAGCTAAATTTAAAGATAATGAATTGATTTATTTAAATGGCAATTGTTATTACTATTATTTAAATGATGCAGGTTATTATTATCCATATGATGGGGAATATACTGTAGATGGAAAATCTTTGTATTTTATTTATGGTATGCTTCAAACAAGTGACAGTGATGAAATATTAACTGATTATCGAAATGATTATCTTTATGCTTATAATAATAAAGGTGAAATTGTAGATAAGGTTAAGAGAGTAGCTGGATGGAATGAAATTGGAAATGATTGGTACTATGTTTCAAGTGAAATGAATTTTGTAGATGGTATTTATACTGTTAATGGAAAAGAATATTATTTTGAAAATGGTAGATTAATAAAATCTTCTAATGGAATATCTGTTGTTTCATCATATAGAGATGAAAATGATAAGATAGTAACTTATGTCATTGCATATAATAGCGAAGGTGTTGTTGTTGAAAAGAAAAAAGCAGTAGCTAATACTTGGATTCAACTTAGAGGAAAATGGTATTATTATGATAAAAACTTGAATGAAGCTGATGGTAAGATGACAACTGGATGGTTAGAAGAAAATGATTCTTGGTATTATCTAGATAAAGATGGTCAAAAAAATAACTGGTTGGTTAACATTAAATGGTAAAAAATATTACTTTGATAAAGAAGGAAAAATGGTTACAGGAACTGTAAACATTAATGGAAAAGATTATACATTTAATGAAAGTGGTGAATTAACTACTGGAACTACTGAAAAATCAGGATGGGTACAATCAGGCAAAAAATGGTATTACTATGATAATAACCAAAAAGTAACAGGATATCAAACAATCGAAGGAAAGAAATATTACCTCGATGCTAACGGAGTAATGCAAACAGGATGGTTCAAAGTCAATAATGAAGATTACTATGCATCAACAAGTGGAGAAATCAAAGCACAATGGGTAGGATCAGGAAATAACTGGTACTATGTAGACGCTGATGGAAAAATGGTAACAGGATTCCAAATAATCTCTGGAACTAAATACTATTTTGCAAGTAGTGGATTAATGCAAACAGGATGGTTCAAGATCAATGGAGCAGATTACTATGCAACATCTAGTGGAGCAATTACAGCACAATGGGTAGGATCAGGAAATACTTGGTACTATGTAGACGCTGATGGAAAAATGGTTACAGGATATCAAACAATTGCAGGAGCTAAATACTACTTTGCAGAAAGCGGATTAATGCAAACAGGGTGGTTTAAAATCAATGGAACAGATTACTATGCAGCTTCAAGTGGTGCAATTAGTGCCCAATGGGTAAAATCAGGAAATAACTGGTATTATGTAGACGCTAATGGAAAGATGGTCACAGGAGATTATAAAATCGATGAAGTAGTTTATCGCTTTGATGCTAATGGTGTCTGGCTTGGATAATTAAAATTATGTACAAAAATGGGATGAATACATCCCGTTTTTGTGTATATTTTGTTTGAAATATATAATTTTATTGGTATAATCAATAAGAATAGTATTAGAGAAAGAGGGAAAGTATGAAAACTTTAGTTATAATTCCAGCATATAATGAAGAAGAAAGCATTTTAAGAGTTGTTAGAAATCTTGAAAATGCTGATATTGATTGCGATTATGTTGTAATCAACGATTGTTCTAAAGATAGCACTGGAAAAATTTTAGATGACAATAATATTAATCATATTGATTTACCTGT
>ENA-ORSM01003093-ORSM01003093.1-human-gut-metagenome-genome-assembly--contig:-NODE-3093-length-10804-cov-3.320030_pt1 | contig 10804 bp, 7 predicted proteins | sample MGYA00241903_ERZ509170 | MGnify/ENA primary metagenome ERZ509170 (study PRJEB26280, sample SAMEA2338784) | human gut metagenome | biome: human gut; feature: human-associated habitat; material: faeces...
AGACCTTACAGCAGAAAGAGGGTTCTCCGCTGGAAGAACGCAACCGCCGGTACGGGCTGATCGCCTACGCCTCCTCCCTGGACCAGATGGGTCCCCTGGCCCGGGACGCGGCCGACTGTGCTGCCGTGCTGGACCTGGTGATGGGCCGCGACCCGAGGGACGGCACCTCTCTGGATGTGCCCGCTGGGGGGCTGCTGGCCTCCCTGACCGGAGACGTGAGGGGCCTGCGGATCGGGCTGCCCCGGGAGTGCTTCGGGGAGGGGCTGGACAGTGCGGTGCGGGCCTGCGTCCTGGCGGCGGCGGACGTGCTGCGGGACCGGGGGGCAGAGCTGGTGCCCCTGTCCTTCCCCATGATGGAGTATGTCATCCCGACCTATTATATCATTGCCTGCGCGGAGGCGTCCTCAAACCTGTCACGGTTCGACGGGGTGAAGTATGGCTGGCGGGCGGAGGGGTACGGGGACCTGCGGGAGCTGTATCAGCAGACCCGCACCGAGGGCTTCGGCCCCGAGGTCCGGCGGCGGATCCTGCTGGGCACCTTCGTGCTCTCCTCCGGCTACTACGACGCCTACTACCTGAAGGCTCTGCGAGCAAAGGGGATGATCAAGAGGGCCTTCGACGAGGCATTCTGTCAGTGTGATGTGATGCTCACTCCCACCGCTCCTGCCGCGGCCCCCCGGCTGGGGGAGAGCCTGTCCGACCCCTTGCGGATGTACCTGAGCGACATCGACACCGTGCCGGTGAACCTGGCGGGGCTGCCGGGGCTGTCTATGCCCTGCGGCTTTGACGAGACGGGGCTGCCGGTGGGCGCCCAGCTCATCGGCCCTCCGCTGGGGGAGAAGAACGTGCTGAACGCCGCCCACGCCTTCCAGATGGAGACAGACTGGCATACGCGGGCTCCGGCGGAAAAGGAGGTTGGATGACATGACCTGGGAAACTGTGATCGGGCTGGAGACCCACGCGGAGCTGGCCACCCGCACCAAGATATTCTGCTCCTGCACCACCCGGTTCGGGGGAGAGCCCAACACCCACTGCTGCCCCATCTGCACTGGAATGCCGGGGACCCTGCCCATGGTGAACCGAAAGGTGGTGGAGTACGCCTGCCGTGCCGGGCTGGCGCTGAACTGCGAGATCACCCGGCGCAGCCGGTTCGACCGGAAAAACTACTTCTATCCCGACCTGCCCAAGGCGTACCAAGTCTCCCAGCTCTACCTCCCCATTGCCCGGAACGGGCGTGTGAGCATCGCCACGGCGGCGGGGGAGAAGGTGGTCCGCATCCACGAGCTGCACATGGAGGAGGACGCGGGCAAGCTGGTCCACGACCCCTGGCTGGACCAGACCCGGGCGGACTACAACCGCTGCGGCGTGCCGCTGGTCGAGATCGTCACCGAGCCCGACTTCCGCTCCGCTGAGGAGGTGATCGCCTATCTGGAGAAGCTGAAGTCCATCCTGGAGTATCTGGGGATCTCGGACTGCAAGATGCAGGAGGGCTCCCTGCGCTGTGACGTGAACCTCTCCGTCCGGCCGGCGGGCTCCCGGGAGCTTGGGACCCGGACGGAGATGAAGAACCTGAACTCCTTCAAGGCCATTGCCCGGGCCATCGCCTACGAGGCCCGCCGCCAGGCGGAGCTGCTGGAGGAGGGCGGGCGCGTGGTCCAGGAGACCCGGCGCTGGGACGACAACAAGGACGCCACCTTCTCCATGCGCTCCAAGGAGGACGCCCAGGACTACCGCTACTTCCCGGAACCGGACATCCCGCCTCTGGAGCTGTCGGAGGAGTACCTGGAGGGGCTGCGGGCGGAGCAGCCCGAGATGGCGGAGGAGCGGAAGCAGCGGTATCAGACCCAGCTGGGCCTGCCGGAGTACGACGCCGGCATCATCACCGGGCAGAAGGCCCTGGTGGACTTCTTCGAGGAGGTGACGGCCCTGGGGGTGCCGGCCAAGGAGGCGGCCAACTGGATGCTGGGGGACATGATGCGCCGCCTGAAGGAGGAGGAGCTGGAGCCAAAGGACATGAGGCTGACCCCCGCCACCCTGGTCAAGCTGATCGGGATGGTCCAAGCGGGACGGATCAACCGAAACACCGCATCCAAGGTGTTCCGGGGCATTTTCGCGGAGGACCTGGACCCGGAGGAGTGGGTGACGGTCCACGGCCTGGAGCAGATCCGGGACGAAAGGGTCATTGCCGGCGCGGTGGCCCGGGTCCTGGAGGAGCATCCCCAGTCTGCGGCGGATTATCGGGCGGGCAAGGAGAAGGCCCTTGGTTTCCTCATGGGCCGGGTGATGAAGGAGCTGAAGGGCAAGGCGGACCCGGGGGCGGTAAACGCTCTGCTGAAGAGCCGCCTGGAGACAGGAGGATCGGAGGGGGGATAAAAGAGTGCCCCGGAAAGGAAAGAAAGCCCGGTGTATCCTGAACGGAGGGGCGGTGCCACATATTGTGCGCTGAAAACCGGTCTATACAACGCCTTGCATGGGTCAAAAGATGTAAACCAAAATCGGGAGGCGGAAACACAGTTTCCGTGCCGAAAAACCGCTGATTTTCTGAAAAATCAGCGGTTTTTTTCTGTGCCGAATTGAAAAAAAGTCTTGCATTTTATGTAAAGTGCTTTTATACTAAAAGGCAGAGTGGGGCAAAGTGGAGTAAAATCCCGCTAAGATCCATCAAAGTGGGGAGGGAGAGCGATGACCGGCACCTATGAACACAGCATCGATGCCAAGGGCCGTCTCTTTATCCCTGCCAAGCTCCGTGAGGAGCTGGGCGTGACCTTCTACCTGGCCATGGGGGTGGACGAGTGTCTGGCCATCTACCCCCAGGAGACCTGGAACCGCTTTACGGAAAAATTTGCCTCCCTGCCCATGAGCCAGTCGGCCGCCATGCGCCCCCTGTTTGCTAACGCCTCGAAGTGCGAGCTGGACAGCCAGGGCCGCATCGTCATCCCCCAGAAGCTGAGAAAATACGCGGGCTTGGAGAAGGACGCCGTCATCATCGGCGTCAACGACCGGGCCGAGATATGGAGCGCTGAGACTTGGAATGCCCGGGAAGAGGAGGAGATGACCCCGGAGAAGATGAAGGCCTGTCTGGCCGCACTGGGGTTCTGACGAAATGAGTGAGACCTTTACCCACCGCCCGGTGCTGCTGAATGAGTGCATCCAGGCGCTGAACATCCGCCCGGAGGGCGTCTATCTGGACGGGACCCTGGGCCGGGCAGGACACAGCCGGGAGATCGCCCGGCGGCTGACCACCGGACGGCTGATCTGCGTGGACCGGGACCAGGCCGCCCTGGAGGCAGCGGAGGAGCGGCTGGCCCAATGGCGGGACCGGGTGACCCTGGTCCACAGCAATTTCGACCAGATCGATAGGATCTTGAACGAGCTGTCCCTGTCCGGCGCGGATGGGATGCTCTTTGACCTGGGGGTGTCCTCGCCCCAGCTGGATGACAGCACGAGAGGATTCTCCTACATGGCGGACGCGCCCCTGGACATGCGGATGGACCAGAGCGGCGGGATGACCGCCGCAGATGTGGTCAACCAGTGGCCGCAGGAGGAGTTGCGGCGCATCCTGTACCAGTATGGAGAGGAGCGGTATGCCCCCCAGATCGCCGCCGCTATCGTCCGGCGTCGGCAGGACAGGCCCATCCAGACCACCATGGAGCTGGTGCAGATCGTCCGGGAGGCCATGCCTGCCCGGGCACTGAAGGAGAAGCAGCACCCGGCCAAGCGGTCTTTCCAGGCCATCCGCATCGCGGTCAACGACGAGCTCGCCTCGGTGGACCGGATGCTCCAGGCGGCTGTGCCCCGGCTGAATCCGGGGGGACGGCTGGCCGTTATCACCTTCCACTCCCTGGAGGATCGGATCGTCAAGACCGGCATGGCGGAGTTTGCCCGGGGCTGTACCTGCCCGCCCGATTTTCCGGTATGCGTATGCGGGAAAAAACCCCAGATCCGGTTGGTGAGCCGCAAGCCGATCCTGCCCTCGGAGGAGGAGGTCCGGGACAATCCCCGGGCCCGCAGCGCCAAGCTCCGGGCAGCGGAAAAGCTGTAAAAAACGACTCTGCGGTCGTCTGTGATATGTGTGTTATAAAGGATACTGAAGAGAAATGGAGTGAATGCCATGGCCACCCGCCGGCGCAGTCAGCTAAGCTCATACCGAACCTATGGCAGTGTGGCCTACGCCCCCGCCTATGACGGCACCGCTGTCCGGGCGCCGAGGCGGGAGGAGGTGCTCCGTCCCAAGCCCCGGGTCCGCCCCAGGGAGCGGGTCCTCACCCGTACCCAGGTCCAGGTCCGAGAGGCGGGGCAGGCTTCGGTATTCGCGGTGATCGGCTTTTTAGCAGTGGGGGTGTTCGCCGCCCTGCTGCTGCTGAGCTACACCCAGTACGCCGTGCTGACTGACCAGGTGGTGACCCTGCGCAGTGAACTGACCACCCTCCAGACGGAGAACGCTACGCTCAGCGCAGAGTATGAGAAGGTATTTGACATGGAGCGGATCCAGGCGGCTGTGGGAGATACCATGATCCGGCCCACCGGTGACCAGGTGGAGTATATCGATCTGTCCGAGCCTGACAGCGTGGTGGTGTACGGGCAGGAGGACGCCAAGACCGGCATCCCGGGCCTGCTGGCGGGGCTGGAGGAGATCATCTCCAGTCTGATCGAATATTTCCGGTGACCCGCCGCATATAGTGATCCATGGGTGGACGAAAGAGATAGACCGGGCGGAAGGGGCTCCCCCTGCGCCCGGAGCAAGGGGGCGCAAGAAAAGAGAGCTTTTCTTGCGCCTCAGATTATCAAGGCAGAGCGGAACGCACGGCAAAGCAGGGAAACGGACCCGGAGGAGGAGACCCCAGGATGGACGATCGCAGAGAACGAAATACCGGCCGCAGTGGACGGGAGAGCGGCTCCAAGCGCAAGATATTCCGTCGCACGGTCTTTCTGATGCTGGTGTGCGGCGTGGGTCTGTTCATCCCGCTGATCGGCCAGCTGTGGAACATCGCCATCGTCCACCATGAGGAGTATCAGGCTGAGGCGGTGGAGCAGCAGACACGGGATGTGGAGGTGGCTGCTTTCCGGGGGAGCATCTACGACAGCAGCGGAGACGTGCTGGCCATGTCAGCCACCGTCTACAACCTGATCCTGTCTCCCAGGGACCTGGAGGCCAGCGTGGACGAGTCCAAATACAAGGATGAGGAGGGCAATGCGGACCTGACGGCCTATCAGGCGGCCCTCCAGGCCAAGAAGGACCTGGTGCTGGACGGCGTGCTGGCCGTGCTGGACCTGGACCGGGAGGCTCTGGCGGACCGATTGGAGCGGACCTACTCCCAGTATGAGGTCCTGAAGACCAACATCGAGAAGGAGCAGGCGGAACAGCTGCGCGCCTTTATCACGGAAAACAAGCTGTCTCATTTCCTGTACCTCACCCCCACCACCAAGCGGTATTACCCCTACGGCGACTTGGCGGCCCATGTGCTGGGCTTCTGCAACAGCGAGGGAGGCGCCTACGGTGTAGAGGCCATCTACAACGATGTGCTGGAGGGCACGGTGGGCCGGGTGGTCACCACCCGCACCGGCACCGGCGTGGAGATGTACGACAGTTACTCCGAGTATGTGGACGCAGAGGACGGCTGCGATCTGACCCTGACCATCGACACCACCATCCAGTCCTATGCCGAGCGCATCCTGGAGGAGGGGATCAAGGCCTATGACGTCCAGCGGGGCGGCTGGTGCGTCGTGCTGGACCCCCAGACCGGGGCTGTGCTGGCCATGGCCAGCTCCCCGGACTACGACCCCAACCAGTACGGGACCATCCGGGACGAGAGTCTGCGGGCCCAGGTGGAGGCCGATGTGCAGGCCGAGCTGGAGAAGCGGCAGGGCGAAAAGGCGGAGGGCAAGACCGACGAGGAGATCTACCAGGAGGCGGTGAACGCCGCCACAGGCACGGCCCAGAACAAGCAGTGGAGGAGCCAGGCGGTGAACGACACCTACGAGCCGGGCTCCACCTTCAAGGCCCTGGTGCTGGCCGCAGCACTGGAGGAAGGCGCGGTGTCAGAGAGCGATACCTTCTACTGCCCCGGCTATTACATGGTGGAGGGCTGGCCAAAGCCTATCAGCTGCTCCAAAAAGGCGCCGGGCCACGGCACCCAGACCCTGGCGGAGGCGGTGCAGAACTCCTGCAACCCGGCCTTTATGCAGATCGGCCAGCGGCTGGGCATCGAGAAGTTTTATGAATATTTCCAAGCCTTCGGCCTGACAGAGCCCACCAATATCGATCTGAACGGGGAGGGCGTGAGTACGGTCTGGCCCCTGAACACGATGACCGGCGTGGACCTGGCGGTAGGCTCCTTCGGCCAGCGATTCACCGTCACCCCCATCCAGATGATCACAGCCTTCGCCGCTACCATCAACGGCGGCAAGCTGCTCCAGCCCTATGTGGTCCAAACGGTGACGGCCGCCGACGGCACGGTAGTGGAGAACACGGAGCCCACCGTGGTGCGGCAGGTGGTCAGCCAGGAGACCAGCGACAAGTGCCGGGAGATCCTCACCAGCGTGGTGATGGCCGAGAAGGGCACCGGCAAGAATGCCCGCCAGGCGGGCTACACCATCGGCGGCAAGACGGGCACCTCGGAGACCACCGTCCCCGGCGAGGTGGTGGTGTCCTTCATGGGCTTCGCCCCCGCCGACGACCCCCAGATCCTGGTCCTGCTGGCCTACAACACCCCAGCCCGGTCTGCGGAGGGGAGGCACCACCGGTACTTACATCAGCGGCGGCAACATGGGTGCCCCTATGGCGGGCAAGCTGATCGGCGAGATCCTGGACTATCTGGGAGTGGAGAAGGAGTACACCGCCGACGAGGCGGCCCTGGCCGACCTCCAGACTCCCAAGGTCACCGGGATGACCCCCGCCGACGCGGAGGCTGCCCTGGAAAAGAAGGGGCTGGACTCCCGCACCGTGGGTGAGGGCGAGACAGTCACCGCCCAGGTGCCCGCGGCCGGCTCCGTCATCCCCGGTGAGAGCACTGTGATCCTCTATCTGGGCGGCGCAGAGCCGGAGGAGACGGGCACCGTGCCCGACGTCACCGGGATGAGCTTCGCAGCGGCCCGCTCTAAGCTGGAGTCCGCCGGGTTCTTCATGCGGGCAGCAGGAGCGGCCACCTATCTGGGCTCCTCCAGCAAGGCTCAGGGCCAGAGCGTGGCCGGCGGAGAGACTGCGGCCATCGGCACCATCGTAGACGTCACGTTCAGCACACCTCAGGTGGAGGACGGATACCTCTACGACGGATAAGAAGACACAGGCGGAGAAAGACCTGATTTTTTGCGGCGGTCTTTCCTTATTTCGCACCTCTTAAAGAAAATGAAACCCACCCTTGAGGGGTGACACCATGAAGCTGCGAGATCTGCTCGCCGGCGTCCCCCTCACGGGGGGCAACGCCGACCTGAATATGGAAATAAATTCCATATCGTATGACAGCCGGACCCTGGAGCCGGGCGCCCTGTTTGTGACGCTCTCAGGGTCCAAGACAGACGGACACCGGTATGTGGCCCAGGCGCTGGAAAAGGGCGCCGCCGCCATCCTGTGCCGGGAGCCGCCCCGGACAGGGAGCTGGCTCTCCACTCCAGATCCCAGGGCCGCCCTGGCCCGGGTGTCCGCCGCTTGGTTCGGATACCCGGGGGAGGAGATGACCCTGATCGGGGTCACCGGCACCAACGGGAAGACCACCACCACCTATCTTATCAAGGCCATGCTGGAAGGGGCGCTGAAGACCCGTGTGGGCCTGATCGGCACCAACCGAAACCTGATCGGCGCCCTGGAGCTGCCCGCCCACCGCACTACACCGGAGCCCTATGAGCTCCAGGCGCTGCTGCGGCGCATGGCAGACGCGGGATGCACCCATGTGGTGATGGAGGTCTCCTCCCACGCCCTGGCCCAGAGCCGGGTGGAGGGACTGACCTTCCAGGCGGGGGTGTTCACCAACCTGACCCAGGACCATCTGGACTACCACGGGACCATGGAGGCCTACCGGCGGGCTAAGGGGAGGCTGTTCCGCCAGTCGGAGCGTGCGGTGCTCAACCTGGACGACGAGGCGGGCCGGTGGTACCGGGAGCGGATCGCCTGCCCCTCCCTGACCTACTCTGAGAACAAGGATACGGCGGACCTGACCGCTAAGAACATCCGCCTCTTTCCCGGCCACGTGGAGTTCGAGGCGGTGGCCCGGGGGCAGATCACCCGGGTCCATCTGCCCATCCCCGGCGGCTTTACCATCTACAACGCCCTGGCGGCGCTGGCATGCGGGCTCTGCCTGGACATCCCGCTGGACAAGGCGGCCGCCCCCCTGCGTGCGGTGCGGGGGGTGAAGGGCCGGGTGGAGGTGGTGCCTGTCCCCACGGCCTACACCGTCATCATCGACTATGCCCACACGCCGGATGCCCTGGAGAACATCCTTACCACCGCCCGGGACTTCACTGCGGGCCGGCTGATCTGTGTGTTCGGCTGCGGCGGAGACCGGGACCGGGGCAAGCGCCCCCTCATGGGGGCAGTGGCCGCCGAGCTGGCTGACCTGGTGGTGGTCACCTCTGACAACCCACGCACCGAGGGGCCGGAGGATATCATCGAGGATATCCTGCCGGGCATGGAGGGGATGGACACCCAGTGCCACGTGGAGCCCGACCGTCCGGAGGCCATCTGCTGGGCCCTCTCCCAGGCGCGCCCGGGGGACGTGGTCGTGCTGGCTGGAAAGGGGCATGAGACCTATCAGGAGATCAACGGCGTCCAGTACCACCTGGACGAGCGGGAAGTCGTGGCCGGCTATTTCCGCGGCCAGCGGGAAGGCGCGGGAAAAAAGCAGGGACAGGGGACAGAAAACGGTGGAAAAGTCCCTGCGTATGTGGTAAAATAATACGCCATTGAGCACAGACCTGTGTGTGATACCCAAGAGAAAGAATGCCTGGAGGGTGGCAGCTATGTCATATATTCTCAGCTTTATCGTGGCCTTTGGAGTGACCTTTATTGCGGGACAGATCTTGGTCCCCCTGCTGCGCAAGTGGAAAGCGGGGCAGAGCATCCGGGAGGACGGACCCACCTGGCACATGTCCAAGCAGGGAACGCCCACCATGGGCGGACTGATGTTTATCCTGGGGATCGGGGTGGCCATTGTGACCGCGGGCTGGGAAGAGATCCAGCGGGGGAACTTTATCTATCTCTTCGTGTACCTCTTCGCTCTGGTGTTTGGAGCCATTGGCTTTGTGGATGACTTTCAAAAGCTGCGCCATCACGCCAACGAGGGGCTGACGGCCCTGCAGAAATTTCTCCTCCAGCTGGCGGCGGCGGTGGCGTTCACCGTGCTGCTGCGCAACTACGGATATCTGACCCCGAGTCTGTACATCCCCTTTTTTAATGTGGAGCTGGCCATGCCATGGGTGGTCTATATGATCTTCGCCGCCTTCGTCATGGTGGCTACCGTCAACGCAGTGAACCTGACGGACGGCATCGACGGGCTGGCCACCGGGGTCACCATCCCCGTCGCCCTCTTCTATGTGGCGGTGTCTGCCTGGTTCAACCGCAGCGACCTGACGGTGGTGTCTGCGGCCCTGGCGGGCGGCCTGTCCGCCTTTCTGATCTATAACTTCCATCCAGCCAAGGTGTTCATGGGGGACACCGGCTCCCTGTTCCTGGGGGGGGCGGTGTGCGGTCTGGCCTTTGCCCTGGACGTCCCCCTGGTCATCCCTCTGGTGGGACTGATCTATGTGCTGGAGACTCTCTCTGATATCATCCAGGTGATCTACTTCAAAGCGACCCACGGCAAACGCTTTTTCCGGATGGCGCCCCTTCATCACCACCTGGAGCTGGGGGGCTGGAGCGAGACCAAGCTGTTCTGCGTTTTCTCCGGCGCCACCCTGGTCCTCTGCGTGCTGGCCTTCCTGGGCGTCATGAACCGATATCCCATGTGACGGGCGGGGCGGAGCGCTTTTCTCTCCGGCGGGTCACTGTCACAGTATCTCAGAACAGGGGGTGGTCCTCGTGGCCCGAAAACCAAAGCGCGACCTCACGGTGGAGGAACAGCTGGCCCGGGGGCCGCTGGATCTGCCCTTTCTCATGCTGACCATGCTTCTATTGGGCGTGGGACTCATCATGATGTTCTCCGCCTCCTTTGCCACGGCCTATTACAACGACGGCGACCCGCTGGTATATATCAAAAACCAGGCGGTCTATGCCGCGGCTGGGGTAGTGGTCATGTTCCTTGTCTCCAAGATCAACTACCAGACTTTCCGACTGCTGTCCGTACCTGGCATCGTGGCCGCTATCCTCCTGCTGGTGCTGGCCCTCAGTCCCCTGGGAGTGGAGCTCAATGAGGTGAAGCGCTGGGTGCGCATCGGCCCTATCCAGTTCCAGCCCTCGGAGGTGGCCAAGGTGGCGGTGATCCTGTTTTTTGCCACCCGCCTGTCCAAGCGGGACACAGAGAAAAAGAAGAAGTGGAGCCGCCGCACCCTCACCGGCCGGACGCTGGAGCGGCTGGACCGCATCGGCTTTCTGGAGCTGGTGCCCTATGGGGCCATCCTGATGGTGATCGCCCTGCTGATGCTGATGGAGCCCCACATGTCGGGCACCATCCTGGTGCTGGCGGGGGGGGCCTCGGTCCTCTTCGCCGCCGGGATCAGCCTGGGCTGGTTCGCCGCCGGCGGGACCCTGGTGGCGGGAGCCATGTGGTTCATCATCACCCAGACCCCCTATATGACGGCCCGCATCAATCTGTGGCTGGACCCATGGGCCCAGCGGCAGGGGGACGGCTTTCAGACGGTGCAGTCCCTGCTGGCC
>ENA-ORSM01003094-ORSM01003094.1-human-gut-metagenome-genome-assembly--contig:-NODE-3094-length-10803-cov-3.454224_pt1 | contig 10803 bp, 9 predicted proteins | sample MGYA00241903_ERZ509170 | MGnify/ENA primary metagenome ERZ509170 (study PRJEB26280, sample SAMEA2338784) | human gut metagenome | biome: human gut; feature: human-associated habitat; material: faeces...
TTTTATTGCTTATTATCCGCACCCAAAAAGTTGCATTTATAAGTTGAACTCAAGTTTTTAATTCCACCTCCGGATTAAGCGTGCAGCTCTTTTTCCTCCGATACCGGCGTCAAATCCTTCCCCTCATAATGTTTCTCGATCATATAGTATAAAGCGGGAAGTACATAAAGCGTAATAACCGTAGCAAATAAAAGCCCGTAAACGATTACCGTAGCCAAGGGACGCTGCACGTCCGAACCGATACCTGTACTAACAGAGGCAGGAAGCAATCCCAAGACCGCAACCGTAGCCGTCATCAAGATCGGACGGAAACGGTGCTTAGTTCCCGTTATCACCGCATCTTTCAAATCTCGTTCCCTTGTACGTAAGTTATTGATATGGGAAATCATGATCACGCCATTTTGGATAGCGACACCGACCAAGGCAATAAAACCAACCGCCGAGGAAACATTCAATGTCATTCCCCGCACATTCAACGCCAACATACCACCAAACAAAGCCAAGGGAACGACACTCATCATCAAAGCCGCCTGCCGGAATTTACCGCAAGCCGCAAACAACAGAAGCAGCATCAGTCCCAACGCCAAAGGAACCACAGCCCCCAAACGGGCATACGCACGATGCTGGTTCTCAAACTGTCCGGCCCATTTCAAATGCACGGAATCATGATCGTATTTCACCTCTTTATCAATCAACGCATTCGCCTTATTCAAGAACGCCGTCAAGTCCACGCCACGTAAATTAACCCGTACCGTCAAGTGCCGCTTATTCATCTCACGGGTAATCGTACTGGCACCGGTTGTCATCTTAATCTCCGCTACTTGCGAAAGAGGAATCTTCGTTCCGGAACCGGTAGTCAACAATAGATTACCGATACGTTCGGGAGAATTGCGACTAGCGTCATCGAAACGACAAATCACGTCATAACTTTTACTTCCGACAAATATCTGGGAAATAGAAGCTCCACCGATCGCTAACTCAATCAAATCGGCCACATCCGACACGTTCAAGCCATACTGGGCGATACGGGCACGATCCGCAATAATCTGCAATTGCGGCAACGGAGGCTCTTGATCTACCGCTACGTCGGCAGCACCCGGTATTTCCTTCAACACATTTGCGACTTGATCCGCGATATGGCGACTTTCCGTAATATCATCGCTATAAATCTTCAGCGCCAAATCACTATGAGCCCCGGCGATCTGATCCATCACCATATCGATGATCGGCTGTGAAAAACCGACCGAGTAGCCGGGCATAGTCTCCAACTTAGCTGCCATCTCCTCGATCAAATCCGCTTTCGTCTTACCGAACTCCCATGTACTATAGGGCTTCAATCCCACGCCACACTCCACATGGGAGAGTGAGAACGCTTCCGCCCCCTCATCATCGCGACCTACTTGGGTCATTACATATGAGACTTCCTTAAACTCTTTCAAAGTCTTCCGAAGCTCCGCCCCCATCTCCTTAGATTTCTCAATGGAAATACCCGGAGGAAGCTGTACCTGTATCCAGATCGCCCCCTCATCCAACGGAGGCAAGAAGTCTTTTCCTACGGTATAACTTAAAATCCCCGCTCCCAGCAATATCGCCAGTAACGGTACAATAACCCGTCTTGGCTTCTCCATCAATCGGACAATTTGTGAATGATAAGCCGTGGAAAGTTTCTCCAACCAACGATTATGGTAAATCTTTCCCGGCTTACGATACGCATAAAAGGCCAATCCCGGAATCAAGAACAAGGCCACGCACAAAGCGCCCAGCAAAGCATACCCTACGGTATAAGCCATCGGCGTAAACAATTTCTTCTCAATATGCTCAAAAGCGAACAAAGGAAGATAGGCCGTTATAATAATTAATGTAGAGAAAAAGATCGGGCGAGCCACCTCAGTCGTACGGCGCAAGATCGAATCCTCCGTCAATACCTCATCCGGATGCCGTTCCCTTTTCTTCAAGACCGTCTCCATCATCACGATCGCTCCATCTACCAAAATACCGAAGTCTATAGCGCCTAAGGATAGTAGGTTCGCAGGAATATTCGTAACATGCATCAAGATAAAGGCAATCAATAGAGACAAGGGAATGGTTAAGGCCACCAACAAAGCGCCACGCCAACTCCCCAAGAATAAGATCAGTACTAAGACAACCAGTACCATACCCTCGAACAACGTATGCGATACAGTATGCAAGGTCGTATTAACCAAATCCGTACGATCCATAAACGGATGGATACGGGTTCCCTCGGGAAGTGTCTCGTTATTTAGTTCGTCTACCGCCTTATGCACATCATCCAACACCCGGGACGGATTCTCCCCCCTGAGCATTTGCACGATACCTTCCACGCCATCGGAGTAATCACGGGTATCGTCCGTAAAACCTAAAACGCCCTTACGCTCCAAGTTTCCGTATTTCAGTTTACCGATATCATTCAAGTAGACCGGGACACCATTCACGGTCTTGATCACGATATGTCCCAAGTCTTCCAAGTCCTTAACCAGACCGATTCCACGGATCACATAACTCAAATCCCCCCGGCTTAACATACTACCACCGGCGTTCACGTTATTCTTCTCTATCTTTTCCGTAATATCCCCTAAGGTAATGTCGTATTGCTCCATCTTATAAGGGTTCACCTCGATCTGATATTGGGTAGTGATACCGCCGTAATTACTTACATCCGCTACACCCGTAACCTGTTTCAGTCTCGGAATAATTACCCATTTATGCAAATCGGTCAACTCCCTCAAGTCCAAACGGTCACTTTCCACCACATAACGAAAGATCTCTCCCGTCGGCGAAGTCAAAGGATTTAAGCCGGGAACCGCATTATAAGGAAGCTCCACGTCTACCAACCGCTCTTGTACACGTTGCCGGGCCCAATAATCCTCAATACCATCATCAAAAACCAATACGACCGTAGATAAACCAAACGTATTCTTGCTACGCATTACGTTTAGTCCCGGCAGACCATTCATAGCCCGCTCGATCGGAATACTGATTTGTTGCTCGATCTCCTCGGCGGCCAATCCGGGAACTTGCGTCACGACTTGCACGGTGGTATCGGCGATATCCGGATAAGCATCTATCGCCAACCGCGTCCAAGAATAATAACCAACGATCGCTAAGAACAGAAATAACACGAACATCAGTCCTCGCCGATGTATCGCCAAGTAAATAATCCTTTTCATAATCCGTTAGCGTGCGTCAAGTAAATAAAACGCTCCCGTAGCTACGATCTCGTCACCTACGTTCAAGCCGGATAAAACCACCGTCTTGCCATCTTCAGTAAGGCCGGTCTCGATCTTTTGTTTCCGGTAATCGTTATTCCCCAATTCCACCAATACGTACATATTCTCCTCTTCCTGCAAGATAGCGGAAGTAGGTATACGAATCACCTCCGCCTCACGGTCGCTCAACTTGACCGTGCCGTACATCTCCGGTTTCATCAAACGGGTACTGTTATCGCACTCGATCAAGACCTCCACCGAACGGGTATCGGGGTCCAGCATCTCGCTGATGTGATAAATCTTTCCCGATATCGGTTTATCCGGCATGGCTACCAACCGGATTTCCACCTCATCCAAAGCCTGTATTAAACTCAAATCCTTCTCTTTTACATGGGCGACCACCCATACCTTGCTCAAATCGGCGATGACAGCTACAGGCTCGGCGTCCTCTTTCATATATTGCCCGATTACGATCCGATCTTTCACGACCTCACCGGCTATAGGCGAGCGAACGATCAATGGTTGCCCCAAAGCCATTTCATCCGGATTAATCTGAAAGACTTTCAATGCGGCTACCATATTCTCATAGTCTTTTTTCTTTAACTCGTAATTCACCTCGGCCTCTTCCAATTCCTTTTGGACACCAACCTTGTTTTTCATCAAGTCTTTCTCCCGATTCAAGCTTTTCAAGGCCAGTTCCATCTCTTGGCGAGCTTGGTAATAAGATTTCCCCGCCTCATAAACAGCGGGAGCGCTAATCTCGAAGATCGGACTACCCGGGGCCACTTTTTGCCCTAAGCGAACGAACGATTTCGTAATTCGCCCGCTTACCGGTGAAGCCACCTCCGCGTAATTAGAAGGAATCGCCTGTACGACCCCCGAGGTGGTAAACTCCATACGGTAAGGTTCCTGTTTGACCATTTCCTTTGTCAACTTGGATAAAACAGGAGATTCGGAACCGATATGTATAACATCCCCTTTGAGTGTTACGGCATGCGCAGACTCATCCTCTTGCTTTTGGGTATGGCAAGAGCATAGTACTATCGCCGGAAGCAATAGTAAAAATATAGATTTCATATAAGATGCGTAAAATGTTTAGTATAAAAAGTGATTCTAATGCTTGATTCAAATTACTATACCAAACGAGGGAGGCGCACGGGATTCATCACGCCGCACAAGACGCAAGACAACCTCTTTCTTTAGAAAGACGAGCACTACCATCAAAAGCGCCCAAGCCATAACCAAAGGCAAGTACGGAATCAGCTCCATACACAATTCGGTCAGCTCTTCAATCGTATTGAACGCTACCGTACTATGCTCATGATGAGGCAAGCCATCGGCTCCCGGCAGATAGGGATGAGAGTGAGTGATACTATAGGTCAGGAAATGGTGCGTATGGGTAAAGGCCGTGCCACCCACGTAGTAACTCATAAAGAGCACCACCAAGAGGGGTCTTAACCACTTCAAGCTACGCATCGTTTTCATCCGTCATCCTGTTTACGCCGCGAAGTTATAAAAGAAACTGCCATTTCATTTGCAATAAGTCAAAATTTATTCCTTTATTTGCATACACTGAAAAAACAAACAGTCATATCAATGAAATAAACACTACTTTATGAGAAAAATCTTACTTGTTTGTGCGGCATTAGCCTGCATGACAGTCTCTCCTGTACCAGCTCAGGACGCTGCCGTAAAAAAAATCATCGAGATGGGTCAGAACGATAACCAAGTGATGCATCAGCTGGATATTCTTACGAACCGCTTCGGCGGACGTTTAATCGGTTCCGACGCTTATGAGAACGCCGCCGAGTGGATGGTGCGTGAGTTTAAGAGTTGGGGACTCGATGTCCAATTAGAAGAGGCCGGTACCGTCCCTGTCGGCTTTAATCGAGGACCTTGGTTCGGACGCTTGTTGAGCGACAACGGAATGATCCTGCATTTCGCCACCCCTTCCTACACTTCCGGAACGAAAGGCGTGCAACGTGGGCATGCGGTGATGGAGCCTCGTAACGACGAGGAGTTCCAGCAAATCAAAGGAAGATTGAATGGTGCTTGGGTTCTTATCTCAGGGAAAAATGTAGGTTGGCCTATCGACCGCTCCGCCTCGGGAGATTCCATCCGTGCGGAGATCAAGAAAGAGAACAACGAGATCATGAAGAAAAACAATGATCTAAGACGCCGCAACTGGGAAAACGGGGAGAAAAACGAGATGTTGCCTTATAAGGAATTCCCCGGATTATATTATAAGGAAATGTGCGAGGCCGGAGCTTTAGGTTTTATCCAATCCTCCACCGTACCTATCCGTGCGTTATACGACCGGAAAATGATGAACGACCCGAATACGAACTTCGACAATCTGCCGGAACTTCCGGATATCAAATTAGACGAGCATCAATTCGCGATCATCGAACAAATGGTGAAAGAAAGACGTACATTCGAACTAGAGTTCGATATTCGTAATCATTTTAAATTAGGCCCGGTTAAATACCATAATGTCGTAGCGTCTATCAAAGGCAGCAAATACCCGGACGAATATGTAATTATCAGCGGTCACCTAGATGCTTTCGACGTGGCTACCGGAGGCATCGATTGCGGTACTGGAATCGGACCGATGATGGAAGCCGCTCGCATGATCGCCAAATCCGGAGCCAAGCCTAAGCGCACGATCTTATTTATCGGATTCGCCGGTGAGGAATTTGGCTTATTAGGAGCACAAGCTTGGGTGAAAGCGCATAAAGATAAATTACCCAAAATCGCTAATTTGTTCAATCGTGACGGAGGCCCGGAACCTCCTGTCGGTATCTCCGTCCCTCAAGCCATGTATGATGATTTCGTGAAGATCAGCGAACCCATCCAAAAAATCCGTCCGGACTATCCTTTCGAGGTAAAAGTTCGTGAACCCCGTAAACGCCCGACACGCATGGGGGGAACAGACGCATCAGTTTTCGCCATCGAAGGTGTCCCCACATTAGGTTTCACCACAGAGGATTTCAAAGGATATGATTTTGATTACGGCGAAATCTGGCATACGGAACGGGATTTATACACAAAGAACATCCCCGAATACCAAGAACATACGGCTACTGTTACCGCTATCATAGCCCTCGGTGTAGCGAATCTGGATAAGCAATTATCAAGAGAAGGTTTATATACCGAAGAGTAGGTCAGCACGATCGCTATTATAAGGAGTTTACAATGCCTATTGTAAGCTCCTTATGATGGGCATCATAAAAGACTTACAATGCCCATTATAAGAAATAGAAAAAGGATATGCCCTAATAGACATATCCTTTTCTCATTCTAGGGTGAAAGATGGGGCTCGAACCCACGACCCTCGGAACCACAATCCGATGCTCTAACCAACTGAGCTACACCCACCATATAACAGCGACAGCAGAGGGAAGATGGCACGCCTGAAGGGACTCGAACCCCTGGCCCACTGCTTAGAAGGCAGTTGCTCTATCCACCTGAGCTACAGGCGCATATGGAGCGGGTGATGGGAATCGAACCCACGCGACCAGCTTGGAAGGCTGGGATTCTACCATTGAACTACACCCGCATGGGCGCCTCACTCTCTGTGTCAGCTTGAAAATGATACCACATGGAAGGGCGCTTGTCAATCCCTTTTTTCGATTTCGCCCTGCGGAGGACCTCCGCAGGGCGAAACAAGGATCACTGGGGGTGGGGAGCGGCGGGCTGGGAACGGCGGACCAGCACCCACTGGATCCGGTGGTCAGCTACCTGCTCCACCTGGAGGTCCAGGCCACCCGCCTCTACGTGGGGACGGCTCCCATCTTCCGGAATGGTGCGGAGGCAGCTGAGCACCATCCCGCCCACGGTGTCGTAGTCCGCGTCCTCCGGGGGATCGAATCCCAGCTCTTCCGCCAGAGTGTCAACGCTGAGGCCGCCGCTGCACCGCCAGACACCGTCCTCCAGATGCTCCAGCTCCGGGGGCTCCGCCGGGTCGAACTCATCGTAGATATTGCCTACGATCTCTTCCAACAGATCCTCCAGGCTCACGACACCGGCCAATTCGCCGTACTCGTCGATGACCACCGCCAGATGTACCTTTTTGTGCTGCATATCCCGGAAGAGGTCGTCCGCAGAGAGAGTCTCCGGCACCAGGTAGGCCGGACGCATCAGCTCCCGCACAGTGCGGTGCCGGGAAGAGGCCATATCCAGCAGAAGATCCCGGGCGTTCAGGATGCCCAAAATATCATTGAGATCGCTGCCATAGACCGGGAAGCGGGACAGCCCGGTGGCGCGGATGACGTCCAGGACCTCGCCGGGCGGGGTGTCCACCTGAATAGCGGTGACATCGCCTACCCGGGTCATGGCGTCGCTGACCGAGAGGTCGCCGAATTCAAAGACGTTCTGGAGCAGTTCCTTCTCCTCCGCATCGATGGCTCCGTTCTCGTTACCCAGGTCGATCATCATGCGGATCTCATCCTCGGTGACCTGTTCCTCCTCGTCCTCGGTCTTCATGCGGAGCAGACGGAGCACTCCATTGGTGGACAAGGAGAGAAGGGCCACCACAGGCCGGGCGATGAAGGCAAGCGTGGAGACCACCCGGCAGGAGAGACGTGCCATCTCCAGGGACTTCTGCATGGCGATGCGTTTCGGGACCAGCTCGCCGAAGATCAGAGTAAAGTAGGAGAGGATCAGAGTGATGACGACCACCGAGAAGGTATCCACCACGGAGATGGGGAGGGCGGTAAAGCCAAGATCCTCACAGATCCAGCGGACCAGATACTCGGAGAAGCTGTCCGCCGCAAAGGCGGAGCCGAGGAAACCGGCCAGCGTGATGCCGATCTGGATGGTGGAGAGGAAGCCGGCTGGCTGCTCCAGCATTTTCAGCAGCCTGGGAGCCAGTTTGTCCCCGCTCTCTTCCAACATCCGCAGCTTGTTTGCGTTGAGGGAGATCACCGCGATCTCGGTAGCCGCAAAAAAGGCATTGATCAGGATCAGGATGACCTGGACCAGCAGTTGTATGGCAATAGTTGACACGGATCGTTCCTCCTCAAAATTGGACATCAGGATGCAAAAAAGCACAGCCGGCCCTATCCTGGATAGGGCAGCTGTGCTTTTTTACAGTAATAAATCGGGTCGGGCGCAGTCGCTGTCTGTGTCCATAAACGCGGATAACTCCTTCGAGCCGGTCCGACCCCGAATGGGAGCGGCCGGCGATCCTTTCCCGCTGAGGGGCGGGATGATAAAAAGGATAAAGGAAAGAGGGGCCTGCGTCAAGAGAAAAGAGGCGGAATTAACGGCATTTTTACAGGGAGAGATCAAATCTTAGCACAGAGCGGCGTCACAGAAGCCGCAGCAGTCCACGCCGCCGATCTTTTTCACCAGAGGCGGGAGATAGTGCTCGGTCTGGGTGATGCAGCGGGGGTTGGTACAGACGGGCTTGGTTCCGATCTCCACAGCGGGAGGAGCGTCATCCCGGGGTTGGAGGGCCAGATGCTCCAGAAGGGCCATCCGGGCAAACATCCCGTAGCGGGCCTGCTGGAAATAGACGGCCCGGGGATCGTCATCCACGTCGATGGAGATCTCATCCACCCGGGGGAGGGGATGCATCACCAGCATGCTGGGCTTGGCCCGTTCCAGCTTGCGCCGGGTGAGGATATAGATCCCCTTGTTGCGCTCATACTCCAGGGGGTCTACAAACCGCTCCCGCTGGATGCGGGTCATGTAGAGGACATCCAGCTGGGGGATGACGGACTCCAGACCGGTGACCTCGGTGAACCACATATTGTTCTCACGCATGAAGACCCGCATATATTCGGGAACGGCCAGATCCCGGGGAGAGATGAGGAAAAACTTGATATCCCGGAACTTGGCCATGGCCTTGATGAGGGAGTGTACCGTGCGTCCGTTCTTCAGGTCGCCGCACAGGCCGAGAGAGAGGCCGTCTACGCCCCCCCGCAGGCGGGTGATGGTGGTCAGATCAGCCATGGTCTGGGTGGGGTGCATGTGGCCGCCGTCGCCGGCATTGACCACGGGGACGGCGGAGTAGAGGGAGGCGGCCTTGGCCGAGCCCTCCCAAGGGGTGCGCATCACCACTACATCGGCGTAGCCGGAGACCATCTTGATGGTGTCCTTCAGGGTCTCTCCCTTGGCAACGGAAGAGGAGTTAGGATCGGCGAAGCCGAACACCGTCCCGCCCAGGCGCAGCATGGCGGTCTGGAAGGAGAAGTTGGTGCGGGTGGAGGGCTCGTAAAACAGATTGCACGACACCCGGCCCTTACACACGTCCACAAATTGGGATGGGTCATCCATGATCTGGCTGGCCCGGGCATACAGGGCGTCCCACTCATGGCGGGGCAGGTCCCCAAAATCGATCAAATGACGCATCGCGCTCCACTCTCCTGTCATCCGTATTCTTCGAGTAATCCTACCACAAACCGCCCTTTTCCGCAAGGCATCATGGAAAAGTCTGCCCCACTTTTTCCAAGGATGGACTCAGCTTCCGGGAAAACAGACCGCAGGCAGAAAAAGGCCCGGGACCTGGCCGTTAATGACAAAATTTGCCCGCATGAAAGCCACTCATTTTCGCTACCCTATGTAGCAGAGAAATGGAGGGCTGACCTTTGATCTGGGTTTGGAACTTTATCCTATACAGCTTTTTCGGCTTCCTGCTGGAGGTGGCCTACGCCCGGGCAACTGGAGGGCGGGGGGACCGAAAAAGCCTGCTTGTGCTCCCGCTGTGCCCGGTGTACGGCGTGGGGGCCTGCCTGATCCTGCTGCTCCCGCGGACTGTCATCCAGAATCCCTTTACGCTGTTCCTGCTGGGGGGCCTGGCGGCCACGGCGGCGGAATATGGGATGGCAATTTTGTACGAGCGGGGACTGGGCGTCTCCTTCTGGGATTATACCGGCCTGCCGGGCAGCATCCAGGGGAAGATATGCCTCCCCTTTTCCCTGGCCTGGGGGGCGCTGGCCCTCCCACTCATCTACTTCGTCCATCCGGCGGTGGCGCGGCTGACCGCCCTGATCCCGCCTGGGGTGACCTGGTCGGCGGCCGCCACGGTGGCAGCGGACATGGCGGTGTCTGGGGTGCTGATGAAGGTGACTGGGAACCGGGACTGTCTGCGGTGGTATCAAAAGCGGGCGGAAAAGGCACGGGAGGGTGGTTGACAGCCCCCTGAGAAACCGGTACACTGAAGCTGACCGCGGCAAGCGGGATCGGAGCTGGAAGGACTGGAGGGCCGGAAATGGAGGCAATTTACTATACCGTGAGCAATATTAATGGAGATTATGCTGAAATGGTATCGGATGATGGGCAGAAACACTCCCTGACCATGTTTCTGCTCCCGGAGGGGACCACGGTGGGGAGCCGGCTGAAGCTGGAGAACTTTCAATGGAGCCTGTGTGGATGAACAGAGCGGTCCGCGGATGGACCACTCTGACTGCGGGAAAAGTCCTCAATTTGCTCGCCGCAGCCCTTGCTCTGCAAGGGCTAGGGGATGTGATTCCATTCCAGGCGGGCTGCCGCCCCCTCGAGCTCTCCGGTCTCATCCTGAAACATCTGCAACTGAAAAAAGGGGATTCGAAATATACAGGGCCGCGGATGC
>ENA-ORSM01003096-ORSM01003096.1-human-gut-metagenome-genome-assembly--contig:-NODE-3096-length-10796-cov-2.427428_pt1 | contig 10796 bp, 16 predicted proteins | sample MGYA00241903_ERZ509170 | MGnify/ENA primary metagenome ERZ509170 (study PRJEB26280, sample SAMEA2338784) | human gut metagenome | biome: human gut; feature: human-associated habitat; material: faeces...
ACTCGAAACTATATGGCTCAACTGATAGGGAGAGGAAACCTTATTGTTAATGGAGGACCAAAAGGGATACTATACGGAAATGATACGACTGACGTAGGGAATGCAGCTATTACTCCGTCTGAATCCAAAAAATTGCAGGATGATTTCAAAAGGAAATATGGTATAGTGCATAAGTTGTATGAAATCATGGTGACTCCTAAGAAACTAGGGTGGATTACATTGGGGTCGAATACAGACCAATTGAAGCTTCATGAGGAGGATAAGGCGTGTTTGGAAGCGATAGCTCAGACGATAGGCTTTGACCCCAATCTGATTATACAAGGAAGTACTTATGATAACTCTTCTCAGGCAAAGAAAGCGGCATATCAGGATCTTATTATTCCTGACAGTGAATGTATAACAGAGGCTTTGACTAATGCTATATGTAAGGACAGAGCAATAATCAAAATGGACTTTACTCATGTCCCTTGCCTTCAAAAGGATATGAAAGAATTGGCGGATGCCTTGTCTACAGCCTCTAATGCTGTAGCTTCATTGTATAACAATCGGCTGATTACTTTTGAAGAAGCAAGAACCGAAATGTCCAATTTTACAGATATTGATCCTGATAACCCTAAGGGAGAATTTAAAAGTGAAATAAATAATGATGGAGACAAGCAAATACAAGAACAGGTTGGGGAAGCAGTATAAATCCTTAGCTTTTTATGCAAAGGAGATACAATATGATTCTGTCAGTAGGACTATCAGTGGTTATGCTGCGGTTTTCAATAACATTGATAAATCCGGTGATATGCTCCTGAAAGGTTGTTTTTCAAAAAGCATACAGGAGAGAGGTCCAGGAAGTTCTGCTAATGATAAGATTATCATGCTATGGATGCATGACATGCATGAGCCAATAGGACGCATTACGCTTCTGCAAGAAGATGAGAAAGGGCTTTACTTTGAAGCGTATATTGATGATGTGGAAAGAGGAAATCAAGCGTTGAAACAGCTTGAAAGTGGAACTTTGAACCAGTTCTCTATAGGTTATAGTTATGTATGGGAAAAATGTGAATATGACAGGGAACGTGATTGCTTGGTTGTAAAGGAAGTCATTCTGTATGAGATATCCGTAGTGTCCATAGGATGTAACGGAGAAACTGAATATCTTGGTCTGAAATCGGCAGAAGAATATGAAAGTGCGTTGGAGTCACTTCCGGTTGAAATAAGTGATGTATGTAAAGGACTTCCGATAAGAAAGAGGGAGGAAATCCAAATGTTTGTAAGAAAAGCGATGTCACTCGCTCGATACAAGCCGGCAGACAAGCCACTTGATGAAGAGGGAGCCGATGAAAAAATAAAACTATTTACAAAACCTTTAAAACTTAAAGAAGCATGAAATTTGACTTTTTAAGCAAAATTGATTTGTCGGTAATGGATGAGGTTTCCGTGAAGTCATTACAGGCGTTGCAGGACGCAATAAACGCTACTGTAGGCGATTTCATGGACGATACTATCGACAAAAAAACTTTTGAGGATAAATTAAATGAGGTTTCTCAAAAGATAGATTCCGAAAAGGAATTGGAAACAGTGCGTAAGGAACTTGGTGAGATGAAAGAGATAATCGTTCGCATGAAAGGTGCAATGCATAAGAATGAAGACGGGCAAATGGTGTTCAAGTCTGTAGACCAACAGATTGAAGAGCAACTGAAGGATTTTATCACAGTAGGCAAGCATGGAGAGAAAACTGTGGACTTGAAAACGGCTTGCAAGCAGTCCCCCGGTTTCAAGAAAAGCCTTACGCTTGTTATAAACAAGAAGGAGGTTGAACCCTTGAAGAGTACGGGTGTGGCACCACATTATAACATGACAATTGATAGTCAGTTATCTGTTGAACCACGTTCCCAGACTGTTATCCGTAGTTTTGCCAATGTGGCAGCAATATCTACACGATCATTGACTTATGCGGAGTTCAATCCGGGTGATGAAGAAGCCGAATGGGTTCCAGAAGGCGGTCTTAAGCCTATGATGAGCGGTACATTGGCAGAAGTTACTATCAATGCTGGCAAGGTGGCTCTTGGATCAAAAGTAACTGAAGAAACATTATCTGATTTGCCTCAGTTGGTTGCGGAAATTAGGGCTGAGATTATCAATCGTATTGGTTTGAAAGAAGAAGAAGGTATTCTGTCTGGTACTGGTTCCGGCGGTCAGATTAAAGGGATTGGGAGTGATATACCTACATTCTCTTTGACAGCTCTGAAAGTAGAGAAACCCAACACTTATGATGTTATTGTTGGTATGTATACACAGATTGTATCAATGTCCAATATGGCTTATCGTCCAAACCTTGTGCTTATGCATCCTCTTGACTATGCACAGATGCAGTTGACTAAGGATGTTAATGGACAATATCTCCGTCCTTTCCGTATTGGTGATGAACTGATTCAAGGTTTGAAAGTGGAAACCAGCACTGCAATCAAACAAGGTGATATTTGGGTTGGCGATTTTAACTATCTTAACATCCGTGATGTATGGGTTCTTACCATTACACTTGGGTGGGAAAATGATGATTTTACTAAAAATATGGTGACTATCCTTGGTGAAAAACGTCTTATGGTGTATATTAAAAAGCAATATAAAACTGCATTTGTCAAGGATAAGATTGCGACCGTTATTGAAGCTATAACCCCTGCCAGTATTGGCGGATAAATTTATTAAACATTATGAAAGTAAATTTGACTAAAGCTTATGAGGTTGAGTTCGCAAAGGACGGGGCCGTTTATAAAAAAGGTGATAAAGTAAGTGTTAATATGTTACTTGCAGGTAAGTTCTTCCAAGATGGACGTGTTGCCACTGTTCCTTCGGAATTGATGGAGGACGCTAAGAAAATCGGTGCTGAAGATTTGTTCAATAAAAAGAAGAACCTCAAAGATATTGTGTAATGTTGGTGGATTATACTTTTTTCCAAGGTGGTATTCTTGATATCGAAGGTGCAGTATTGAATATACATACTCCTTCTGAGACTAATAAGGCAATTGTTGACAGCCTTCAAGGCTTTGTAATGCAATATGAGCCGGAATATTTAGAGAAGCTCCTAGGGGAAAAGTTGTATAAGGAATTCTCATCCTATATTTCCAACGATGAAAAAACTAAGGAAAAAAGATGGGATGATCTTATAGCGCATCTTGTCATGAAATATAGTGATGGCGATAGGGAGATTTCCAAATCCCCCATCGCCAACTATATATACTTCCATTACTTGAGACATAATCACACTCAGGCGACTATTACAGGAGTGAAGGCTGATGGAGATGATGGTCGTCTTGTAAGTCCCGAAAGGAAAATGATGTTTGCATGGAACGACATGGTAAGAATGAATATCAGACTTGTGAGATGGCTTCAAGCCAATAATGCGGACTATCCGGATATCGCCACCGATTTCGAATTGATGGAAACAATTAATTCTTTTGGGATATGATAATTGATATAATATCAGATGTATGTGCTTCCTTGTCAAAAAGAATGGATCAACAGATAAATTACATATATGGTGACAGTTCTTATATAAGGGAAACACTTCTTCTTCTTGGGAAAAGCAGGGTGACAGCATCGGGAAAATTCCCAATGATAGGGCTGTATGTTCCCTTAGACGAGGAAAGGGATAGTGAGAATTATTTTTGTAAGGCATCTGTAAACATAATAATCGCTACCAATACACTGGAAAAGTATACAAATGAACAACGTCGTGAGATATCTTTTGAAGGTATTCTTCGACCTTTGTATTACGGATTCATAGAAGAGTTAAAAAAAAGTGATAAATTTGATTTCGGTTACTCCGGTATTGTAAGCCATACATATTCAGAAAATTATAGTTTTGGAAGACGTGGTGCTGTTGATGTTGACGGTAAGGAAGTTGGCGAAAAGATAGATGCTATTGAAATAAAGAATTTGGATTTAACAGTTAAAAATCATAATTGTTATGCGAACAGATATTAGAGAGTGCGGCAGCACGTCCGGATTTAATACTGGAATGAGTTACTGCCCCCTGCAACCGGACAAGGTCGCAGGTGTTATATTGGTCATTCATGGCAAAAAACTGCCCAAAGAATTGACTGCTGAGGCTTTGGAGGAAGCCTGTCATGCTGATTATCCGGACAGAATTTATCCTATTACAGGATTTTCGGAATACGCGGTAAGCGGCGGTGAACCCAATACAACAGAAAATGGTTATGCCGGGTCGGAAATAACGGGCTATTCGGCAAGGACGGATACATTCACGTTGCGTAAGTTTAATCTAGCTTTACAAGCTAATCTTGTAGCCAACAAGGATACATTGTTTGATATGTATGTTTTTGACAAGAATAATGTAATCTACGGAGAAGATGACGGGACAGATGAACTTGCGGGTTTTGCATTATCTGGTGTTTACCCTACAGGACAGGCTTATGATTCAAGCGGTCAGAAGGCTTATCTTGCGTTTAATGCGATGTATTCCGATACCGAGAAGATGATGAAAAACATGTCTGTAAAGCAAGCGGGTGTCAATTTGGAAAATGTTCTCAAGGGATTGAATTACGTTGAGTTTGTCAAAATGACATCTCCTGAAAATACATATAAGCTCGTGGATCATTATGACCGCACGGATCTTACTGCATATTATGGATCTATATTGTCTGAGAAGGCTTCAACGGTCGTTTCTGGTGCATCAGCACTGGAATACAGTAACGGTGTGCTTACAGCGACAGGAGGTGTGCCGGTGCTTAAATCTCCTTCTATTCTACAGACTAATGGGGTCATTGGAATTGAACAATGGGTATAATGAGAATTAATGGAGTTACATTTATAGAATCCGAAGTGGTTAAGCTTTCATTGGATGAGTTTGTCGCTCAGAATATAGATGTATTCTGGAAGGACATTTCTAGAGAAAGGCGGAAATCAAGGCTGGTTTCCGTATATAATAGGATTATCAATAACAGTAATTTAGGAGGCGGGGGAGATTGATCCCCCGTTTTTGCTATGACATTGGAGGAATACGCGAGATGTTGGAAGAAATTGGCTGATGGCATTCAGCCAATGATAAGGGATAAGATGGAAAGGGATGTTCCTCAGTTTGAGGAATATATACGAGAACAGCTATATAGTGGTGTTGATGGCGATGAAAGTCCTTTAATTCCCGGATATACAGAGGACCCATACTTTAAAAAAGCTTATGGAGAGCATTGGAGGAAAAATGCCGAACGCTATAAGAATTGGAAGACAAAGATACAGAAACCAAAGCCTTCATATTTGGGTTTTTCTGCAAGAGGAAATAATACTCCAAACCTTATCATACGTGGAGATTTTTATAGTTCCATCACGGCAATACCAATATCAGATGGTATAAGGATTGCCAGCTATGGCGTTTCTTTTGGTTCTGATATTGAGAAGAAATATGGTTATAAAATTTTCAAGGTAAGCTCCAAAGCAAGGAGGCATTATGTTACGTACAGGCTTATGCCCTCTATTGAGAAATTTATAAGGAGGTGCGAATTATGAAAAACTGCTTGTGCCAAGGGAATAAGTCAATGAGGGAGATGGAACATATGCGTTCAATCGCAGAGAAGGCTGCTGTTATGGATGAATGTGTTTATATATTATACAAGGTTGGAGATGTGTATAAGTTCTGTCGTGAAGGTGAAAACTGGTCGGGTGAGTTTGTAGAATTCATATTTCCGTAAAATGGTGATTTTTATCATTCTATTATTTTGGCGTTTCCCGTATTATTTATTAATTTAGCAACAGCGATAGATAGAGGTTTCGCATAGAAAGATATTATATATTCATTAAGAGTAATGGATATGATGCGGTGGCCGACTCCTCTATATCGGTTGCCGCATTTTTTATATCCCGTATTAAGATGTACGGAACATCTTGTGAACGAAAAGACATGAAAACGAACCAAATCATGATTCGCCCAATGGGTGATTTTAAAGTAATTCAGAGAACTAAAGATGCGTTTTTCAACGCTACAAATTTATTGAAACAGTGGAATCAATTAAAAGGTATGAAGAAGGAAGTTAATGACTACTTCGGTTTATCTTCCACTAAAGAGTTCATTTACACTATAATGGAAAGAGAAAATTATGATATGGGTAATTACCCCTATCATAAATCAAGGGCAAATAAAGGGGATAATGCGGGTACATGGATGCATCCATTACTTTTTATTGATTTTGCAATGTGGATAAATCCGTCTTTTAAATATGATGTTGCACCCGGTGATCTCACACGGCACGATCTCCCCGCTGCGCAGAGCGCTGGCGATGCATACCCATCCATGTGCAAAGCGGTCAGTTCTATTTTGCCGGATGACCTATTTAAACAAAAGGTTAAAGATTTGGCAAAATCTCTCAATATCATAGTCTATGGTAAACATGAATCAGAAATGCGTAATAAAATTGGTGATGAAGCTAAAATACGAGAATTATATGAGTTAGAATTACAGATAGCTCAGTGGATAGATCTAGGCTTCATTAAAGACTATAACAGCCTTAAATCTACATTGACTAAGTTGTATTACCGGAAATATCCTAATGTTCTCCCAATGTAAATATTGATTTTCCTCAAATGTCTTGTGCGAAAAGATATTTATTTTTTAATTGAAAAACAAAACTATCATTTATGTTATAATTTAGATTTTGTCTAAATTGTAGTATAAAAATACCATATCATTAATTACTGTGCGTTACTCTGCATTACTGTACATTACGGTCTATTTTAGATTGTTTTGTGCTGATTTATAATGTGTTGTATAATGTAAAAACATCATTTACCTTTGTACCCGTTGCAAGTAGAGAGGCAACAGACACATGATTAAACAATCGCTCAAACGTGAGCCTTCTTTATATTTGGAAATCCGTTGCCTCTCTACTTTAGCAACGGATTTTTTCTTTCCTATAAGTCAGATTAAATCCACAATCGGTTCTATCAGTGCCCACCGAGCGGAACTTTGACAAAAACCAATGACAGCCGTGAGATAAAAAGGCTCTTCTGTTTTATACTGTATGTCTTTTATTGGCAAGACCTGCTCTGTTCCCATCACCTAACAACAGGCGCCCAAGCGTTGTATTACGATAACCAATAAGAGATGAAGCAAAGATGTTGGAGAAGCATCCAGTATTAAAGCAACAAAATGAATAATTGAAGTTTAACAATGTTCATCCGCCTCCTAATAATTATCTTGGGAGAAAGGGTGAGGTATAAAATTAACCAATATGACAGAACTTGTATTCAAAGGTCATAATGACCAAGTTTTAACTAACAGCCTATTGGTGGCTGAAAAGTTTGGAAAAGAACATAAGCATGTCTTAGATGCTATAAGAGAGCTTATACAGGGGTGTGCCGAAACTTCGGCTGACCCTATGTTTGTTGAAGCTATAACGAATAATAAGAGCGAACTTTAATATTATTATATGGATAATTCGATTAAGATATTTAAGAATGATGTATTTGGCGAAGTACGAGTAGCTGGAACAAGTGAAGAACCGCTTTTCTGCTTAGCTGATGTTTGCAATGCAGTTGAGTTGAGTAATCCTTCATCAGTAAAAACAAGATTAAACGATGAAGATTTGCAACTGCTTGATTTACACGCCCTAAATCCTGATTTATACGTGAATGGGAATTCATTTGCTACGTTTATAACAGAATCAGCCTTCTATGACGTTCTTCTTTTTAGTTCTAGCAAGAAAGTAAAACCCTATAGAAGATGGGTTACACATGAAATATTGCCCTCCATTCGTAAGTACGGTGCGTATATGACGTCCGATACTATAGAAAAGGCTCTTACATCTCCCGACTTTCTGATTCAACTTGCTACTACTCTGAAAGAAGAAAAACAGAAACGGATTGAAGCAGAAAAGAAGGTGGAAGAACAAGCCCCAAAAGTTCTGTTTGCTGATGCTGTAATAGGAAGTCGTTCTTCATGTCTTATAGGTGAACTGGCTAAGATAATATCTCAAAATGGATTCCATGTTGGGCAGAACAGACTGTTTGAGTGGCTTCGCAATAATCATTATTTAGGGAGTGTTGGTGAACGTAGAAATATACCTAATCAGCAATATGTTGAACAAGGTCTGTTTGAATTGAAGAAAGGCACACGATCCGGCAATGATGGAGTGTTGCGTACTACTATAACAACCAAAGTTACCGGGAAAGGCCAAGCCTACTTCATAAACGGTTTCCTGACTGGTAAGTTCATCATTTAACCAATTGTATCACTAAATCAAAGAACGAATTATGAAAAATCCATTTAAATTAGCAAGTTATATTGGATTTATATTGTCAATTGTTTAATATTCATACCATTGTGTAAGATAAAAACATCATTACCTTTGCATTTGTAACAAGTGCAAGTCGTTACTTGATGAGCTTGCACCTATTACGAGACTTTATTTTTATACGATTCCAAGCGTGGATAGTATAAGGGAGGAAAGCAGGAGTGAATAATGGCACAATGAGGTTCGATCCCTCACCTGCTACAATCAGTCAAAATAAATCCCCGGAGGCGGAAGTGACTGAGCCGCCAACGGGGAACAATATTAATCTTATATCGCAAAGATATGGAAAATTTTAATAAGTTAATACCTATTGATGGGGAAAATGGCGAAAAAAGAACAATAAGTTCACTGCAAATTGCAGAAATTACAGGTAAGGCATATTGTGGCGTGTTGAAAGTCATTAGAAAGATGGATATTATGCGTGTGAAAATAACAATGAAAAATATATTTTCATTATTTGTTTGTTTGAAAAAATGTTGTACCTTTGTAGTGCGACACTTTTATATACATACTTGGTTTGTGGAATTTTTATGTTCCATTGATAGCTGCTGCCTAAAATATAAGCAGAGGTTTCTCCGTGCATATTCGCCCACAAGCCAATATGAAAGTGTCGCAACTTGGAGAAACTCTCTGCTTTTTTTATTTATTAACTTTTAATTTTCATTATTATGCGACACTTGAATGAAAATCAAATCTTCCAATACAACGGAAGTCCTATCACCTTTCAGAAAGGCGATAGTGTAATGGTAAATGCAACACAGATGGCTAAATCTTTCGGCAAAGAGCCTAAATTTTGGCTAATGAACCAATCTACAACAGATTATCTAAATGAACTATCCAAAGTAAGAAATCTAACTTTGACTGATTTAGTGCAGGTTACGAAAGGAGGTAATAATCCCGGTACTTGGATGCACGAAGATGTAGCCTTAGAATTTGCTCGTTGGTTAAGTCCTGCTTTTGCTATTTGGTGTAACGACCGCATCAAAGAGCTTCTTCAATACGGCATGACCGCCACGCAGCCAACGCTTGAGCAGATGATAAACAACCCTGACCTTGTTATCAGTCTTGCCACACAGCTAAAGAGCGAACGGGAGGAAAAGCAACGATTGGCATTGGAAGTGCAGAAGAAGGAACAGGAGAAGCAGTCTATTATAGAAGAAACAAAACCCGCTGTAGTTTTCAAAGAATGTTTTACAAGTTCGTCTACCAATATTCTCATAGGAGATCTTGCGAAACTTATCACCCAAAACGGATATAAGATTGGAGAAATAAGGCTTTATGAATGGATGGTAGAGAACAAGTTCCTTATCAGAAGGCAGCGATACAGCAGATCGAAGAATAAATATATAAATGACTATATGCCTACACAGAGGGCGGCAGAAATGGGATTGTTCTTCGTGAAAGAAAGACCGATAGTATCGGGTGAAAATCCCATTTTTATAAAACATACCTGTTACGTTACAGGTAAAGGTCAGGTGTATTTTCTGAATAAGTTTAAATCTTTAATGGCTGCATGATCATGGAAATAAAAATGAATAATAGCTTAACATTTGATGAAGTAGCAGATAAGTTGGGATGTTCAGTGGAGGATCTTCAAAAAATAGCTTTAGAAAATGGATTGATTGACGAGAATGGGAATCCTACCGAAATGGCAATAAGAGAGGGCCTTTTTTCTCAATATGCGACAATGGAAGATGAATATGGTACAGTAAATATAACAGTATCACATTCCGAATACGATATGATAGCAGTGTGTATATCAGATCCTGAAGACCATGAGCGTGACAGTGTGGCTTTTATTTCAAGAGAAAAAGCTCATGCATTAGGAGAATATCTTCTTAATATGTAATAACAATATTATTTATTAATCAAGTCTTTCCCACCTTATCTTACGAGGTGGGCAGACTATTTACATCCGTTAACGTTGCGATTCGCAACATAACCCGAAAAGACTATGAAAACAATAGATAAACTTGAAATTATACTTCAAAAAATGAAAGAACAAAATAATAGACTTGAACGGATATACGGCAAGCATCTCAAACTGATTGTATGCACTGGGAAAAGAAGTGAGAAGGTGAAATTTAAACATGAAGATTGAAATGCTATGTTTGTAATTTATTTAGACAGTATTCTAAATTGTAAACAAATATGTCGTAATGTTTTGATTTGATTTTAAAAGTATATTACTTTGCTGAAAATAACCAAATTATTATAACTATATGAAAAAAGTATTATTTTTAATGATTGTTTCATTATTCAGTATGAATCTGAGTGCTCAAGTAATGAGAGCGGAAGAATTAGAAAAATATGCAAAGGAAAATTATGGTGATAAGTGGGTGGATGCGGCTGAAAATTTAGGTTCTTCATTGGTATTGGATAAGAATCAGAGTTTGACCTATGAGCAGATAATTAATTGTGGGGAACAGACTAAAGAGCAGTTATATATTACTTTAAACCATTGGTTTGCGGAATCTTTTAACGATGCGAACTCAGTAATTA
>ENA-ORSM01003109-ORSM01003109.1-human-gut-metagenome-genome-assembly--contig:-NODE-3109-length-10754-cov-2.313955_pt1 | contig 10754 bp, 11 predicted proteins | sample MGYA00241903_ERZ509170 | MGnify/ENA primary metagenome ERZ509170 (study PRJEB26280, sample SAMEA2338784) | human gut metagenome | biome: human gut; feature: human-associated habitat; material: faeces...
CTCTTCCGAACCCAGACATCCGAGACGGAAAACGGCGCTAGAAAGAAGTCGGCCGGGCCATGAGGTGACAGCCTGCGCAGCGGTCAGATCGTCAATCGCGTGACACCGGACGGAAGGCGAACGGAAACCTCCAAACTTCCGCCGACGGCTTCGACGTAGCGTTTCAAAGTCGAAAGTCTGATGTCGCCGCCGCGCTTCTCCAATTGATTTACCGTAGGGCGCGCAACACCCATAGCATCCGCAACCTGTTTTTGCGTCATTTGCCGCTTCTCCCGAAGCACCTTGAGTTCCGACCCAAGAACCAGTCGACGGCTCTTGGTCAGAATCTTTTCACGGCGTTCCGGAGGCAAAGTTGTCATCACGTCGTCATGCAAAACAAAGTCATCGGGAAGCATCCCAAATCTCCAAATCCGATTCTGACACAATGATTTTAACCCGCACCGATTCGTCACACAGGGAAGTGTCGAAATCCGTTTCGGAGGAAGGCCCCGGAGGTGAGGATGAACGGCAACAGGTCCCACCAGTTATGGGTCATGCCGTCTTCGACTCTTCGCCCGCGCGGAAGAACGCGTTGGCGCCTGTGCGTGCCTATAATGCCGGGGTGTTTTGAACTTTTCGAACCCTCTTCCCATGCAGCGCTTCGTGAAAACCTTCGGCGAGCTCACCGTCGACGAGCTCTACCGCATCCTCGCCGCCCGCGCGTCCGTCTTCGTGGTCGAGCAGAAGTGCCCCTACCAGGACATCGACGGCGTCGACCGCAAGGCGCTGCACGTCTGGCGCGAAGAGAACGGAAAGATCCTCTGCTATCTCCGCGCCTTCCCCATCGCGGATGACAACTCGGTCTTTCAGATCGGGCGCGTCCTCTCGACGGTGCGGGGACAGGGCCTCGGCGCCCGAGTGTTTGAGGACGCCATGGAAGCCCTGGCGGCACGTTATCCCCTTAAACGCGTCGTGCTCGAAGCCCAGTGCTACGCGACGGGCTTTTACAAACGCTACGGATTCAAGACCCTGGGCGAACCGTTCGACGAAGACGGCATTCCCCACATCCGGATGGAAAAGACCTTTGCGTCGTCCGTAAGCTGAACCGGGCATCGCCCCACCGATGCTTCGGTCGGGATCTTAATTGGATTCCCGATCGGGGCCTTATTTCTTCTCTTCCCCATCTTCCGTCTTTTCGAGCCGCGGGATCGCCACGCCGCGAAGCTCAAAGACTTCCTTCGCCGTGAAGAGCGCATTGAGCGTGCGCGGGAAGCCCGCATAAGGCGCCATGTGCAGGAAGGTCGCGACGATCCGCTCGGGACTCACGCCCACATTGAGAGCCGTCTGGATGTGAGAACGCAGCTCGCGCTCGCAACCGCCGAGCGCGGCGAGCGTCGTGATCGTGGCGACGGCCTTCTCTTCGGCCGTGAGCCCGTCCCGTGCGTACACCGTTCCGAAGACAAAGTCGTGAATCCACTTCTCGGCGTCGGGCGCGATGTCGCGCAATTGATCCGTAAGACGGTTCGGGGTCTTTCCCGTAAAGCGCTCAAAGATGGAACGGTCGGTTTCTTTCTCGGTCATGATGCGGCTCCTTTTGCGGCGGTCATCGGACATTCTACGTCCGTCATTATGGTTCTCGAGAAAGGACGGCTCGGTTGTCACCGGATTGATCCCCCTCCTCCTCGAGCACGAGGCACTCCTTTTCGAACCGTTCTATAATTTTGATTGCGAATCATTCGCAGTAAAGAAAAGGAGCGAATCCATGTACAAAACCACCCTGGCAGTCGACGGCATGATGTGCGGCATGTGCGAACAGCACGTTCGCGAAGCCGTGCAGAAAGCACTCGAAGAGCGCGGCGTCTCTGCAAAGAAAATCACCGCCTCCCGCAAGCAGAAGGAAGTCGCCGTGATAGCCGAACACCCAGTGGAAGAACGACTTCTTCGTTCGGCGATCCAGGCGACGGGCTACGACACCGGCGCCTACAAGAGCGCGCCCGACGAAGAAAAGGGCTTCTTCCAAAAGATCTCCTCTCTCTTCGGCTGAGCACGAATCCCGATCTTCGGGGGCGGAGGGGCGTTTGCGTGACCGCTTCGTGACGGCTTTTGCCTTCCCTCAGGAAAGGCATTTTCTTCTCCGGATCCGAACACCTTGACTCGCGGGACAGCGCGACAATGCATTCGACTCCGTATGAACGCTTTCTCGCGTATTCCGTCCCCATGCCCAGGTCTTCCTCCTCCGCCATCCCCCGCACCGTCTGGGCGCTCGGGTTCGTGAGTCTTCTCATGGACGTGTCGTCCGAGATGATCCACGCCCTGCTGCCGCTCTTCATGGCGCAGACGCTAGGTGCCGGTGCGTTGTGGATCGGGCTTGTCGAGGGGCTCGGGGAAGGTGTTGCTTTGCTAACCAAAGTCGTGTCGGGCGTCATTGCAGACCGCTTCGGTCACAAGAAGCTCCTTGTTTTCCTCGGCTACGGCCTCGGCGTTCTCTCCAAGCCTCTTTTTGCGCTCGCCGGCGCCATGCCGGTCGTTCTCGGCGGCCGCGTGGCGGACCGCATCGGCAAGGGTCTGCGCGGGGCGCCTCGTGATGCGCTCGTGGCGGAAGTGACGCCCGAAGCCGTTCGGGGCGCCGCTTTCGGACTGCGACAGTCGCTTGATGCGGCGGGGGCCTTCGTGGGTCCGCTCCTCGCTTCCGCCCTGCTCCTTTTTTGGACAGACGACTATCGCTCGATCTTCTGGGTGGCGCTCATCCCGGGCGTGCTTTGCCTCCTTCTCATTCTCATCGGCGTCGAGGAAGGCAATGCTTCGGCCAACGGAAACCGTGAGAAAACCGACAAGCGATCCCTTCCAAAATTCCACGTTCTTTCAGATCCCGCCTTTCGCTCGCTCGTCGTGCTCGGGTCGCTCTTTGCCGTGGCGCGCTTCTCGAACGCCTTCATCGTGTTGCGAGCGTCCGATGCGGGCTTCGGCGCCGCCGCCATTCCCCTTCTCATCATGGGAATGAACCTTGTCTTCTCCGCCGCTTCCTATCCCTTCGGCAAATGGGCCGACAAGACGGATCCGATAACGCTTCTCGCGATAGGGATCGGCATTCTGATCTTTGCCGACCTGGTCTTCGCACTTCTCCCGACGCAATGGGGCGTCTTGATCGGAGTGGTCCTCATGGGCCTCCACTTGGGTGCGACGCAAGGCATCTTCTCCATGCTCGTCGCCGTGACCGCTCCGGAAAACGAGCGGGCAAGCGCCTTCGGAATCTTCGGGTTCGCGAACGGCCTTTCCGCCGTTGCCGCGGGACTTCTCGCCGGTCTTCTCTGGGACGCGTTCGGGCCGGAGGCAACCTTCCTCGGCGGTGCGCTTCTGGCTCTCTTCGCCCTCGCCTGGCTACGGCTACACCGTTGACCTTAATTTCGACTCGGGGATTCTCCCCATTTGAGAAGATTCGACCGAGTCTCACATCGACGACTCCCCATCCGACTTATCTCTTCCAGCGCAGGCAATTTTCGCCGTCGTACGCGGCGCCTGGCGACATGAGCGTTGCTTTTCGCGCAAATTGAGTTTGCGCGGTCATGGATTTTGGAGTTCACCTCATTTTTCCTATCGTAGGCGCGTCGAACAACCTCTCGGCAGGAAAACAAAATGAACAGTTTCAAACTCTCTGTGCTCGCCTCTGCAGCTCTTCTCGCATTAACCGGAGCCTCCCAAGCCGCCGACGTCGAAGTCTACGGCCTTATCGATCAGGGCCTAAAAGTCACGCGCGACGGCGGTGAAAACACCTTCGAAATGAATTCCGGACAGATCGCCGGCTCCCGCGTGGGATTGCGCATCAAGGAAGAAATCTCCCCCGACCTGAAGGTCTACGTCAACCTTGAAAACGGTTTCGACGCCGATACCGGCGCGATGGCCGATGAAGATCGCCTCTTCAACCGCAATTCGGTCATCGGTCTCGAAACCAAGTACGGCACCTTTGAGGCGGGCCGTACGGGCGCCTTGGTCGCCGGCGTGACCGGCGGCATTTTTGCCGGCAAGGTCTCGCCTTTCGGCATCACCTGGCAGGAAGCCCAAAGCAGTCAGATTCTCTCGGGCGCCGTCGGCACTCGTCTCGACAACGTCATCCGCTACGAATCGCCGAAACTCGCGGGCTTCAACTTCTACGCGGAAGCTTCGAACGGGATTGCGCTCGACGACTCCGTTTCGAGCAGCCGCAAGGACCGCTACGCTGCCGTCGGCGCGACCTACAAGAACGGCCCCCTCATGGTGGTCGCCGTCGTTGACCGCATGTTTACCAAGAATGCGTCCGACACTTCCGCCTTCCTCGGAGACGACTACTCCACCTTCAATCTCGGCGGCACCTACGACTTCGGCCCGGTCAAGATGTTCCTCGGCTACCAGTACGGCGACGGCGTCACGCGGGTGGGCAAGATTTCGAGTTCCGTCAAAGGTGTGAACACCGGAAAGAATCGTGAAAAAAACACCACGGGATACGATACGCACGCCGTGGTACTCGGTGCGAACATCGACCTCTTGGGCGGCACGTTCAAGGCAGCCGGCGGCTACGTGAAGGGCGAGCGCGACTACGACCTGTATTCCGGCGCCGCGGTCAGCAGCAAGAATTCCGACGACGTGGAAGGCTGGCAAATCGGCATCGGCTACCTCTATCCGCTTTCCAAGCGAACCGACCTTTATGCCGGAGCGGCTTACGTTCACAAGAAGGACACGACGGATACCGACAACTACAACGAAGCCGGCACTCTGACGGGGACGTCGAGCGAAGGGTCGAACGAAAACATTCGTTCGTTCATCATCGGCATGCGCCACAAGTTCTAATTTCCTCCCTATCAATCGATCGTCCGAACGAGAAAATCGTTTCTCTTCGGACGGTCGACTGAGCCGGAAGCGTCTCACGGACTACAACTTCGACTGAAGCACCGGCCCGTGACGCGAAAAAGGAGAATCAAATGAAAATCAAGCAAATCGCCGCCGGCCTTGCAGCCGCCCTCTTTCTGGCGGGTTCGGCCTCGGCGCTCGAAAACACCGTGAAGCCAGAAGTGACGGCGCCGCTCGCGAAGTCGCCCAAGGTGGCCCTACTGGTCGGGAACTCGTACTCCTTCTACAACTGCGGCGTTCACACCTATCTTCGCGGTTTGATGAAGGCGGGCACCCCGAAGGAAAAGATGAAGACGCGTCTTTTGACGATCAGTTCGGGTTCGCTCTCCTTCCACGACATGAAGTTTTATCTGTCGCCGCACGAACAGGATCCGTACGCCGTCGTGAAGGACGGCAAGCTCGAACATCCGATGTTCGACGTCGTTCTGATGCAGGGCCATTCCGCGGCCGCCACCTCCAAGAAGCGCCTTCCCTTCTTTGAAAAGTACGCCAAGCAGCACGCCGACACGATCCGCGAAGCCGGCAGCACGCCGCTTCTCATCATGACCTGGCCCAAGAAGGACAAGCCCGAAGACATCAAGAAGCTCGCCGACAATACGATCCGCATCGCGAACGAAGCGAAGATGATGACGGTTCCCGTGGGTCTCGCCTTTATGGAAGCGATCAAGGCGAAGCCGGACCTGGAAATGTACATGCCCGACAAGAGCCATCCGTCCGCAGCGGGGAGCTACCTCTACGGCGCCGTTCTCTATTCGACGCTTTTCCACCGCACTCCAGCCGACATCAACTATCTCGGTGAATGCGAAAAGCCGCTTTCTCCCGAAACGGCCAAGTTCCTGCGCGAGGTCGCCTGGAACACCGTGACGGAATTCTTCGGCTGGAAAAAGTAACCCAGCGCTCTTTTTCTCCTACCTCATAGGAACGCGCCCCGTCCAATCCACCAAGCTTCGGACGGAGCGCGCTTTTTTTTTTTGCAAAGCGGGTGCGTGCATTCCGTAAGCGGCGCGACGTCATTGCACTGTCCAAACGAGGACGCCGAATCGACCCGCGTCATGAGGATTTATCCGAAATCCCCGAAAAGAACCGTAGGACTAGACTTCCTCAAGTAACAGACAAAAGAAGGAGGTTGACCATGCTTCTCAAACACCTCACACCCGTTGCCCTCGCCGTTTCGGCTCTGTGCCTCGCGGGCGCCGCGCAGGCGGCACCCAATCAGGTCTATTCCGAAACCGTCGCGGCGCACAACGCTCCAATGACGGTGGACGTGATCGTAAAGGACGGCAAGATCCAGAACATTCTCGTGGACGACCGCGAATCCCCGGGCGCCGGCAAGCGAGCCATCGCAATGCTCAAGAAACAGATCCTCGATCATCAGACCGTGAACGTCGACGCCGTTACGGGCGCCTCCATCACGAGCAGTCTCTTCGTGACCGCGGTGAAGGAAGACCTAAAGCGTGCGGGACTGGATCTCAGCAAATTCCAGAAACCCATCCCTCACAAGATCCTCAACGACAGTTATGAAACGCAGGTCGTAATCGTGGGCGGCGGCGGTGCGGGTCTGGCCGCAGCGGCCGCGGCCGTCGAAGCGGGCGGCAAGGTCATCATCGTCGAAAAACTCGGCTTCCTTGGCGGGAGCACCGCGATTTCGGGCGGCGGTTACAACGCCGTGGATCCTGAACGTCAGAATCGTCAAGGCATTGAAGACAGCATCGACAGACACTTCAACGACACGATGTCGGGCGGCCATCAGAAGAACAATCCCGAACTCGCGCGTTATCTCGTCGAGAAGGCGCCCGAGGTGATGCACTGGCTCGAGGTCAAGGGCGTGCACTTCCGCCCGACCGTCAACACCATTGTCGGCGGTCTCTATCCCCGCGGCCACAGTGCCGCCGGCGGAGGCTTTGCCTATACCGACTGGCTGGAAACCTTCATCCGCGCCTACCCCGGTCAGGTGCAGATCTTCACCGACACCACCGCGAAGAAGCTCATTCAGGATTCGAGCGGCCGCGTCGTCGGCGTCGAAGCAGAACACGATGGCAAGAAGGTCACCTTCAAGGCCACGAAAGGCGTAATCGTCACGACGGGCGGCTTCGCCGCGAACGTGAAGCTGCGTCAGGAAGTCAACACCGGCCCTTGGAAGGACATGGTGCTTGACGCCTCCATCGGCTCCACCAATTCGCTTCACGCCTCGCAGGGCGACGGTCTGAAACTTGCCAAGGACGTCGGCGCTGAGCTCATCGACCTCGACTACATCCAACTTCATCCGGGCGGAACGCCAGGCACAGGCATCATGAGTTCCTGGCCTTCGGGACGAAATCGTCTCTTCGTCAACGTCGAGGGCGAACGCTTCGTCAATGAAGACGCGCCCCGCGACGAACTCTGCAAGGCGATCTTCGCCGAGCCCGAAAGCAAGTACTGGGTGATCATGAACAAGCTTCGCATTCCGAACGAAGACGTTCGGATCGGCATCCTTCCAATCAAGGAGCAGCTCGCTCTCGGAAAGGCCGTGAAGGGCGAAACGCTTGAAGACCTTGCCAAGGCGACCGGTATGGACGTTGCGAAGCTCAAGACCTCGATCGCCGGGTACAACGACGTCGTCACGGGCAAGGTGAAGGAAGACAAATTCGGCTTCAAGAAGAGCATGGCAGTCGATGCGCCCTTCGTCGAAGGTCCCTACTACGCGACGCCCTTGGTGCCCGCCGTTCACCACACGATGGGCGGCATCAAGATCAACGTGAAGACCCAGGTCCTCGACGCTCAGGGCAAGGTCATTCCCGGACTCTTTGCCGCCGGTGAAGTGACGGGCGGCGTGCACGGCGACAACCGTGTAGGCGGCAACGGCATTGCCGATGCGATGGTCTTCGGCAAACGCGCCGGGGAGGAAGCACTCAAGTAAGGTTCCCGAACGGGTTCTCAAGGCGGCGTCTCAGCACGCCGCCAGATGCCTGCGAAGTCCCGTCGATCCCCGGTTCAGCGGGACTTCTCTTCGTTTGCCGAGCCTTTGGGATGGTTCGTTTCTTTCGATCGAATTTTCCCGTGAGCGGCGCCGCAGATCCTACCGAATCATTTCAAAACCGCGGCGGCTCTAAAATAGACAAGTATCTTCTCGGGACCGTGACGCCATGTGGAACGCTTTTCTGCACTCGGTCGAGTGTGTTTTCATCCTGATTCTGCTTTCGGGTGCGGGCTACGTCACCGCCGCCCGCGGTTGGTACGACAGCCGCTCGCAGAGTCTCATCGCCAAACTCGTCACCTTCCTCTCGCTTCCCGCCTATCTCTTCTCGAGCGTCTCCAAGTCCCTCACCCACGACGAACTCCTCGCCCTCACGGGACCGCTCGTCGTTCCTTTCGTTTCGGTGTGGACCTGCTTTGCGATTTCGCTTCTCATCGCCAAGGTCGCCCGCATTGAGCGCATCCACCACGGCGTCTTCGCGTCGGCCTTCACCGCCACGAACAACATGTTCATCGGGCTGCCGGTTTCGATCGCTCTCTTCGGGGACGAAGCGGTCGTGCCGACGCTGCTCTACTTCTTCGCGAACACGACCTATTTCTGGACGATGGGGAATTTCCTTGAAGCCATGGACGGCGTCGAAGCGACGCACACAAAGCGCCCGAAGCTCCTTTCCAAAGAAACGGTCAAACGGGTCTTTTCGCCGCCCCTGTGCGGCTTTCTGGCGGCCATCGCCTTCATCCTCGCGGACGTGCAGGTCCCGGGCGCCATTCTCTCGGCGGCCCAGTACCTGGGCGGCATCACGACGCCGCTCGCCCTGATCTTCATCGGCATCATGATCTACACGATCGGGGTGCGCAACATCCGCTTCGACAAGGATCTCACGCTCGTCTTCCTCGGTCGTTTCGTGATTTGCCCGCTCGTGTGCCTCGGGCTCACGCAGGCCTTCGGGCTCTCGCCCCTCTACGTGAGCGTCTATGTGATCCAGGCGTCGCTCCCCTGCATCACGCAGATCGCGGTGCTCGCGAAGTTCCATCACGCCGACACCAAGTTCGCCACGACCGCCGTGGCGGGCACGACGCTCGCGTCGGTCGTGACGTTGCCGGTGTGGATGATGATTTTGACGGTCATTGCCTGACCGTTCTTGGGAACTGCCTGAAAAAGAGGGACGCCGTCGAGCGTCCCTTTCTTTTCGCAAACTTTTTCCTCGTCAGAGAACCCCGCGCATCAACCGCTCGACGAGTCCCGTCCTGCGCGGATGGTCGTCCGTGCGCTTCACCGCCGCCAGCACCTCGGGATCCCCCACGAAGACGACCAGCTTTTGCGCGCGTCACGGCCGTGTAGAGAACCTCGCGCCGCAGCACGACGGACTGTTCCATCGAGAGCGGAATGATGACGCCGGGGAATTCGTTTCCGCGCACTTTGTCCACGGTCACCGCGTACGCCTGAACCAACTCGTCGAGTTCCTCAAAGGCGTAGCAGACGATCCGCTCGCCGTAGCGGACATAGAGTTCGCCTTCCTTCCGATCGATCTCCGTGATGACCCCGACGTCACCCGTGTACGTTCCGCGGGCGCGGTTCTCGACGACCTGCATCACTTTCTCGCCCTTGTCAAAACGCTGCCCGAAGCGCTCGATTCCGAACGTAAGACCTGTGAGATCCTCTCGGAACAACGCGTTGAAAGCCTGAGCGCCCGTTTTGCCGCAACTCATCGGCGTGAGGAGCTACAGGTCGCGTTTGCGATCGATTCGATACGCATCGGGAAGACGCGTGAGGATCAGATCCTTCAGAGCCTCGGAAAGTTCCTCTTCGTCGTCCACGCGCAGGAAGTAGCAGTTGCCGTCGTCAGTCTTGCTCGGAAACGTCGGCATCTCGCCCGACTTGATCTGATGCGCCACCTTGGCGATCCAACTCGCGGGCCCTTCCCGGACGACGTCCGTGAGCTGACTCACCGGCACGATCTGCGAGTCGATGAGATCCGAGAAGAAGTTGCCCGGCCCGTAGGAAGGAAGCAGATCCGAGTCACCCACGAAGAGGACGGCCGCATGCGAAGGCACGGCAACGAGCAGTCGGTGCGCGAACGTGATGTCCAAGAGATTGCTCTCGTTCACGATGAGCAGATCGCAGTCGACGGGATTCTCGGCGTTGCGGCGAAAGGTTCCGTCCGCGTAGTTATATTCGAGGAGACTCGGAACGCCGGTCGCCACGCGCCCCATGACTTCCGCCAAGCGGTCCGCGGCGTTTCTCGCGGAGCGCAGAGACGGAACTTTACGCCGTTTGCGTCCAGGATCGAAAGGATGGTCTTCAGAATCGACGCCTTTCCCATGCCCGGTCCGCCCGAGAGGACCGACACCTTGGACGTGAGCGCGGTGACGAGGGCGTTCCTCTGGGGCGGTGTGAACTCGAACCCGAGCTTCGCCTGCGCGGCGGCGATCCCGCCGTCGAGGTCAAGGGCACCCCACGGAAGCGATCCCAACGTGAGACGCGCGATTTCCGTTGCGACGCCCTCTTCCGCCCCAAGGAGCTCCGCGGGATAGATACTGCCGGCTTCGGAACGTCCGACACCGCGACGTCGCCCCTCTCGAGCGCTTCGTCGATCGCCTTGGCGACCACCCGCTTCGGTACTCCGAGAAGTTCGCAGGTCATCACTTCAAGTTCGGCGCGCGAGAGGAAGGTGTTTCCCATGCCGGTCGACAATTCGTTGAGGACGTAGGCAAGGCCGGCTCGGGCGCGCACGGCTGAATGCAGCCCGATGCCGATTCTCTTGGCGAACGCGTCGGCCCAGTGGAAGTCGATTCTCCGCAGGTCCCGCGCGAGACGATAGGGATCCTCCTTCACGATCCGCACGGTGTCGATGCCGTAGGTCCTGACGATCTTCACGGCGAGTTCCAACGATAATGTCCTCAGGCTTCCTGGACACGTGACTTCATCAATTACCGTTCGT
>ENA-ORSM01003112-ORSM01003112.1-human-gut-metagenome-genome-assembly--contig:-NODE-3112-length-10747-cov-2.958100_pt1 | contig 10747 bp, 7 predicted proteins | sample MGYA00241903_ERZ509170 | MGnify/ENA primary metagenome ERZ509170 (study PRJEB26280, sample SAMEA2338784) | human gut metagenome | biome: human gut; feature: human-associated habitat; material: faeces...
AATCTCTCCTGTGATCATCGGTACTGCATAAGTCGAAAATTTCACGTCATAAGACAGGTCAAACTTGTCCACGGCTTTCATAAGTCCAATACTTCCAATCTGAAACAGATCCTCAGACTCATATCCTCTGTTTGTAAATCGTCTCACAACACTCCAGATCAATCCAACATTATTAAGAATGATCTGCTCTCGTGCTGCTTCGTTTCCTTCTTTGGTAAGCCGTAACAGTTCCCTCGTCTTATCCATTCAGCTTGTCTTGATCTCCTATTTTCTTTGTCATGATCACTGTCGTTCCTTCTCCTTGTTTTGAAATAACCTCTACTTGATCCATAAATGCTTCCATAAAAGAAAATCCCATTCCTGACCGATCATCCTCCGGTTTTGTTGTAAACATCGGTTCCATTGCTTTTTCCACATTAGCAATACCTTTCCCACGGTCCGATATTTCTACTGTAAAAAGCTGGTTTTCTATACTACAGTGTATCCTTACTGTCTCTACTCTCTGTTCATATCCGTGGATAATCGCATTCGTTACAGCTTCTGACACTGCTGTTTTCACGTCTGCCACTTCTTCCACCGTCGGATTAAGTTGTGTCAAGAAGGATGCTACCGATACTCTGGCAAATCCCTCATTTTCTGATCTGCTGTCAAAACGGATCTCCATCTCATTATTCTGTGTATTACTCGCCTCCATCACTCTTCCCCCTCATAAATCTGCATAATCTTTGTGGCTCCTGAAAATGTAAGAATCTTCCGGATTCTTTCGTTCGTATGTACCGCCCAGACTTCTCCTCCGATCAGACTAACGGTCTTATACCTCCCCATAATGATTCCAATTCCTGAACTATCCATAAAATCTGTCCTGTCAAAGTCAAAGATCACATATCTGATATGATTTCTGCTGATCACTGCATCCGCTTCTTTCCTGATTTCATCTGCATTATGATGGTCTACCTCTCTTGGAAGATAGATCGTCAGACAATTTTCCTGTACCTGATATCTCATATATTTTCATGCCTCCTGCTTTTCTCATTTTCCATTTAATTACCTGAATCCGTACGCTAAAAAAGGATATGCTTCTTCGCATATCCTTTTCCTTCGTAATCTTATTCGTTATCCTCTGTGTTGTCAGAATTATCGTAATCTCCATTCTCCCCATTATCCTGAGAATTATCATAGCGATTGGAGTTATCGGAATTTTCTGAGTTCTCTGATACTGAACTGCTATCTGCACTTGTATCTGAACTTGTGTCTGCACTGGCATCTCCATTCAGAATTGCAAGCTGCTTTTTCGCATCCTCAATATATCTGGAATTGTTATAAGTATCTACCATCTTCTGATACCAGGTCTTTGCATTCTCTGTATCACCTTTTCCCTGATAAGCCTGTGCCAGACGATAAATGGCCTGTCCATCATTATAACTTTCGTCCATCTTCACAACCTTTGTCAGATACTCAATTGCCTGATCATAGTCCTCTGATTCCAGTGAATCTACACCGGCTGCATATCTTCTCCTGCATGCTGTTGGGAAAATAGAATCAGAAAGTGTATCATACATCTCTTTTCCACTGTCTCCAAGAGAATCTCTTGTAATCTCAAGCAACGCGTCTGCCATATCTGTATAACTATATTCTCCGGAACGGCTCTGACTTGAAACCTGAAGCAGTTTCTCATAGCTGTCAGATGTTGCCTTTGCCTGATCAACTGCTTTCTGTGCCTCGTCTCCGGCTGTTCGGTACTGATCCAGTGTTCTTGTCTGGGCACTCACCTGTGCTTCCAGTGTGTTGATCTGTTCACTGTACGCACGCATCTGATTATTCAACTTCTCCGAACGGTTCTGATTCACCGCCGGAGCAACAAGAAACCAGATCAAAGCAGCACCAAGAACCATTCCGATCAATATATTGGCAAATGCAAGCTGCTGTGCCATGTCCCGGATCTTAGAACGTTTTGGCTGAATGATCGTCTCATTTCCAAGACTATATTCTACTGCTGCACTTTTTGGTTTCCGGAAACTTCTCTCTGCATCCTTCCCGTGTCTGCCACGCTGTTTTGTGACTTCTCTTAGATAGGTCAGTGTCAGTTCATTTGTTATATCTAATTTCTTTGCTTCTATAAGAATCTGTCTTGCCTTTGTATTCTGATCCGTCTGTATATAAATCAGAGCCAGAAGCTGATACGCCTTCAGAAATGTCGGATGAGACGCGATCACCTGTTTCAACTGGATGATAGCAAGATCTTCCCCGTTCTGCTGACAGTAAACCAGACACTGGTTAAACTTCTTAATTGCCTGATTCAGTGATTCTAATTCATTCGCTGCATTCTGTACATTTTTAATATAATAATCTGCAATATTGTCTCTTGGGCACAGATTCTTACTGATGATCCACTCCACAAGAGCTTCTGAAACTTCCCCTATGCCATAATACACAAGACCTAAAAGATTCCGCGCTGCAATATTCTCCCTGTTATACTGCAGGCTCTGCTGCAAGGAAACGATTGCCCCGGACATATCTCTCACCTGGGCTTTGCGCAGTCCATCATTGTACCAGGAATTTGACTGATACATGATCTTCTTTGTGTAATCCATTTATACCCACCACTATCTTTCTATCTTCTCACCGTTTTTTCTTTCTTTGCCATAACCTCTTTTACGATGTCCTGCATATCTGTCAGATCTTCCTTGTAAACAGCTTCCTCAATCTGGTCCACCTCGAGACTTGGCTTGAATTTTCTAAGTTCTTCTTCATAATTAAGCATCTGCAATCAAACCTCCCCACATCCGCTTAAAGATTCCTGTATGATCTCTTTGATCATTCCTGTCAGGTAAAGAGAACCGAGACAATACACCGTTCTTCTCCCCTGAATCCGCAATACATACTGCATTGCCTCTTTGACAGATTCAATCACAGTCACCGGCTGTTCTGTATATTTCCGGAACAGTTCACCTAGAATGTGTGCGTCTGTCGCACGATCTCCATCGATCAATGTTACTACATATTCTTCCGCATCAGCATGTTTGCATAGATACGAAATCATTTCTTCATATTCTTTATCTTTTACCGCTGAAAATAAAATAATATTTCCATCTGGATTCTTCGGCACACTTCTTACAAATGCCTGAATGGCACTCACATTATGCGCTCCGTCAACGTATACTTTTGGAAGAATCTCTTCCATTCTTCCTGCCCATTTCACCCTGGCAAGTGCTGTTCTCCACTCTTGTGGATGACCGTTTTCTTTGAAAAGATAACGCATCACTTCCATCGCAAGCAGTGCATTCCCCGGCTGATAGGTTCCAATATTATTTAATTTCCACGTGGTAGTTCCATAATAAGCACTTGCGCAGGAAAATGCAATATGTTTATCTTCAATTCCAAGAATTTCGTACGCATCTTTCCCTATTTTTTTACAGAAACAGCCTTCTTTTTCTGCTGTTTTTTCAATTACAGAATCACTTCCCGGTGCTGTCTGTGCAAAGAACACCGGAACTTCCGGCCGGATGATTCCTGCTTTCTCTCCCGCAATCTGTTCCACTGTATCACCAAGATATTCCATATGATCCAGACCGATTGATGTGATCACGCAGGCGACCGGTTCTACAGAACTTGTTGCATCCAGCCGACCTCCAAGTCCTGTCTCAAGGACAATGTATTCCATTCCTGCTCTGTCATAAGCTTTCATCGCCATTGCAAATAAAAATTCGAAAAATGTCGGATGCTCCAATCCTGCATCCTGCATCCTGCGGACAGCCTGCATGGTCTCTTCAAATACTTCGCAGAAATCCTCATCACTGATCTGCTTTCCGTTCAGAACAATCCGTTCATTCATTTTCACCAGATGCGGTGAAGTAAACAATCCGGTGCTTTTTCCTTCTGCCCTGAGCATCGCATCCAGATAGGCGCATACAGAACCTTTTCCATTCGTTCCCGCCACATGGATGATCTTCTTTCCATTCTGCGGATTTCCCAAAAACAGAAGCATCTCTCTGGTATGAGCCAGAGAGTGCTTTCTTGTAAATCTCGGAATTTCTTCTATATAGGTTACGATTTCCTTATAGGTCATTTTTTCTTTTCTTCCTTTTGTTCTACAAAGGCCTGTCTTCCATTCTCAACATCCGTATCCTGGTCTGTCACTTCTACAAGCTGGCCTCCTGTATATTCATAAGTCTTCGATGTACGGAAGATTGTATTACTTGAACCGCACTGCGCAACCATGATCTGATCGCCATCTTTGATTTCTGACTCTTTCAGATCCAGTCTTGTATTGTTCAGGAATTTTGTTGTCTGCTTCTCTCCGTTGATATAAACCTTACTTTGTTTTGTAAAGTTCTCTCCGTAAATGCTATAAGTTCCTTTCAGCTGCTCCACAACACTGGTGATCGTCGCATCCTTTACCCCCATGACCATATGTCCTTCTGTGATTGGAGCTCCACTGTCCTTGTATACATACTGTTTTCCGTACATGATATCATACTGGAGTAATTCCAGATCGGCAAGATAATTCTTTGTCTGTCTTCTCTGCTGATGGTAATTGAAAATAGTTCCTGTATGAATATCCAAACGATCAAAGACTTCTGCCATAATCTGGTAAGCAGCGATATTCCCATCTTTCTTTTCCAGTCCAATATTGTCCCAGATAACATAATTTGTATTGTACAGATATTTTCCTTTCAGGTCTTTTGCTTCCAGACCAAGTGTCGGGAGATGGTCTCCGTAGAATACGAGCACTGTCGGTTCCCCTCTCTGCTCGATTGCATCGATCAGCTGTCCAACGAATTTGTCCATCTCATGGACTTCATTTACATAGTACTCCCATGCATTTCTCTTGCCTTCATCTTCCACTCCGGTTACATTGATCTCCGGATTTTCCAAGGTCGGCTCTGTCGGATAATCTCCATGTCCCTGCACACTGATTGTACATACAAAATCTGTTCCGTCTGTTGTGTCCAAAGACTCCATGATGTTCGGAACAAGAATATCGTCTGTCGCCCATCCCTTCGGAGTCGTCTTTAAGATATTCATGAATTCCTTACTTGTATAATGGTCGAATCCCATGTTGTTGTATACTTTGGCACGACTGTAGAAATTACCGCCGTTGTTGTGAAGTGCCTCTGCACCATATCCAAGGGATGAAAGCGCACTTGCCGCACTCTCAAGAGGTGTCGTCTTCACATAAGTCTTGTATGGATACTCTCCCGGTCCGAAGAAACGCATATTCATTCCGGTAAGCACCTCGAACTCTGTATTCGCTGTACCTGCTCCGACAGATGGAACTTTAAAATATCCGGAAGAATAGTCAGCATAAAGCTTTCTGAGATTTGGGATCGGATCCTCGGAAAATCTCAGCCATTCTACCTCTGTCGGATCAAAATAAGATTCCAGCTGGACAAACATGATATTCGGCAGTTCCTCTTTCGAACGGCTTGTCTCACTCACGTTAAGGCATCCATCCTTGTTAATCTCCGCCATCGTCTCTTCACTGTAACCGGCCGGCTGATTGATTCCTGTATTAAATAAGCTTGCTGCGAAGCAATATGGGAATCCATAGTCTTCGTAAGCAAATGCGATATTTCCAAAATAATTTGAGATCACTCGCTTGTCGATTGCAACATCAGTAAGCCCTACATAGGCAAATCCGGATGCCACAACAGCGATCACTGCAATAATGCGGTGCATCTTTCCAGTATACTGCCCACCGCGGCGCCACATGGAAATCACCCACAAAACAACAGCTGCGATTCCAATGGTAAGCATCACGATCTCAAAGCCATTAAAGTAATTACTTGTCAGTTCCAAGGCATCTGACAGAACTTTCAAGTCCTGTGCATTGAACGGTGTCACTCGCTTCAGGAGCAGATATCCGTTACATGCTCCCAGGAACAGCCAGAATACACTAAGAAGAATTCTGACAAACACTCGTCTGCGGAACAGATAAACAATCATAAATGTTGCAAAAATTGAAAACGCGTTAAACAGAAACACGAGCGGTGTTCCTGTCATGTAGCTCCATGCTTCAAAAAAAGAATGCCTTGAGATCACCTCGATCAAAAAATTTAAAACACAGGCCAGCAGATAATGAAGAACGAGTGAAAATCTGTTCATCCACTTATAAACCGGCTGCATCTTTTTCGCAAATTTACTGTTTCTTCTCTGTTCCAGAATTCTCTGGCGTCTTGCTTTTTTCTCCTGATAGTGTCTCTTGATATCTTCCGGTTTCAGATTTTTGACCTTTGTAAAAAATCCTTTGATATCTGGTTTTTTAATATGAATCCGCTTCATCTATAACCTCTTTCTTATAGGCAAAATGCACGGCATGGGATCTTAGTTCCTTTCTGCCGTGCGACTTTTTGCCGTCTAATACCTGATACTGTGTCTAAACTGCTGTTTACAGTTTCCTGCTTTTTTGCAGCTTTTCTCCCCCCACAGTTATCTGAGACTATCGATTCTCTCTTTTACCTGCTCAAGCATCTTTGTATATTTCTCAAGTTTATCACGCTCAGCCTGAACTTTATCTGCAGGTGCTTTGCTTGTGAATCTTTCATTTGCAAGCATTCCCTGTGCTCTCTTTATCTCGCTGTTGAGTCTCTCTTCCTCTTTCTTCAGTCTTTCTCTCTCCTGCTCGAAGTCTACAAGGTCTTCCAGCGGCAGGTAAACTGTTGCTCCCGGAACAACGATAGATACTGCATCATCAGCAACATCTTTCTTCTCATAGTGAAGAATAATATCGTTTGCCAGCATCAATGGTTTTACGGATTCCTTGAATACTTCAAGTGCTGTAAGCATTTTTGAATCACTGCTGATAATATAAACCTTTGTACGTTTGTTATTCGGAACATTCATCTCAGCACGCATATTTCTGATTCCGCGTGTGATTGCTTTTACATGCTCAATAACTTCTGTAGCATATGGGAATTCCCAATCTTCTCTGTATACCGGCCAGCTTGACATCATCAGTGACTCTTCTTCTGGAACCAGTTTGCTGTAGATTTCCTCTGTAACAAATGGCATGTATGGGTGAAGAAGCTTCAGTGCATCACCAAGAACTTTCTTCAATGTCCAAAGTGCAGCGTTCGCACTCTTCGGATTCTCGTCTGCGTGGTAGATTGCATATTTTGAAAGTTCAATGTACCAGTCACAGAACTCGTCCCAGATAAAGTCATAAATCTTAGAAAGTGCAATTCCAAGCTCGAACTTATCTAAGTTCTCTGTTACATCTTTTACCACATTATTGCATGCAGATAAAATCCAGCGGTCTGCAGGTCCCAGATCCTCTGCCTGTGGCTCTGTGATCTCTTTTCCTTCCATATTCATAAGAATATATCTGGAAGCATTCCATACTTTATTTGCAAAATTACGGCTTGCCTCTACACGTTCGTTGTAGAAACGCATATCATTTCCAGGAGCATTTCCTGTAATCAGTGTCATACGAAGTGCGTCTGCGCCGTACTGATCGATAATATCCAGAGGATCGATACCATTTCCAAGTGATTTACTCATCTTTCGTCCCTGAGAATCGCGAACAAGTCCGTGGATCAGTACTGTGTTAAATGGTGCCTTTCCTGTATGTGCATATCCTGAGAATACCATACGGATAACCCAGAAGAAAATGATGTCGTATCCAGTTACAAGTACATCCGTTGGATAGAAGTAGTCAAGATCCTCCGTCTCATGTGGCCAGCCAAGTGTTGAGAATGGCCAAAGCGCAGAACTGAACCATGTATCCAGCGTATCCTCATCCTGTTTAAAGTGTGTACAACCACAATGTGGGCATTTTTCCGGTGCTTCGGAAGCTACTACGACTTCTCCACAATCCTGGCAGTAGTAGGCTGGGATTCTATGTCCCCACCAGATCTGTCTGGATATGCACCAGTCACGGATATTCTCAAGCCAGTGCAGGTAAATCTTATCAAAACGCTCTGGTACAAACTTAAGCTCACCATTCTTGATCGCCTCAATGGCTGGTTTTGCAAGCTCTTCCATCTTTACAAACCACTGCTGTTTGATCATTGGCTCTACCGTTGTATGACATCTGTCGTGAGTTCCTACATTATGAGAATGTGGAACAACTTTTACAAGATATCCCTGCTCTTTCAGATCCTCTACCATAGCTTTTCTTGCTTCGTAGCGATCCATGCCTGCATATTTTCCACCATACTTCTCGTTGATCGTAGCATCATCATTCATGATGTTAAGTTCTGGCAGATTGTGACGTTTTCCAACTTCAAAGTCGTTAGGGTCATGTGCCGGTGTGATCTTAACAGCACCTGTTCCGAACTCTTTGTCTACATAGTAATCTGCAACAATCGGAATCTCACGGTCTGTCAGTGGCAGCTTACACATCTTTCCAACGATATCTTTATATCTCTCATCATCCGGGTGAACTGCAATTGCAGTATCTCCCAGAAGAGTCTCCGGACGTGTTGTTGCAATCTCAAGGAAACGGTCTGTTCCTACGATTGGGTACTTAATGTGCCAGAAGAATCCGTCCTGCTCTTCATGCTCTACCTCGGCATCAGACAGGGAAGTCTTACATACCGGACACCAGTTGATGATTCTGGATCCTCTGTAAATGAATCCTTTTTTATGAAGGTTCAAGAATACTTTCTCAACTGCTTCAGAACATCCCTCGTCCATTGTGAAACGCTCTCTGTCCCAGTCACAGGAAACACCCATCTTTTTAAGCTGTGATGTGATAGTTCCGCCATATTCTTCTTTCCACTGCCATGTTCTCTCTAAGAATTTCTCACGGCCAAGTTCTTTTTTATCAATACCTTCGTCTTTTAACTGATTGGTAACCTTTACTTCTGTAGAAATAGCCGCATGGTCTGTTCCCGGAATCCACAGTGCATTGTATCCCTGCATTCTCTTGTAGCGGATCAGGATATCCTGCATCGTGTTGTCAAGAGCATGTCCCATGTGAAGCTTACCGGTAATATTCGGTGGCGGCATTACGATTGTAAATGGTTTCTTACTTCTGTCCACTTCTGCGTGGAAATACTTATTTTCGCACCACTTCTGGTACAGTTTGTCTTCAATCTCTTTCGGATTGTAAGTTTTCTCCAAATTCTGACTCATAGTCTCCTCCTCAAATACGTGTTTCCTGGTTCATGTTTTCACACATTTTTCACATTTCAGGGCAAAATATAGAATGTGCCCCAGCACATTCTGGCGCCTGCGGTGGTCGCTTGCGGTACCATCATTGTACGCCGCAGTGCGCATCCTGCCGGAGGCTTTTTTATAATTAGAAAATGCATTTCTTAATTATAAAAAAAACGCCCTTTATTCTCACAAAGGGCGATTGATTCGCGGTACCACCTTTATTATATAGAAGAAACTCCTCTATACATCTCATCCTATTCTTTAACGGGAACGACTCCGGGACCGCCTACTGTGACTTCAGCGTTCCTGCTCCAAAGCTACCTTCTGCATCTCTATTCTCAAGTGCCTCGCAGCCAATGGGCATCTCTCTCTGTCAGAACGACCTATGCATACTCCTCTTTTTCAACGCATTTAACTGGTTTATCAACCATGAAACTACAAAATATCATAGCCACAGAAGTCCTGTTTGTCAAGGTTTTTAGGGAATTTTCAGAAAACCTTAAGAGACCGCATCAAAAGGGGCTCTCGAAAGCTGAGTGATTTTCTTGAGACCCTTTTGATGCTTTTGTATTGTGATATCCACTACTGTATAGGAAATCTGTTATTTTTCAGTAGATATATTATGCAATCGCTTCTATTATTATCTGTTATACAATTACTTTATAGTTCTGCATCTCTCTTCTCCGTCATAAGTTGTCAGTTTAATAGGAGTATCTTCTGTGACATCTGCGTGTATTCCTACGGTGTACTCTATATTTTCTTTGAGTTGTTTTAAGCAGGTAGAACCGCCTGCCGGGATTGTTTCTGTCCGTTCTTCTTCGCCGTTATAATGAGAGAAATTAAGCTTCTTTATTACACGATTCCTAAAGTTTTCAATATATACAGCCACCCGGTCAATGTGAATGCACTGAACATAGTGGTAAGCATTACTGTACTGGCAGTAAGGACACCTTCATGTCCCATATTTTTTGCCATAACATAACTACTTACAGTCGTCGCAGAGCCGAGCATAACAAGGATTGCAACGATTTCTTCATTCTTAAATCCCAGCCCGACTGCGATTGGCAGAAAGACTGCCGCAAATCCGACAAGCTTCATAACAGCCGCCACAATAGACGGTTTGGCTTTCGCGGAAGCTTTGTGGATATCAAAGGTCGCTCCCATTGCCATAAGTCCCATCGGAGTTGCCATGTTTCCAATACTTGTCACCGTCTTCGCCGGGATTCCGGAAAATGGAAGACGGCATGCCGACCATAGAAGTCCAACCACAATTCCAATAATAATCGGGTTGGTAATAATTCCTTTTAAAGTTTTCTTTAATACCTCTTTATCAATCTTGCTCTGTCCCGGTTTGAAAAAGGACAGCACAACGACCGCCATAATATTATAAAGCGGGACACTGCCGATGATCATGACTGGCGCCATACCCGCATTTCCATAAATATTTTGGATAAATGCAATACCAAGAAGCGCCGCGCTGCTTCGATAAGAAGCCTGAATAAATTCCCCACGGATAGACTTATCCTTCCAAAGACAGGAAATCCCCGCTGAAATTATAATGCAGATCAAGGTTACAATAAAACAAAATATAACAAATTTTACATTCCAGACTTTCGAAAAATCTACTGTCGCAAGATCCCCGAAT
>ENA-ORSM01003118-ORSM01003118.1-human-gut-metagenome-genome-assembly--contig:-NODE-3118-length-10735-cov-2.578558_pt1 | contig 10735 bp, 12 predicted proteins | sample MGYA00241903_ERZ509170 | MGnify/ENA primary metagenome ERZ509170 (study PRJEB26280, sample SAMEA2338784) | human gut metagenome | biome: human gut; feature: human-associated habitat; material: faeces...
CGTCTGGTTTCTCTGATTTCAGGATTGACCTCTACCAGAGCAACATCGTTTCCGAACTCTCGTGCGTTACGCTCCAGTATCTCGGTTATAGGCATACAAAAACTTCCTTTCATGATTAAAAGCTTGAAAGCTAGAAAACTTAAAAGCTTAAAAGTATTCAAAAACATATATGTTATTATTTTATCATATGATGACAAAAAAGTAAAGAGATTTAAAACAGAATTAGTGACAAAGTGAAAGATAAATAATTGTGGAGTTTTTACAGAAGAAAAGTGTTTGCCCCTACCTGAATTTGAGCGAATACCGTAAAAAAGATAACCAACAAAAAAGACAGCCCCACATGGGAACTGTCCCTTAACTTAAAAAGTGTACCGTTTCAGATCTTATTCTTCTGCCTTTTCTTCCTCTTTGCTCGCCTCAGCCGTCTGCTGTGCCTTGAGAAGATCCCTGATCTCTGTAAGAAGCACTATGTCCACCGGTGGCTCTGCAGGCTTTTCAGACTCTTCATGCTTGCCAAGTGACGCAAGCTTGTTTATGACCTTCATTATTACAAAAATAACGAACGCCATGATTATGAAGTTTATCACTGCCGTCAGAAATGCGCCGTAGTTTATGTACTGATTTCCAAGCAAATGTATCTTGCCTTCTACGTCAGCACCGCCTATACAGCCTATTATCGGGTTGATAAAATTCTCCGTAAATGACGTCACGATATCCTGAAAGGCAGCACCTATGATAACGCCCACTGCCAAGTCCATGACGTTTCCTTTGAGAGCAAACGCCTTGAACTCATTTACAAACTTCTTGATAAATCCTTTTTTCTTCTCTTCCATAACGGTTACGACCTTTCGTTTTTTGTTCCGAGCCACGCTCTTATGGTCATTTTATCACATACTTTGACCATTTTCAATAGTTTTTCTACAAAATCGTACGGTTTTACGTCGTTTTGCCCATATATGTTAATACACTGTAAATGCTTTGTAAACAAACATGAAAAGGTATTGCATTTCCCGAAATGGTATGCTATAATGATTAAGCTGTTTGAGTGAGGGACATGACGATGGGATATAGCCAAGAGGTAAGGCAGCGGACTTTGACTCCGTCATTCCGATGGTTCGAATCCATCTATCCCAACCAAAAACAAGCTAAATCGAACAAACATTGGGGTGTCGCCAAGTGGTAAGGCAACGGACTCTGACTCCGTCATTCCGAAGGTTCGAATCCTTCCACCCCAGCCACAAAAGACCGTAGATTTTTTCTGCGGTCTTTGTTTTTTATACATTCTTTCAGCAACCAAAAGAGAGGTTTTGCAACTGAGTATAAGTAAACATAAAAAAACAAAATGGGGAGAATGGGACGGACTGCATATTGAAGAAGAGGAATTGTAATATTTAAGTAATCTATGTTATACTGATAAAGACAGAAAATGAATAGATTGAAAGGTAACGGACGATAGAAGATGAATAAGAACACAATAAAAGCACCATGTACTGTATTACTGGCAGTTGTGAATGTAATAGTCTTTCTGGTACTGTCATTTCAGGGAATGACGGAGGATGGAAGATTCATGTTACAGCATGGGGCAATGTATGTTCCATATCTGATAAAGAACGGAGAGTATTACCGGCTGTTTACGAGTATGTTTCTCCACTTCGGATACGATCATCTTTTCAATAATATGGTTGTGCTTGTAGCGATGGGGTGGAATCTGGAACTTGAGATAGGAAAGATAAAGTTCCTCATCGTATATTTTGTAAGCGGCCTTGCAGGGAATATCCTGTCTGCATGGTGGGACATACTGACAGGAAGTATGGCAGTATCGGCAGGCGCATCCGGTGCAATCTTCGGAATTATCGGTGCACTTCTGTATGTGGCGATCCGTAACCGGGGAAGGATAGGAGAGATATCCGGCAAAGGATTAGTGTTTATGGTTGTGCTGACATTATATTATGGATTTACCAGTGGCGGCGTAGACAATATGGCACACATCGGAGGCCTGGCATCCGGTTTCCTGATTGGAGTATTACTGTACCGGAAGCGTAAGGATAAACGTGGTTCCGTTATGTAAGACGGAGTTAAGCGTGACCGTTCCATGATGTGCCTGGATGATCCGGCGGGTGATTGCAAGTCCAAGACCGGTCCCGTCCGGTTTGTGAGTAACAAATGGCTCGAAGATAGTCTTCTGGTCTTCGGGAGCGATGCCGCATCCGTTGTCCCTGACTCCGATATGCAGAGAATCTGTCTGGAAAGTGACAGAGAATGTAATGACCGGCTTCTGGGAATCAGGAGCTTTTTTGTTCAGTGCATCGCAGGCATTGCGAAGAAGATTCAGAACTGCCTGACGGAGCTTTACGGGATCTGCAGATATTTCCGGGAGATCCTCGGGAATACGGGAAACAAATTCGATATCTGTATCAACAATAGAAGCAGCGAAGGATAAAGCAATCCTGCGGAAATATGTGCTTGCACTTACCGGGGTAAGTTCCAGACGTTCTCCGTTATTGTAAGAAGACAGATCCTCCAGGAGAAATTTCATGTATTCGATATCCTGATGCAGTTCCGTCCAATGGGAAAATGTAAGGACTTCCGGATGTTGTGATTCGATAAGCTGAAGTGTACTGTAAACCAGTGTCAGAGGATTACGGATCTCGTGACTTATGGTACTGATCTCCATCTGATGAGAGGTTAAAAGCCGGTTTATAAGTGCTTCGTTTTCAGGATTTTCCTGCATGATCTGTTGTAATTTGTCATGGTCTGTCGATGATAACATAATAATTACCGCCCCTTTCTGAGGTATCAGTTTAGCATTGGCGGTTTAAATAATCAATCATAAATTTTAAAAGAAAGAAGGATAAGATTATGAAGGATGAGAATTGTATTTTTTGTAAACTGGCGAATGGAGACATTCCGACAGCGACTGTGTATGAGGATGAAGATTTCCGGGTGATCCTGGATGCCAATCCGGCAGCAAAAGGACACGCACTGATCCTGCCAAAAGAGCATTATGCCAATCTGTATGAGATTGATGATGAACTTGCAGGAAAATCAATGATCCTTGCGAAGAAAATGATCACAAAGCTCACAAAAGCACTGGGCTGCGATGGCTACAATATTGTCCAGAACAACGGTGAAGCTGCCGGACAGACAGTATTTCATTATCATGTACACATGATTCCGAGACATAAAGATGACAAAGTCGGACTTGGATGGACGATGCATGAGTTGACAGAAGAAGAAAAAGAAGATGTTTTATCAAAGATTAAGTAGATAAAAGGTAGGAGCGTAAAGTGGGAAGAGAGTTTACAGGGGAAAGTGCCTTTGTGGATGCATATAGCGAATATTTTGACGTTGTATACAGGGAGGCACTCAGATACTCTGGAAACCATCACGTAGCAGAAGAAATTGCGCAGGATGCCTTCTTCATGGCATATGTACAGAATGGAAATGAATCCAAGTAGCAGATCAAAGCATGGATGCTGATGCTTGCAAAGTACAGAGCCATGAATTATATAAGAGACCATAAACGCGAAGTGTCGTTAGAGGAAATAACGATGTCGGAAGAGAAATATCCGGACGCTCTGGTTGATGACAGTTCAGAAGAGTATGTGATAGCGATGCTCAAGGAACAAGGTTTCCGCAAACTCGGAATTGATATATTCCGGGAACTGTATCAGAAAAAGGCCAGATGGTATCAGGCAGTGACACTTGTATATTATGTAGATATGCCGCAGAAGGAAGCCGCTAAGCAGATGGGCGTTACATTATATGCATTGGAAGGTATGCTGAAAAGAGCAAGAAAATGGATGATAAAAAGGTACAAAGATGAGTATGACCGCTTACACAATACATAAAAAACAGGTGGAAGTACAACCACCTGTTTTTTATGTATTACAGAGATAAATGCAGATCAGTGTCTGGCAACAGATTCGATCAGGTCGATAATGGTATCGATGGAATTCTGCTGAGGAGAATTCTTCATTGTCTGAATGTATGTCTCACGGTTCTGGTAAAGGTCCGTGATTGCTTTCAGAAGGACATCATGATTCAGTTCCTCTTCTTCCAGAACAACACTGTATCCCTGACGTTCGAAAGAACGGGCGTTCAGGATCTGGTCACCACGGCTTGCGTTTGCGGAGAGTGGAATCAGAAGATTCGGTTTGTGCAGTGCAAGAAGTTCGCAGATCGCATTGGCTCCGGCTCTTGAAATAACAAGATCTGTCAGAGCGAAGAGGTCCTTCAGTTCGTCTTTGATATATTCGAACTGAGCATAACCTTCCAGGTCTTTCAAAGATTCATCAATTTTGCCCTTGCCACAGAGATGAACTATCTGGAAAGACTGAAGCAATTCAGGAAGGACACTGCGGACAGCATCGTTGACGGCAACAGAACCAAGACTTCCGCCAACGACCATGATCACTGGTTTGTCCTGATTGAAGTGCAGAAATTCCAATGCCTTATATTTATCACCGGATAACAGTTCCTGACGAATCGGAGAGCCTGTGAGAACAGCCTTTCCGGCAGGAAGATGCTCGATGGTTTCCGGGAAGTTACAGCAGATTTTTGATGCCGATGGCATGGAAATCTTATTAGCAAGTCCCGGTGTCATGTCAGACTCATGGATAATGGTCGGAACATGACGGCTTTTACCGGCAAGAACAACAGGAACGGATACGAAGCCTCCTTTGGAGAAGATTACATCAGGATGAAGGATCTTCACAAGTTTTTTGGCTTCGCCGAGTCCTTTGATCACACGGAACGGATCCGTAAAGTTCTGTACGCTGAAGTAGCGGCGGAGTTTACCGGTTGAGATCCCGTGATACGGAATACCGAACTGTTCAATCAGTTCTTTTTCAATTCCATTATAAGAACCTATATAGTGAATATCATAGTTTAATTCTTTCAGACGTGGCAGAAGAGCAATGTTAGGTGTAACATGCCCGGCAGTACCGCCACCGGTTAAGATAATACGTTTCATAATTACCTCCAGACTTGAATATGTATTATTCTTGCATACATAAAATATAATAAAGATTATATCTATATTATACTTTCTGAAAGAAATAGGTCAAGTGGCAAAACTATGGAGAAATTTACAGACCAGTCAAAAATTTGAGGGTAGCAAAATGAATGATAAGAAAGACGAATTTAAAGAATGCATTGCCAGAGAATTTGAAGAGATTGCCAGAGAGGAAGAAGAATTTCTGGAAAATGACACCAGTCTCGTCGTGCCTGAAGGGACAAAGGAAGCTGTCCTCGCAAGAGTAAGAGAACAGATCCGTGCATATGAGATGGAGCAGGACAGGAAAGAAGCAGAAGAAGCAATCAACCATCTCTCTGAAGAAGACCGCGAGGCTCTGGAGCTGGGACGCAAGATGCTGAAAGCAGGAATCGGTCAAAAGGATCCTGAGGAACCTTCCGGAAAGAAAGTCCGCTGCAAAAAGAAGCCTTTGAAAATGTATCTCGCACTGGTAGCAGTCATTGTCTGTGTGCTGGCAATGGGGATTACCAGTATGGGAGGTCCGGAGAGGATTGTGCGGATGATGACGCAGAATGTGGGGGATAGAGAGGTTGAGAAATCAAGTACGAGCCATAAGATAAAAATGATAGAAAGTGAAGATGAGGAAAAGGCGTATCAGGAAATAAGAAATAAATTTGGTACAGATGTGGTTAAATTATCTATATGTTTAAATAATATGAAATTTGACACAATGAATTTAAACGAAGATAAGCAAATCGCAGAGATGTATTATACATACAATGAAAAGACCATTGCCTATTTTATAAATATGCCATACAGAGATAACTCATGGGGAGTTGATTTTGAAGATCCTATTGACAAAGAATATACTAAAAAAACAGAGGATTGTTCAATTGAAGTTACAATTTATAAATTAAAAGAAAGTAAAAAATCAAGTTGTGTTGCAAAATTTAAATATGGCAATATAGAATATTTATTGACGGGGACAATGAAACAGCAGGAATTTGAAAAAATATTAAATAATTTATTTTTTCCAAAATAAAAGCGACAGTTTTTGAAAAATTATGTGTATTAATATATGAGGGCAGAAAAAAGCATGAATGGAGGTGAGATATGAAGAAGAAAATCGTGTCTGTATGTCTGACCGCAATGCTGGTCGGAGGATTGTCAATGACATCCATGCAAGAGGCAAGAGCCGCAGAGGGTAAAGTAATAGACGGCTCCGAGTTGACGCATGAAGAAGAGTCGATAGGGTATGATACGAAGATTACCAGAGGTGAGGACTTATTAACTGGTTATTCCAAGTGTACAAAGCTTGACAATGGAAAAATCTATGCAGGTGGAACAACAGTTGCAAGGCAGGTTGTCAAAAGTGTACAGATAGCTGTTCTTGTAGAACGTGCCAAAGAAGAAGACAAGGAATGGTCATATTATGATAATTGGCATAAGGAAAATAAAAATACCAATAGAGCAATGTCAAACAGAACACTGTATGTGGAAGGCGGATATTATTACCGTGTCCGTTGTACGCATGCTGCTAACAGTGATGTAAGTAGTTCCTTTACTGATGGAATTTACATCGACTAACAATCCTCAAAAAGCATAGAAGGATAAGAACATAAGACTAAAAAAAGAAGAGCAAAACAAAAAGATTACAAATCAAAAGATGAAGAGATTAAAGTAAAGAAGTGGACGGAAAAACCAGAAACCATGCAGACCATGACAGTCAAACAGTAGTTGGGATAAAGTGAAGATTACAGCTGAATGAAACAGGTAAAACAGACAAAGCAAACCATAAGGTAATGTAAATAAAAAGAAGACGACAATAAAAAAACCATAAATAAATTCATCAAAAAGTAAGTGCACAATATGTAGGAGCGGATAATAATTAGAAAATACAATGAAAAATAATGAAAGAAACAATGTAACTATTAATAATTATTTATTCGTAACCAGTCAACGGAAGTTTTGACGAGGGAAAAGCAGGGTGTGAAAAAAAAAGAGAAAAAATACCAAAATTAAAAAATCACCAAAATGAAAAAGGATACAAGTCTCCCGGTCGGGGGACTTGTATCCTTTTTTGTCTGCGTTATTCAGATTAGCTGCTGGCCTATTATTCGCCAAGTGCCTGTCTCAAAGCTTTGGATAACTGGTCAGGACAAGATGTCGGTCTTTCACCACATCTGGTTCCTTCCAGGCGCTTGATGACTTCGTGTGCATCCATTCCTTTAACAAGGCTGCTGATTCCGGATGTGTTACCGGCACATCCGCCTACGAATTCTACGTTAGCAATTTTATCTCCGTCAAGTTCTACGTGAATGAGACGAGAACAGACTCCGGTTGGTTTGTAATCCATATCTATTACCTCCTGATAATGTTCTTGCATAGTTTTACATGATTCGGTATCAACAGACAGAAAATCTGTTGACTGTCATACTTCCCGATTATAACAGAAAACCGTCAAATTATCCATACATTTCGTCGGTTGAAATCCATTTTCCTATCGTCTATAATAAGGCATAGGTAAATTCGTGAAACACAGGAGGATATAAATATATGATAGGTATTATCGGCGCAATGGAAGAAGAAGTTGCAGAACTGAAGAAAGATATGCAGATCGAAGAGACCGTGGAGATGGCAGGTATGGTATTCTGCAAGGGAACACTCGGCGGAAAAGATGTTGTAATCGTAAGAAGCGGAATCGGTAAGGTCAATGCAGGAATCTGTGCACAGATTCTGGTGAGTCAATTCGGAGCAGATACATTGATCAATACCGGTATTGCCGGCTCTCTTGATGCACAGATTGATATTGGCGACATGGTCATTTCCACGGATGCACTGCATCATGATATGGATGCGACTGTATTCGGTGATCCGGCAGGACAGATTCCGAGAATGGATACATTGTCATTCCCGGCAGACAAGGAGCTTGTGAAGAAGGCGGTAGCAGCGAATGAAAAAGCGAACCCGGATATTCATACATTTACAGGAAGAGTGGCGAGCGGGGACCAGTTCATTTCCGATAAGGAAGTGAAAGAAAGAATCGTGTCATTATTCCACCCGATGTGTGTAGAGATGGAAGGTGCCGGAATCGCACAGGCCGCTTACCTGAACAAAGTTTCGTATGTCATTATCCGTGCTATTTCGGATAAAGCCGACAACAGTGCGACAATGGACTATCCGACGTTCGAAAAGAAAGCAATCGCCCACAGTGTAAGGCTTATGAAAGAATTGCTTCCGATGATCTAAGATAACGGGATGACCTGCGCAGTACAGAATGTTACAGGATATGCACGAAAGTGACAGAAAGCAGCATTTCCCGTGCAGAATAGGAAGAACGAAATAAAGCGCCCTTCTCTTTGATATACAGTATAATGCATATCAAAAAGGAGGGCTATTATTATGCTGGAAATGTTATTGGACAAGACGTGTCATGGTCACCACCATTTCACGGCTTATGGGGATGCTGACCGGACTTGGAGTGGCAGACAAGTGTATCGTGAGTATGACGATGAAACGTATGATAGAGGCGGCGGGAAGTATGAGCAAAAGCAATCATCCGTTGATGCGCCTGGTCCGGGCGAAATTCGAACATGCATGTATGATCAGTGACACGGTGGAAAATGTAGGGGTATTTGTGGATAAATATCTGTACGAATACAAAGTATGTGGATTACGTCTGCATTCGCTCCGGAGACTGGAAAAGATGTGTTCCGGTCTTCTGATCGTAACCGGACTTGCGGGAGCGGGAATTACCTGTCAGGTCTATGGAATGGGAGACGAAGCGTTGCGGATGGGTGCTGCCGGCTGCGGACTCGGAATCCTGGTGTGGCTGTTCCACCTGACAACGGACGAGAATTACTGTATGGAGATGGCGAAGAATTACATGGTTGATTATCTGGAAAATGTATGTCTCCGTAAGTATGAAAAGATGAATCAGAAGGAGCGGACCGTGCGTGTAAACATAGAAAACGGACCGGCGGAAGAGGAAATACAGAAGGATAAAATACAAAAAGACGAAATACAAAAGGATGAGATACAAAGGGATGAAGTACAGGAGACGGAAGCCGGAACAGAAGAGACACCTGCCCCGGTACCGGATCACAGTGTAGTCCATATGCAGCGTGAGAACAGACGGAGAGAACGGACTCAAAATACCGCAAAAAATCTGGCAAAAGCATCGGCAGGACTTGCCGGTATGGACGGAAGTAAAAGCCCGGAAGCGGAAGAACAGAAAGATGCACCGGAGGAGCTTGCAAAGGACGAGATGATACGCCAGATTCTGCGGGAGTTTATGGCTTGATAATATAATGTTATTTTGTTAAAATATATGCATGTATAATATATTTGATAAACTAAAGAATTACAGCGATTCCGACTATTACGCATTCCATATGCCGGGCCATAAAAGGAATCTGGATCTGATGGATGGAACCTCTCCGTACAGGATCGATATTACAGAGATCGATGGCTTTGATGACCTGCATCATGCAGAAGGGATTTTGAAAGAAGCGCAGGAAAGAGCGGCAGAGGTGTACCATGCGGATGAGACACATTTTCTTGTTAACGGAAGTACCGTCGGAATCTTAAGTGCAATATTAGGAACAACTGAAAAAGGCGATTCCATACTTGTGGCAAGAAATTGTCACAAGTCTGTGTATCATGCGATATATCTGAATGAACTGGATCCGGTCTATCTTTATCCAAAGTTTGATACAGAACTGGGACTGAGCACAGAGATCGATGCAGAAGATGTGCAGAAAGCACTGGAAGAACATCCAAAGATCCGTGCGGTGATGATCGTATCACCGACCTATGACGGCGTGGTGTCGGACATCGAAAAGATTGCAGAGATTGTACATGAAGCGGGATGCCTGCTGATCGTAGATGAAGCACATGGAGCACATTTTGGATTTGATCCGTATTTCCCGGAGAGTGCGAATATGTATGGCGCAGATCTTGTGATCAACAGTCTTCATAAGACACTTCCGGCCCTGACGCAGACAGCGTTGCTGCATGTGAACGGGGAGCGGGTGAACCGCAGGAAAGTAAAGCGGTATCTGGATATGCTGCAGACGAGCAGTCCGTCGTACATACTGATGGCAAGTATCGATGCGTGTATTCATCTGCTGGAAGAGACACAACTGCAGAAGTGCAGTATTTTCAAAGAATATGCGGCACATATCGATACCCTGCGGGAAGAATTGAAGAAACTGAAGTATCTGAAGATTATCCGGACGGAGAATACAGACAGATATGACAGGTCTAAATTTGTGATTTCTGTAAAGCATGCCCCGATGTCCAGTCATGAATTGTATGAGAGACTGCTTCGTGATTATCACTTGCAGATGGAGATGCTTGCCGGAACCTATGTCCTGGCAATGACGACGGTAGGGGATACGCAGGAAGGGTTGGACAGATTGCGGGATGCATTGCTTGCAATTGATGCTGAGATTGATACAAAGTTAAAGTCAGGATCCGGACAGGAAGATGCCGGGCAGGAGCAGAAACCGATGCAAATGACCGACACGGATCTCCCGCTTTCCGGAAGACAGCCGTCACTGGAAAAGGTGTGGACGATCGCGAAGGCAGTGAAGTGCAGAGATAAGATGCAGAACCAGAACCACCAGAAGGATTCAGAAGACATTCTGTATTTGGTGAACCCAGGCAAGATGGAAAAACGAAATTTCAAGGACAGCGCCGGATGCATTTCCCTGGAATATGCGTACCTCTATCCGCCGGGAAGTCCGCTGATCG
>ENA-ORSM01003120-ORSM01003120.1-human-gut-metagenome-genome-assembly--contig:-NODE-3120-length-10731-cov-6.430030_pt1 | contig 10731 bp, 11 predicted proteins | sample MGYA00241903_ERZ509170 | MGnify/ENA primary metagenome ERZ509170 (study PRJEB26280, sample SAMEA2338784) | human gut metagenome | biome: human gut; feature: human-associated habitat; material: faeces...
TATCTGTGATTCACCCCCCCCCAGTCTCGCTTCGCTCGACAGTCCCCGGGCTTAACATCGTGGGATTGGCCTAGCGGGGTTGTGTTGTGGCTGATAAGATGGCGTCGATTATGTCGGATTGGGATTCGGGCAATGGGAGATGGTGGTGATGAAGGCGCAGAAGAGTTGGGATACGCCGGTCGCCGATGAGACCCGCGATGTGAGCGATGCCTCCGAGGACATTCACGGCATCACCGATGACATCACCGACGACGCCGAATCCGCCGAGGTCGATGCCGAGGCCGTCACACTGCTGCGCAAACGGCACCGCCGGATGACGCTGCTGGTCGTCGTGGTCATCGTCGCATCGCTGGTGAGTGGATTCTGCTGGCGGCGCAGCCTCCAGACCGGCTCCCCTGTCAACTGTTCGCACCAGACCGGAGTCGCGGACGAGAAGGACTACTGTTATGGCGCTCGTACATGGCCCGGGCCATCCGGTTGCCCTCGTCGGGCATCCCTTTCAGCAGGGTGAAGCGGTCTTCCGGGGAGAAATCCACTTCTTTGCCGTCTTCGAGGCAGAGGCCGCAGATCTGCACCAGCCGGGCACCGTCCGGCACATAGTCCGGGGCCGCGGCGGCTTCGGTGCCGCTGCGCAGGTCAAGGATCAGGCGGAGGCCCAGGCTGTCCAGCAGCTTGCGGTCCGCCGCGCTGGTCAGGCAGGCCGTGGTGATGCCGCGGTAGATCTGCCCCCATTTGACATGCTTGCCCTCGTCGGCCTCATAGCCGCCCAGCTCCCGGAAGTTGTGTCCGCCCGCAAAAGGCAGGGGGGTGCCGGGTGCCGGGTGCACGGGCGCGGCAGCGGCCGGGGCGGTGCTGGAAAGCACCGGGAAGTTGTAGAACGGCTTGGCCGGGCGTCCGCGGCGGGGCGGCAGGCTGGCGGCCCCGCCCAGCACCTCCATCAGATAGCTGCGGAGCAGGTCGATGTAGGCGGAACTGTGGTCCCGGCGCTGCACCAGCGAGACACAGAGTGGGGGCAGGTCTTCCAGCAGGACATCCCGCACCCGGTCCAGCTCCCGCCGGGCCCCCGGCTCGTACCGGGTCAAGCAGGTGCAGAGCTGTTCCTGTACTAAATAGTAGGCCTGATAGAAGCTGGGGCCCACCTCCGCGTCCGGCGCAAAGCCTGCCCGGGCGCAGCTGTCCCACAGGGGGGCAAACAGATCCTGCCGCAGGCTGGGCAGCAGCACGCGCTGGCCCCGCAGCTCGGCGAGGGGAACGCTCTCTTTCTCCCAGAACGGGTGCCCCCGGGGCACCAGCAGGCAGGCGGGGTCGGCCCGGAGGGTGGTGCGGGCCAGCACCTTGGCGGCGCAGCCCAGGTCCATCACAAGGCCGGCGTCCAGCTCCCCCTGCTCCACGCCATCGGCCACGGTATCGTTGGCCAAAAGGCGGAACCGCATGGCAATGTGGGGGTACTGCTGGCGGAATTTGTCCAGCTGCGTTTCCAGCCCGGGCAGGTAGTCCGGCACGAGGGACACGCTGATGCCGATGCGGACGGGCTGGGCAGACTGGATCTCCGCATGGAGGGCGGCCTGCATCTGCTGGAACTGCTCCACCACCGGCGCGGCATGGCGCTGCAGGCTCACGCCCCGGTCGGTGAGGGAGAGCTTGTGGTGGGCGCTGACGAACAGCGGGCCGCACAGCTCGGCTTCCAGCGCGGTGATGCACTGCCGCAGTGCCTGGCGCGACAAAAACAGCCGCTGGGCGGCGCGGGTATAATTCATCTCTTCGCACAGGACCAGAAAATAGTGCAGCTGGCGGATATCCATGGGCCCCTCCTGAAAGCAGTGCTGCGGATGCACTGTAATATATTAAAGAATAACGCGGTTTCCGTGAATTGTAAAGAAGATGGGAATAAAAAACATGAAAAATACGCAACCAGACCGCATTTTGGTTGACAGGGCATTCACAAGGTGGTATCATTAAACTCGCCTGAATCTAAAAGTATAATAACATACCAGCTTGATAGGTTTTGTGGCAAAACAGCCCGGCACCCTTTCAACCGGGCGGATGATAAAAGGAGATTTCACCATGGCATCTAAACATTCCATCAGCCGCCGCAGCTTCCTGAAAGCCGTCGGCGCAGGCTCTGCCGCTGTGGGTGCGGCCGGTGCAGACATCGTCATAGTTGGCGTGATCTGCCGTGTCTCCGTTGGCATAGCCGGCGGTGACATCCAGTACGCGCTCCTGCTACCACCGAGCTGGCCGCAGAGCAGGTGCTGAACCTGATTTACACCGACCTGGCCCTCATTGATGTCAACGATGTCCGCAACTCCAACGAGTTTGAAGTGCTGACCGCTGTGCAGGAGGGCCTGTTCCGCACCTTTACCGATGAGAACGGTGTGGACGTGGTCGAGAACGCGGGCTGCGAGAGCTACGATGTCTCCGACGACGGCCTGACCTATACGTTCTACCTGCGTGAGAGCATGGTCTGGAGCGATGACCAGCCCGTGACCGCCCAGAACTATGTGGACAGCTGGCTGCGTCTGGTCAACCCCGACCTGGCTTTCAGCTACGCGTTCCTGGCTTACGGCATCGTGGGCGCGGAGGATTACTGCGAGAACGGCGGCAAGCTGGAAGATGTGGCTGTGGAGCTGGTGGATGACCTGACGTTCAAGGTTACCCTGACCACCCCGGACCCCGCCTTTATTAAAAAGGTTGGCATGGTCTGCTTCTACCCCGTCCGCAAGGACCTGATCGATGCAGCTGAGGCCGCGGGCGGCAACTGGACCAACGATTATACCCTGCACGTTTATAATGGCCCGTTCTACATCAGCGACCGTGTGCTGGAAAACAACATGACCCTGAAGAAGAACGAGAAGTATTGGAACGCCGACGAGGTCACCCTGACCCAGATCAATCTCCGTGTCGTCGATGAGACTTCTACCCAGGCTCAGCTGATGGAGAGCCAGCAGATCGACGTGCTGAAGCTGACCGATTTTGAGTATGTGGACCGCTGGCAGAATAAGGTTGCTGACGGTACGTTCCAGTACTTCGGCAAGGACGAGCCCAGTGTGAACTATCTGGTGCTGAACCAGCACACCGAGGACGGCGCGACCGGCGGCCCCTCCGGCGTGATGCTGAACCCCAAGTGCCGCAAGGCCATTGCACTGGCCTTTGACCGCGAGGAGTTCAACGCCATGTTCAAAGAGGGCCTGGTTACCACCGCTTACGGCGTCATCCCCTACGGCATCACCGTGGGCGAGCAGGAGTTCCGCGCGGCCAATCCGGAACCCTATGCAGACGAGGATACTTCTCCCGATACCATCAAGGCCCTGTTTGAAGAGGGCATGGCCGAGGCCGGCGTGGCAGGCACTGCCTCTGACGTGACCCTGACCGTCATCTCCTACGGTGCCACCACCGAGAAGACCAGTCAGCTGGAGTGGTTCAAGCAGCAGCTGGAGGGGAACCTGGGCGTCAAGGTCCAGATCGACACCTACCCCGATTCCAGCACGTTCGTGGCTGCCCGCAACGCCCAGCAGTACGATTTCTACCTGCAGGGCTGGAACGGCGACTACAACGACCCCATGACGTTCTTTGAGCTGTGGGTCACCGGCAACGGCTACGCCAAGTTCATGGGCGGCTACTCCAACCCCGAGTACGACGAGATGATCGAGAAGGCCGGCACCAGCCAGGACGATGCCGAGCGCATGGAGCTGTTCGGCAAGGCTGAGAAGCTGCTGCTGGACGAGGGCGGTCTGGTGCCTCTGTACTATGATAACAGCCAGATCTATGTCCAGAGCTACGTCTCCGGCCTGAGCATGCCCATGTTTGGTTCTGACTTCGAGTTCTCTCGTGTCAAGATCCTGGCACACTGATCCCGATCAAACTCTCGCTTTTGGAGAGAGCGGGGAGAGCCACAGCGTTCTCCTCGCTTATTTTTGTATTCCGGGGTCCCCCCGATGCCCGGATAAAAAGAGGATTTAGCTGCTATGAAAATGCTACAATATACGGTGAAACGGTTTGTGATCATGCTGTTCACCCTGTTCATCATCGCAACAGCAACGTTCTTCCTGCTGGCAGCCACCCCCGGCGATGCCCTCTCGGCCCGCGTGGAAAAGCTGCCGGACAGCGTGGCTGCCCGCATGTATGCGAAATACGGTCTGGACAAGCCCGTGATGGAACGCTACGTCATCACCATGAAAGGCCTTGTCCACGGCGATTTTGGCGAGTCTATCATTTATGAGGGCCAGACCGTCCAGTCCATCATCAAGGAAAAAGCCCCCATCTCGGCCCGGCTGGGCATCCAGCAGATGCTGCTGGGCGTTTCCCTCGGTCTGGCACTGGGCGTGCTGGCAGCCGTGAAAAAGGGCTCGTTCTGGGATTATCTCGTCGTGGCCCTGTCCATTTTGCTCATCTCCGTGCCAAACCTGGTGTTTGCGCTATTGCTGCAACAGGTGTTTGCGGGCAAGCTGGGGTGGTTCCCGGTCATCGGCTGGCCCAGTGACCACCTGTGGACCAGCGGCTGGAACTACACCGTGCTGCCCACGCTGGCGGGCTGCTTTGGCTACATCGCGTCCTATGCCCGCCTGCTCAAGGCCAGTATGCTGGATGTCATGAATCAGGATTACATCCTGACTGCCGAGTCCAAGGGCCTCACCCACCGGGAGGTCATCCTGCACCACGTCCTGCGCAACTCGTTCATCCCCATCGTGACCAACCTCCCCATGAGCGTGGCCATGTGCATCACCGGCTCGTTTTTCATTGAGAGCGTCTTCTCCATCCCGGGCCTGGGCCTGTACTACGTCAATGCCGTGGCGGCACAGGATGTCACCATCGTCATGGGCGAGACAGTCATTCTGGCAGCGCTCTACATCATCGTGGTCTTTGTGACCGATATTCTGTACACCGTCGTCGATCCCCGCATCCGGATCCGCGGCGGCAAGCGGTAAGGAGGCGCGGCATTATGAGTGAAACTGCAAAATTCCTCACCCCGGAGCAGGCAGCCCGGGTGGACCACAGCCGCTTTGACGCGGAAAAGATCGACCGTCCCACCATCACCTACTGGCAGGGCGCGTGGCGCCGACTCAAGAAGAACCCGCTGGCCGTCGTCGCCATGGTGATGCTGGCCGTGGTCCTCTTCTTCGTGCTGCTGGGCCCCACCATCAGCGGCCAGGAGTACATCAAGATCAACGCGTCCATCAAGAATACGGCTCCGAACAGTGCCAACTGGTTTGGCACCGACACCATGGGCCGTGATATCTTCTGCCGTGTCTGGATCGGCGCCCGGCTGTCCCTCATCGTGGCACTGGTCTGCTCCACCATCCAGATCGTGGTGGGCTGCGCCTATGGCGGTGCCATGGCTTACTTTGGCGGCACCGTGGACAGCGTGATGATGCGTGTTATTGAGGTCATCACCTCGTTCCCCTCCCTGCTCATCACCCTGCTCATCATGATGGTGGTGGGCCAGAACGTGGGCGGCCTGCTGTTTGCCATGTGCATCACCTCCTGGTGCGGCACGGCCCGCCAGATGCGCGGCCAGCTCATGCAGCTGCGGGAATCCGAGTATGTGCAGGCGGCCCAGATGATCGGTGCCTCCCCGGTCCGCATCATCATCAAGCACCTGCTGCCCAACACCGTCAGCATCCTGATCCTGAACCTCTGCTCCAGCATCCCCAGCTATATCTTTACCGAGGCCAGCCTGAGCTTCCTTGGCATGGGCCTGTCCAGCGATGTCATCAGCCTGGGCGTCCTCATCAGCCAGGGCAAGGCCAAGATGGATTTCTACCCCTGGCAGCTGTTCTTCCCGGCGGCAGTGCTCTGCATTGCGGTGCTGGCGTTCAACCTGCTGGGCGATGGTCTGCGCGACGCGCTGGACCCCCGCACCATTGAATAAGGAGGCTGCGACATGAGTGAAAAACTGTTGGAAGTCAAAAATCTGCGGGTCTCCTACCACACCTATGCCGGTGAGGTACAGAGCGTGCGCGGCGTCAGCTTTACGGTAAACAAGGGCGAGACGGTGGCCGTTGTGGGTGAGTCCGGCTGCGGCAAGTCTGTTACGGCCAAGAGCATCATGCGGCTGATCAAAACGCCGCCCGCTGAGATCAAAGAGGGCAGTGAAATTATCTTTGACGGCGAGGATGTGCTCCAGTTCAACGAAAAGCGCCTCTGCGCCTACCGCGGCGGCGAGGTGGCCATGGTGTTCCAGGACGCGCTGGCGGCCCTGAACCCCACCATGACCGTGGGCAACCAGATCATTGAGAACCTGCGCCACCACACCAAGCTGAGCAAAAAAGAGGCCAAGGCCCGTGCTGTGGAGCTGCTGCGGATGGTGGGAATCCCCCAGCCGGAGAGCCGGGTGGACCAGTACCCGCACGAGTTCTCGGGCGGAATGCGCCAGCGCGTTATGATCGCCATTGCGTTTGCCTGCGACCCCAAGCTGCTCATCGCCGATGAGCCCACCACGGCCCTGGATGTGACCATTCAGGCCCAGATCATCGACCTCATCAAGGCGCTGCAGAAAGAAAAGAACGCCTCGGTCATCCTCATCACCCACGACCTGGGCGTTGTGGCCAATATCGCGGACCGCATCGTGGTCATGTACGCCGGCCAGATCGTGGAGCGGGGCACCAGCATTGAGGTGTTCCACCACCCGCGCCACCCCTACACCAACGCCCTGCTGGAAGCAGTGCCCCGCCTGGACCTGCAGAACAAGCAGCAGCTGGCCAGCATCGAGGGCACCCCGCCTGACCTGATCGCGCCGCCCAAGGGCTGCCCGTTCTGCACCCGGTGCAAGTATTGCATGGAGATCTGCTGCGAGCAGCAGCCCCCGGTGCTGAATTTTGGCGACGGCCACGAGGCAAGCTGCTGGCTGTATCAGCTGGAAACGCCTGCTGCCGACGCACCCTTTACACAGGAGGCCCACTATGAAGGATAATGTTGTGCTGGAAGTCAGCCACCTGAAAAAATACTTCGACCTCGGCCATGGCCGCACCCTGCACGCGGTGGACGACGTTTCGTTCAGCATCCGTGAGGGTGAGACGCTGGGCCTGGTGGGCGAGTCCGGCTGCGGTAAGACCACCTGCGGCCGCACCTGCCTGGGCATGTACAACAAGACCGATGGACAGGTGCTCTACCGGGGCAAGGACGTTCACGCCCTGAAAGGCAGTGAGCTGTTCGCCTATAAGCGGGAGGCTCAGATGGTCTTCCAGGACCCGTACGCTTCCCTGGACCCCCGCATGACCGTCAGCGATATCATCGCCGAGGGCATGGATGTCCACCACCTGTATCAAAACAAGGCCGAGCGCGCCGAGAAAATTTACGGCCTGCTGGAAAAAGTGGGCCTGAACAAGGAGCACGCCAACCGCTTCATCCACGAGTTCTCCGGCGGCCAGCGCCAGCGCATCGGCATTGCCCGTGCCCTGGCCATGGAGCCCAAGTTCCTCGTGATGGACGAGCCCATCTCGGCGCTGGACGTTTCCATTCAGGCACAGGTCATCAACATGCTGATCCGCCTGCAAAAGGAGATGGGCCTGACCTACCTGTTCGTGGCCCACGATCTTTCCATGGTCAAGCACATCTCGGACCGTGTGGCCGTCATGTATCTGGGCCAGATCGTGGAGATCACCCGCTCGGAGGAGCTGTACAGCCACCCGCTCCACCCCTATACCCAGGCGCTGCTCTCGGCCATTCCCATCCCGGACCCCATCATTGAGGCCGAGCGGGAGACCAAGCGCATCCATCTGGAGGGCGAGGTCACCAGCCCCATCGACCCGGCTCCCGGCTGCCGCTTTGCCAGCCGCTGCCCCTACGCCACCGCCCGCTGCAAAGAAGCGACCCCCACCCTGAAAGAGGTGGGCACCGGCCACGAGGTGGCCTGCTTCCGGGTGACGGGCGAATAAGCGGGGCGGCTCCATGCAAGACAAAAAAGCTGGGAACCGCTTTGCCCTGCTCCTGAAAGACGCCGGGAAAGCTTTTCTTCTTGGGCTGGCTGTGGCGGCAGGCGTTTTCATCCTGCTGTTTGCAGTGGGCGCGGTGAGCCATGGCTTTTCCGCGCTGGCCGGGCTGGAGCTGGCCCGGCGGGGGCTGTTCATCGTGGGGGCACTGGCCCTGCTGGTGAGCGCCGGAGCCCTCCTCCTGCCTGAAAAAGCGGCCTCCGTCCGCGAAAAGGACGGCTGGACTGCCCGCTTTGGCCGCTTCGGCCTCTTCGGGGTGCTGTTCTGCGCCGCCGCGGCTATTTTGCTCGTGGCCGGTGTGCTGGATGGCTGGATGTATTCTGCATTCGTTTAAGGTTATGCCAAAGGCTCTCCCAAAGGGAGAGCCTTTGGCAAAGAAAAGAGACTGTGCTACAATATCACACGGAAAAGGAGGGGAGAGCCCATGCCGCACCGCGCGCTGCAGGAAGAAGAGCAAAGCCTTTGGACGCTCTTTGGCACGTTTTTTAAGATTGGTCTGTTCACCTTTGGGGGCGGCTATGCCATGATCGCCCTGCTGGAAAATGAGTTCATTACCAAAAAGCACTGGCTGGGCCGGGACGAGTTTCTGGACATGGCCGCCATTGCCGAGTCCACCCCGGGGCCGGTGGCCATCAACAGTGCCACCTATCTGGGTTATAAGCTGGCCGGGGTGCCGGGGGCGGCCGTGGCCACGGTGGCCGTCTCCCTGCCGTCGTTTGGCATCATCTACGCCATCTCCCTGTTTTTTGACCAGTTCACGTCCCTGACGGTGGTGGCGCACGCTTTTCAGGGCATTCAGGTCTGTGTCATCTACCTCATCTTCTTGGCGGGCGTCCGGATGCTCAAGGCGCTGGAGCGCACGCCCCTCAATGTGGGCATCCTGCTGGTGGTCGTGGCCTGCATGATCGCGTTCTCTCTGCTGGCGGTCAAGTTCTCCTCCATCGCGTTCATCCTCCTCAGCGGCGTGGTGGGCGTGGCCGTCTGGTGGACGGGCAGAAATCAGAAAGGCGGGAGGTGAGCGGGATGCTCTGGCAGTTGTTCTGGACGTTTCTGGAAATCGGTGCCGTCTCCTTTGGCGGCGGCTACGGCATGATCTCTCTCATCCGGGAGAAAGTGCTTCTCCACGGCTGGCTGGAGGAGACGCAGTTTTTGAGTTTTATTGCGGTGTCGGAGTCCACCCCGGGGCCGCTGGCCATCAATATGGCAACGTTCATCGGGTCCTCGCAGGCCGGTATGGCGGGGGCGTTCTGCGCCACGCTGGGGGTGGTGCTGCCCTCGTTTTTCATCATCCTGCTCATTGCGGCGCTCATCCATAATCTGTTGCAGTACGCGGGGGTCAACGCGTTCCTCTCCGGCATCCGGCCCTGTGTGGTGGCCCTCATTCTGGCCACGGCCGTCACCATGGGCCTGAGCAGTCTGCTGGGCGTCTCCACGCTGGCGGACACCCCCGCCCCTGCCTGGCAGGGCATCGGCATTCTGGCGGCCCTGCTGTTGCTCCATTTTGGCTGGCAGAAGTGGAAAGGCAAAGCTCCCTCCCCCATTGCGATGATCTTAGTCTCCGCGGTGCTGGGCATGGTGGTCTATCACTGAAAATTTTGGACTTTTTCAATTGCGGACGTTTGGCGTAAATGGCATGTGGTTCTTGACATTTTGGTAAGGGTGCGTATAATAAAAAGTACGAACGAAGGATGTGTGCATGGTTCTCATGAACGCAACAAGCAGCCCCGCGGTATTGCTACTACCGCGGGGCTGCTTGCGCTTATGGATTAGTGCTTGTCGCTTCTGAATAGTACGTCAAGCCACTTGCAGATAAAGTTCGCCACAATACCTGCTGCGACGGACCACACGAACGAAGGAATCGTGTACATAGTTCTCACCTCCTTCCCCGCTCGGGGGACGGCGGAAAGCGACATTTTTATGATAACATAAAATTTGACAAAACACAACAAAACAGCGCCCGTGCAGATCCACCTGCACGGGCGCTGTTTTTCTGCAATTTAATTTTAAGATCAATCGTCGTCGCTGTCCAGCTTGAGCACGGCGGTAAAGGCCTCGCTGGGGAGCTCGACACTGCCCAGCTGGCGCATCTTCTTTTTGCCCTCTTTCTGCTTTTCCAGCAGTTTCTTTTTGCGGGAGATGTCGCCGCCATAGCACTTGGCAAGCACGTCCTTGCGCATGGCCTTGACGGTCTCGCGGGCAATGATCTTGCCGCCGATGGCCGCCTGCACCGGGATCTCAAACAGGGTGCGGGGGATGTTGTCCCGCAGCTTCTCGCAGATGCGGCGGCCCTTGGCGTAGGCGTTGTCCCGGAAGACGATCATGGAGAGGGCGTCCACGGGGTCGCCGTTGAGCAGGAAGTCCAGCTTGACAAGGTCGCTCTCGCGGTACTCCTTGAACTCGTAATCGTAGCTGGCGTAGCCGCGGCTCCGGCTCTTGATGGCGTCAAAGAAGTCGTAGACGATCTCGCCCAGCGGCAGGGCGTAGTGGAGGTCCACACGGACGTCATCGAGGTATTTCATGTCAGCCAGCACGCCGCGCTTCTGCTGGCAGAGATCCATCAGGGCACCCACATACTCGTTGGGGGTGTAGAGGTGGACGTCCACAAAGGGCTCCTCCTGCTTGACGATGTTGGAGGGGTCCGGATAGCTGGACGGGTTATCGATCATCTCCACGGTGCCATCGGTCAGGGTCAGCCGGTAGCGGACGCTGGGGGTGGTGGTGATGATGTCCAGGTCAAACTCCCGCTCCAGACGCTCGGTGATGATCTCCATGTGGAGCAGGCCCAGGAAGCCGCAGCGGAAGC
>ENA-ORSM01003126-ORSM01003126.1-human-gut-metagenome-genome-assembly--contig:-NODE-3126-length-10716-cov-2.382047_pt1 | contig 10716 bp, 8 predicted proteins | sample MGYA00241903_ERZ509170 | MGnify/ENA primary metagenome ERZ509170 (study PRJEB26280, sample SAMEA2338784) | human gut metagenome | biome: human gut; feature: human-associated habitat; material: faeces...
CAACTGATACCAATAAAATAATTTTTTTCATATATCTTCTGTTTTATATGTTATCGTCTGAAAAGGAAACAATGCAATGGCTTGTATTGTTGAATTTAACATTAACTTTTTAAGGTTTTCTTTCCAAATTCGGGATGAATCTTCAGCAAAGCCGTGACTCCGAATGTGGCGATGCAACATATCATAATCCAAATAAAAAAGTGGTTGTATCCCAAGTGCTCTTGCAGCCATCCGGCAGCCATTCCCGGAATCATCATGCCAAGCGCCATAAAAGCGGTACAGATGGCATAGTGTGCCGTCTTGTGCTCGCCGTCGGCAAAGTAAATGAGGTAGAGCATGTAGGCTGTGAATCCGAAACCGTATCCGAACTGTTCGATGAAGATGCAAATGTTGACAAACAACAAGGAATCCGGTTGTGCATAGCTGAGGTATACATAAACAAAATCAGGTAACGAGATAGCCCATACCATGGGCCAAAGCCAGCGTTTAAGACCTCCCCGGGCTACGGCAATGCCTCCCAAAATGCCTCCTAACGTAAGTCCTATGATACCGACTGTTCCTTGCACGAAGCCCACTTCTTCGGTAGTAAGTCCCAAGCCTCCCTTTTCAACCGGGTCGAGCAAGAAGGGGATTCCCATTTTGGCTAATTGGGCTTCGGGAAGTCGGTATAGCAGCATGAATGCAATGGCAACGGTGGCGTGCTTTTTTTGGAAGAAGGTGGTAAAGGTGGTAAAGAATTCTTTCATCAACCCGGAAGCGGATACTTCCTTTGCCGGATGGTCGGCAGCCGGATGGGGGAGGATGAAACGATGGTAAAGCCACACGGCAAGAAAGATGCCGGCAAGCACAAAGAAGGTGATGGACCACGCGTATGGAATGTTGCCTGTCACCGTTTCCAACCGGCCTGCCAGCATGATGAGCAGCCCTTGTCCGGCAATGGTGGCGATGCGGTAGAAGGTGCTGCGGATGCCTACAAACAGTGCTTGCTCATGAGAATCGAGTGCCAGCATATAGAATCCGTCGGCAGCAATGTCGTGTGTGGCGGAACTGAAGGCGAGCAGCCAGAACAGGGCGAGCGTCAGTTGAAAGAAATATTCCGTGGGGATGGTAAAGGCAATACCTGCCAGTCCTGCACCGATGAGCATCTGCATGGTGACAATCCACCGGCGTTTGGTCTTGATGAGGTCGATGAACGGACTCCACAGTGGTTTGATGACCCAGGGCAGGTTGAGCCAGCCGGTATAGAAGGCCAGCTCGGTATTGCTGATGCCCAGCCTTTTATACATGACAAGCGAGATGATGGTCACTGCCACGTATGGCAATCCTTGCGCAAAGTAGAGGGTGGGAATCCATGCCCACGGTGATGTCTTTTTCATGATTACCTGTAAGATTGGATTAATAGAAACGGCGGATGTCTGCTCCTTTATAGTAGTGTAGCAGAATCTTGTCGTATGTATAGCCTTGCTCACCCATGACAGCGGCACCGATTTGGCATAAGCCTACTCCGTGACCCCAGCCGGCGCCTGTCAGCAGGAACCATTCCGGCACACCGTCTTTCAGTTCTCCTTTGTCGATGACAAAAGCCGAACTGAACAGATGGGAGGAGGAGAGGGTGCGGCGAATTTCCAGTTCCTTTCCGATAATGAGGGTCTTCAGGGTGCCTACGATTTTTAGTTTGCAGATACGTCCCGACTTTCCTCGCCGGACAGGAATTAAATCGAGGATGCTTCCGTAATCGGTTTTGGTGTTCAGTCGGATGAGCTCTGCCAGTTCCTCTTGTGTGTAACGCACTTTCCAACGATAGAAGTCTGTCGTTTCGCGGTCGTAGTTGTTCAGTATCTGTGAAATGATTTTCTTGTCGTCGGTGTTGCAGAACGCCGGGGGAGAGGTGCGTATCCAGCGTTCGGCTTCCGCTTCCTGAGTCAGGTCGGGGAGTGGTTGCGAGGCTTCTTTTCCGTCATCTCGTATGGCGGACAGATAGGGATAGTCCTTATCTTCCCAACAGTAACCGAATTCTTCGGTTACTCCTCCGCAACATTTGGAGAAACGGGCATCGCAAATGCCTTGACCGTACATGAGCAGTTGGCCGCGTGTGGCGCGGACAGCTTCGGCGACTGTTGCGTTCGATGCTTTGGTGATTCCCTGATAACGCTGGCAGTGGTCGTCGGCACACACGTCGAAGATGGTGTGGTCTTCGCGGTCATACCAGCGGATGTATTCGTTTTCGGTCTTCACAAAGGAGAAGAATCCTTCATTCTTGTTGCATAGAGCCTTACGCTTTTCCATTTGGGCAAAAAGCCAGCTTCGCGAAACGACTGCATGTGCTTTCAAAAACTCCAGTGAAGAGGTGGCGTTCATTTCCGAGGAGATGACGCTTATCAGATAGTCTTCTACCGGAAGGATGTTGATGGCTGTTATTTTGCCTTCATCCACCACCAGTTTCAGCGTTCCCATAAAGCTTTGGGTTTCCTGACGCTCCCAATGAAAATTGATGCCGATGGTCACATCATAGAGGGAGAAGGAAGTGCGTTCGTCTTGTGGGGTGAATGTCAGCTCACGATACAGATTGCCGTTCCACAAAATGCCTCCTTCACTGAAAGAGACGCTTTGTTCGCCACATACGGTTTCTCCTTTGGCAAAAAAACGGCCGTTCAACGAAAAATGGATTTCTTGTGCATTTACTATTCCTACATTTATTTCGGGCTCTTTCATCATAGTCTGTCTCTTTTTCGGTACTTCTTAATTATTTCCTGTGCATCTTCGCGTGGCAGTCCGACTTCTTGCAGAATTTGTCGGATGTCTTCGGTTGATATCTTTTCAAAATCTTCTTTGCGCGGTGTGACAATGATGCCTGCCATATCAAGGGTTCCCGGACTGACAAGCATTTGTTTACCGGCTTCGGCACTGTAACATTCGGGACGGTGCTTACAGCGCGGAATGATAAGGATGATTTGTTTTTCATCTTCTTGCCATGCCAGTATGTTTACTTTCGGTTCCGGTTCGTTATTGCTGCACGGCAATTCTTTCATTATATTGGTAAACAAGGACTCGTCTTTTTTTCCGTCACGGCACTGTTCGATGCTGAACAGGGGGCAGACGTAACTGTCGATGTAGTGCAGGACGGATGAATGGCTGATTGATGCGAGCCTTTCTTTTCCGCTGTCCGTCCGGCGATAGAAAGCAATCAGTGGAACGTGCTCCGTCGGAACTCCCTGAAAATGCAGATGGTCGGGGGCAGAGGCTCCGCAAAGTGCTCCGTTGTAGAATAAGGCGTATTCGTCGGGCAATTCATTGAGGAGAGTGCTGACGGTGTTGCAAAAATCAGCAGGCAGGATCTGTTCCCGGTGTTCGGCAGATGGGATGGTGATATGATAGGGGAGTATCGGATAAGGATTGACACACAGATTGTATCCGTCTCCGATGGGACAGACGCGCTGGTCTTCGGGTTGATTTTTTCTGCAAAGAAAACAGGGACGGGAGAGAATGCTTTCTTTGTCGGTTTTGGCTCCGGTGGAAACCATGCGTGCCGGGTTGTGCTGCACAGTAAACGGGATGCCGCAAATCACTTCTTGCTTGACAAGCGCTTTTCTTAAAGCGGCAAGGTTGTCGCTTGCCGTCTGCCATTCGGCAAATTGTTTTTCTATAAAATGCTTGTTTTGTGCTTTGCTTTTATTTCCGTCGTTTTGGTTGTGCTGTTCGTTATAGCACCGGCGGAGATTGATTTCGTGTGTGCGGAGGCTGTCTTTGTAATGGTTGTTGGTGTTGACTTGCTCAATGCCGAGTGCGGCATCCGAGTTGCCCTCCCAACGCCGGCAAAGGTATAGTTCATCGTAAATCCGTCCTATCTTATAGGTGCGCGAGAAGGCGAGGCCCAATGCATAGTCTTCTCCGTAGCTGACGTTGGGCACTCCGATTTCTCTTAAAAGGGGAGTGAAGAAGGCGCGGGGAGCACCCAGCCCGTTGATGCGCAGGGCATTGTTGTGCCCGTTGTCCGGTGTCCATTCTTTGTGGTCTATGATGCCCGGAGCAATGGTGTTCAGGTGGAAATCCGTCATTCGGTACGTGCCTATCACCATGGCGCATTGTTCTTTATAGAAAGTGTTTACGATGGTTTGCAACGTCTGCGGACTGCTATAGAGGTCGTCGCTGTCCAGTTGTATGGCGAAGCGGCCGCATAAGGGATGATGGACTGCGAGGTTCCAGCAGCCGCCTATGCCCAAATCGGTGCGTTCGGGTTGCAGGTGTATGACTTGCGGATGGTTTTTATAACGGGCAATCACTTCGGATGTGCCGTCTGTGGAGTGATTGTCAACGATGATGATATTGAAAGGAAAGTCCGTTTGCTGTTCGAGGGCGGAACGGATGGCGTCGTCGATGGTGCGGACTCTGTTTCTTACGGGGATGATGACGGAAGCTTCATAGGTAAATGTTTCTGTTCGGAAGTTTACCTTTTTGAAATTAGACGGCAAATAGACACCTGTTCTTTTCAGGTATCCGGTGAAGGCCTGTTCCATTTCAATCTGTACTTCGCGGTTGCGTGGGTTGACGTAATCGAACTGCTTTTCGCCCGACAAGCGGTTGTCTTCTTCTATTTCAGTGTATAGGTATTCATTGATGTGGACAATTCGGCTTGTTTCGGCAATGAACAAGCGAGTGGCATAAAGTCCGGCATACCGATAGTCTTCGCGCTCGTTCTCCATCATTCCGGCTGCCCCGATCAGGTATTCGCTTCTGAATGCCAGCAGAGCCCCGAAGTCGAAGTCATCGCGTACACTTCCCGGTTGGTAATCAATGGCGGGATGCTTTTTCTTTTCTCCCTCTTTCCACTCGTAATGGTCGGCATAGACCATGCCGGTCTTCCGGTCTTGCAGGAAGTCGGCTATGCGTTCCAAAGCCATGTAGCCTAATTCAAACGGAGATGCTTTGGTATATAATAAAGTGAAAGGGGTGTCTGCTTTCTGAGCAATCTTCTTTATCGTATCACTGCTGTTCAAGGAGTCAATGGTGAATGGTTCACATCCTGCAGGAACGGATGGCATTGAGCCATGAGCGGTTGTCAATAAATAGATTTTGTTTACAACAATGCTGTCTTTCAATGCTGCAACAACTTTGTCTATTGCTGTGTTTTCTTCGTATGGAATAAAACAATTAATTGTTTTTCTCATCTTTAAATGTATTTCTCAGCGCAAAGATAGGCAATATATATTATTTTTTCTCTACCTTTGTACGCTAATTGTCTTTTTAAATAGAATGGAAACTCCAAAAACGGTATTACTTGGCAAGACATTGAATGAGATTCAGCACATAACGCAGAATCTGGGAATGCCTAAATTTGCTGCAAAGCAGATTGTATCTTGGTTGTATGAGAAGAAAGTCGTTTCGATAGATGAAATGACTAACCTGTCACTGAAGCATCGTGAGATGTTGAAAGGCAGCTATGAAATCGGAGCATCTGCACCGGTGGAAGCTATGCGCTCGGTGGACGGGACGGTGAAGTATCTGTTTCGTACGCCGACCGGGAATTTTGTAGAGGCTGTATATATACCGGATGAAGACCGGGCTACCTTGTGCGTTTCTTCACAAGTGGGGTGCAAGATGAATTGTAAGTTCTGCATGACAGGAAAGCAAGGTTTTACGGCCAACCTGACTGCCAATCAGATTCTGAACCAGATATATTCTATACCGGAACGCGATACGCTGACCAATCTTGTGTTTATGGGGATGGGAGAGCCTTTTGACAACTTGGATGAAGTGCTGAAGGTGCTCGAAATACTGACCTCTGATTATGGCTATCATTGGAGTCCGAAAAGAATAACTGTATCTTCCGTTGGATTGAAAAAAGGATTGGAACGTTTTTTGAATGAGAGTGACTGCCATCTGGCTATCAGTATGCATACTCCTTTCCCATCGCAGAGAAAAGAACTGATGCCTGCCGAAAGAGCTTTCTCTATTACCGAAATTGTAGATATATTGCGTAATTATGATTTCAGTAAGCAAAGGCGGTTGTCTTTTGAATATATTGTGTTTAAAGATGTGAATGATTCTTTGGTGTATGCCAAAGAAATTGTTAAATTGCTGCGTGGCATCGACTGCCGCATCAATTTAATCCGTTTCCATGCCATCCCGAATGTTAATTTGGAAGGAACGGACATGGAAACAATGGTGGCATTTCGTGATTATTTGACACAACACGGAGTTTTTGCTACTATTCGTGCATCAAGAGGGGAGGATATATTTGCGGCGTGCGGAATGTTGTCGACGGCCAAACAACAGAAAGAAAAAGGTGTTACACTATAGATTATTAAATATAATACCATAAGAATTATGAAACGAATAGCATTCTATTTGAGTTTGGTACTGGTAGTGCTGGTGCTGGCTTCTTGTAAGAAAGGACAGAAAAACTTGTTTACTCCGACTTCCAGCGGAAGACCTTACGAAGTGTTGGTGGTGGTAAATAAGGCAGTGTGGGATCGCCCCGCAGGACGTGCATTATTTGATGTGCTGGATACGAATGTTCCCGGATTACCTCAGGCAGAACGCTCTTTCCGTATTTCAAATATCGCTCCCGAACACTTTGACCGTGTCATGAGGATTTTCCGTAATATCATTGTTGTTGATATTCAGGATATCTATACACAGCCTAAAATAAAATTTTCGCGTGATGTTTATGCTGCACCGCAAATGATTATGACTATTCAGGCACCTGATGAAAAAGAGTTTGCAGACTTTGTGGAAAAGAACAAGCAGGTGATTATCGATTTCTTTGTGAAATCTGAAATCAATCGCCAGATAAACTTGCTGAAAGAAAAACATAATGATGCCATTTCAGCCAAAGTGGGCAGTATGTTTGACTGTGATGTCTGGATTCCTCAGGAGTTATCGAATTATAAGGTCGGTAAAGATTTCTTGTGGGCTTCTACCAACCGTGCCTCTGCCGATATGAATTTCGTAATATATTCTTATCCTTATACAGACAGGAATACCTTTACTAAAGAGTTCTTTGTACATAAACGTGATTCGGTGATGAAAGCCAATATTCCGGGTGAACGTGAAGGTATGTACATGGCTACCGACTCCATGTTTGTCGATGTCAAGAATATTATGGTAAAAGGCGAATATGCTCAGGAAGCGCGCGGATTATGGGAAATGGAAGGCGACATGATGGGTGGCCCGTTTGTTTCTCATGCCCGGGTAGACCGTGCCAACGGACGCGTGATTGTTGCTGAAGCGTTTATCTATTCTCCCGATAAAATGAAACGTAACCTGATGCGCCAGATGGAGGCTTCACTTTATACGTTGAGATTGCCGAATGAAACGCTGCTGGACGAAGTGGTGGTCAATGCTGACATCCCTGAAGAAAAGGTGGATTCAACTGCAAAAGCAGAATAAAATAGAACAGATTAATAATAACTAAATGGAAGATAATAACAAGATAAGAGTTGGTATTACTCACGGGGATATCAACGGGGTGGGATATGAAGTCATTCTGAAGACTTTCGCAGACCCTACTATGCTGGAACTTTGTACACCTATTATTTACGGATCACCGAAGGTGGCGGCTTATCATCGTAAAGCAATGGATATTCAGGCAAATTTTAGCATCATCAACTCGGCTGATGATGCTATGCCGGATAGACTGAGTATTCTGAACTGTACGGAAGATGAACTGAAAGTGGAGCTTTCAAAACCTACAACAGAGGCGGGAAAGGCTGCTTTGGATGCTTTGGAAAGAGCTTTGCAGGATTATAAAGATGGCTTGATAGACGTATTGGTTACAGCTCCTATCAATAAAAATACCATTCAGTCGGAAGCATTCCATTTTCCCGGACACACCGAATATATCGAGGAACGTGTGGGCGAAGGACAGAAGGCTTTGATGATTTTACTGAAGAATGATTTTCGTGTGGCTCTAGTGACGACGCATATCCCTGTCAGAGAGATTGCGACTACGATTACGAAGGAACTGATTCAGGAAAAGCTGATGATCTTTCATCATTGCCTGAAGCAGGATTTCGGCATCGGTGCTCCGCGTATTGCGGTGTTGTCTCTCAATCCTCATGCCGGAGACGGCGGTTTGCTGGGTACGGAAGAACAGGAAGTGATTATCCCTGCCATGAAGGAAATGGAGGAAAAGGGGATTCTTTGTTACGGACCTTATGCTGCCGACGGCTTTATGGGATCGGGCAATTATACGCATTTCGACGGAATATTGGCGATGTACCACGACCAGGGGCTGGCTCCGTTCAAGGCGTTGGCTATGGATGACGGAGTAAACTATACGGCAGGACTGCCGGTAGTGCGTACTTCTCCGGCACATGGTACGGCTTATGACATCGCAGGCAAGGGACTGGCGAGCGAGGACTCGTTCCGTCAGGCAGTTTATGTTGCCATTGATGTGTTCCGTAATCGTCAACGGGAGAAAGTAGCCCATGCAAATCCGTTGCGGAAACAGTATTACGAGAAACGGGATGATAGTGATAAACTGAAGCTGGATACAGTAGACGAAGATTAATAGGAAGTAATGACAAAAACGGAGATACAACAAGTGAAGCAGCGTTTCGGTATTATCGGAAATACCGAGGCATTGTTGCGCGCCATAGATGTTGCCATTCAGGTAGCTCCTACCGATTTGTCTGTGCTGATTACCGGAGAAAGTGGAGTCGGAAAAGAAAGTTTTCCGCAGATTATTCATCAATATAGCCGGAGGAAGCATGGACAGTATATTGCTGTCAACTGTGGTGCTATTCCGGAGGGCACGATTGATTCCGAACTGTTCGGGCATGAGAAGGGTGCGTTTACCGGTGCGATTGGCGAACGGAAAGGGTATTTTGGCGAAGCCGACGGTGGTACTATTTTCCTTGATGAAGTAGGGGAGTTGCCGATGCCTACCCAGGCGCGTTTGCTCCGTGTGTTGGAGAGTGGCGAGTTTATAAAAGTAGGTTCGTCCAAAGTGCAAAAGACGGATGTTCGTATTGTGGCAGCTACCAATGTCAATCTGACACAAGCGATTGCAGAAGGACGTTTCCGTGAAGATTTATATTACCGGTTGAATACGGTGCCTATCCAAATACCGCCTTTGCGTGAACGTGGTGACGATGTACTTTTGTTGTTCCGTAAGTTTTCCGCAGACTTTGCAGAGAAATACCGGATGCCTGCTATCCAGTTGACGGAGGATGCGAAGAAAGAGTTATTGGCTTACCCGTGGCCCGGCAACGTTCGTCAGTTGAAGAACATCACCGAGCAAATATCTATCATTGAAACCAACAGGGAGATCTCTGCTGCTATCTTGCAGAATTATCTTCCTGCACAAAATACGCAACGTCTTCCCGCGCTGATGGGAACGCGTGAGAGTAAAGGCTTTGAGAGCGAACGGGAGATTCTTTATTCTGTTCTGTTCGATATGCGCCAGGAAGTGGCGGAGCTGAAGAAGATGGTGCACAACCTGATGGCGGAACGTGCCGGACAGGTGGGGCAGGTAGGGCAAATGGGAACGGTGGTTACTACTCCGGTAGTGACGGCACATCAACCTTCGGTACCTGCTATCATTCACACCATGCAGCCTACGGTTTGCAAGGATGACGATGACATACAAGACACGGAAGAATATGTAGAAGAATCTCCTTTGTCACTGGACGAAGTGGAGAAAGAAATGATACGCAAGGCACTTGAGAGGCATCATGGAAAGCGGAAGAGTGCGGCCAAGGACTTGAATATTTCCGAGCGTACACTTTATAGAAAAATAAAAGAATATGAATTGGATTAAGAAAATAATACGCCCTTTGCTACTGTTCGGCTTGCCGTTGGTAGTCATTGCGTGCACTGTTTCCTATAAGTTTAACGGATCGTCTATCAATTATGATAAGGTAAAGACCATTTCGATAGCCGACTTCCCGATCAAGTCGGAGTATGTATATGCTCCGTTGGCAACCAAATTCAATGAGGACCTGAAAGATATCTTCATCCGGCAGACCCGTCTGCAACTGCTCAAGCCGAGTCAAAATGCCGACTTGCAGATTGACGGAGAAATCACAGGGTACAATCAGTACAACCAGGCAGTATCTGCCGACGGTTATTCTTCGGAGACGAAGTTGACTATCACCGTCAATGTGCGTTTTGTCAACAACACCAATCATGCCGAAGACTTTGAACAACAGTTTTCTGCGTTCCGTACCTACGACTCTACCCAGTTGTTGACTGCCGTACAGGACGGATTGATTGCTGAAATGTCTAAAGAGATCACCGACCAAATTTTTAATGCAACTGTAGCAAACTGGTAATATAAATGACTTCTGTTAACTTTCAACAATGGATTCAGCATCCCGAGACGCTGAATAGGGATACTTTGTACGAACTGCGCAATCTTCTTGCGAGGTATCCGTATTTTCAGTCGCTTCGCCTGTTGTATCTAAAGAACCTATATATTCTCCATGATATTAATTTTGGCGCGGAACTGCGGAAAGCGGTTCTGTACATTGCCGATCGCCGGAAACTGTTTCAGTTGATCGAAGGTGACCGGTTTGCCGTCCAGTCCCGTAAGAAAGGAGTGCCCCTTACGGAAGTGCTGAAAAACGAGCCTTCGGTAGACCGCACCCTGGCGTTGATTGACGCTTTTCTGTCTACGGTGCCGGAGGAGGTGGCCGGTCAGACAACTTTCGACTATTCAATGGACTATACAACTTATCTGTTGGAAGACAATACGACCCGAAAAGGCAAGCG
>ENA-ORSM01003128-ORSM01003128.1-human-gut-metagenome-genome-assembly--contig:-NODE-3128-length-10710-cov-3.164711_pt1 | contig 10710 bp, 13 predicted proteins | sample MGYA00241903_ERZ509170 | MGnify/ENA primary metagenome ERZ509170 (study PRJEB26280, sample SAMEA2338784) | human gut metagenome | biome: human gut; feature: human-associated habitat; material: faeces...
GAAGTGTGGTAACACATGGAGCTGACTGTTACTAATAGGTCGAGGGCATAACCAAAGCAGTGATAGGTTTGGATGATGATGTTGGTTTTAACTGTATGTAGTTTTGAAGGTATATGGAATATAGAAAGAAATGAGAAGCAGTGCGAAAGCGCTGTTTTTTTCTTGCAAAAAAATCAAGTTTCTTGACAAAGAAAAGATTTTGCTATATGTATATAACAGATGAGGATTGTGTGTCTCACGGCAAAAATGCTGGTGGCATTCTTGAAAAAAGTATATAGAAAAGATGGGACAATAAATGACCAAGGGAAGAATCATAATAGCTGATATAGAAAAAATATCATGTAAGGAAGAGTGGATTCTCTCACAGATAGCACAAAGATATGTTGAAAAGTATCAGAAGCATAAGAGAGAAACGGATAAAAAACAGGAGCTGATAGCGGGATATCTTTTAAAAGAGTATTTAGGTGTAGAAAATGATGCTCAGCTAGTAATGAATAAAAATGGGAAGCCGATGCTTGTGGATGCGAGAAAACATTTTAACCTGTCACATAGCGGTAAATATGTAGTTCTAGCGATTGCTGATCAGGAAGTAGGCATTGATATTGAACGTGTGCGTCCGTATCATGAAGCTACAGCGAAGAAGATATTTTCGAATGAAATACAAAATGCAATCTCTGAACTTTGTGGGGAGGAAAAAGACCGGATATTTACTCAATTATGGACAGAACTAGAAGCGAAGCTGAAAGTAAAAGGCATTGGGTTTAGCAAAGAATGGGAAAATGAAAAAGCAAAGGAATATTTTATTGAGACAAGATGTATAGATGAATATTATGTAAGCTTAGCAACAGAAGAAAAAATTTCTATAGAAACAGAATGGTTTGCAGGGAATGGAAAGGAAGTAAAATAGTATGATCAAGCCTATTATGAGAGACATATTTTTCTTAAATCAGAAATCAGAATTGGCAACAGAAGCGGATAAGCAGGTGGCAATAGATCTGCTGGATACACTGAAAGCAAATGAAGCAGGCTGTGTAGGAATGGCTGCGAATATGATCGGAGTAAAAAAGAGAATCATTGCAGTGAATATGGGGTTGTTTAATATTGCTATGTTTAATCCGAAAATCGTGAAACGTACAGGCGCTTATGAGACGGAAGAAGGTTGTCTGTCATTGGATGGAGTGCGAAGCTGCAGACGTTATCAGGAAATAGAAGTTGAATATCAGGATATGAATTTCAAAAAGAAAAGAGAAAAATACAGTGGATGGACGGCTCAGATCATTCAGCATGAAATAGATCATTGCGATGGGATTTTGATATAAATTTTGTTTGTGCATTGAGGAGGTGTGTCGCATGGATTTCAAGTATTGCAAATTAGAAATCTTTATTCCAGAAACACATATTTCGCAGCTACAGAAAGCATTGCAGTCAGTAGATGCTGGTCATATAGGAAATTATAATTCCTGTATGTCCTGCTCCAAGGTCACCAGTTACTGGAGACCATTAGATGGAACTTCTCCTTACATTGGAAATGTAGGAGAGATTAGTTGTGAGCCGGAAATGAAAGTTGAAGTGACTGTATTTACAGAAAAAGTGGATGAAACAATTCAGGTAATTAAAGAGGTACATCCATATGAGGAACCGGTAATCAATGCATTGCCGATTTATCGGACAAGCTTTTAAGGGAAAAAGAAGTCTTACGATCAGACAGAAAGGAGACTTTTTTTATTATACAACAGATTCTGATTTCATGCATAGAATAGTTAAGAGAAAATATCGGCAATCATGGAATAATGCCTATGAGATTTTGCGAATTGAAGGAAAAGGAAGTTGTGAATATCTGCAATGGCAAGTGCCTTGGAGGTGTAGTAGATCTGCAGATAAATGTATGCTCCGGTGCGATAGAAGCATTGATTGTTCCGGGACCGGGAAAGTTCTGTGGATTCTTTGGAACGGATAGCGAATATGTGATACCATTTGCATGTATAAAGAAGATTGGACCGGATATTATTCTTGTGGAAATTAAAGAAGAAAAGTTTTTGCAAAAATATTAGACATTGTGTATAATGAAGGCAATAAGATACGTGGAAAGGCGGAGTGGATTATATGAAGTGTCCATATTGTGGCAATCCAGATACAAGAGTGATTGATTCCAGACCAGCAGAGGATAATAGTTCTATCAGAAGAAGACGTTCCTGTGATGAATGTGGTAAGCGTTTTACAACTTATGAAAAGGTAGAGACAATTCCACTGATTGTAATTAAGAAAGATAATAACCGTGAACAGTATGAAAGAGCGAAGATAGAGAATGGAGTTCTGAATGCATGCTATAAGCGTCCGGTTCCGGCTGAAGAGATTCAAAAGACAATTGATGCGATTGAACTGTCAATTTTTAATCGTGAAGAGAAAGAAATCCCAAGCAGTGAGATTGGTGAAATTGTTATGGAGAATCTGAAGACATTGGATCCGGTTGCATATGTCAGATTTGCATCTGTCTACAGAGAGTTCAAAGATGCGAATACATTTATGGATGAATTGAAGAAATTTCTAAGATAATAAAAATCGGTTATACTCTGTTCGTGAGTATAACCGATTTCAATCTTTCGGAGAATGTTAGTATGTTACACGGGAGGCGAGAATGAGAACTTATAAATTAACAATTGCTTATGACGGAACTGCATATCAGGGATGGCAGAGACAGGCAAACACAGAGAACACTTTGCAGGGAACTCTGGAGCGAACAATTTCGTCAGTGGCAGGATATCCAGTGGAGATTGATGGTTCAGGACGAACAGATGCAGGTGTTCATGCGAATGGACAGACTGCAACAGTAGTTCTTTCTGGTCGGGTGGAGGATGAATTTTTTACAGAAAAGATAAATTCAAGATTACCTGAAGATATTCGGATTTTAGATGCAGAGCTTGTGAGGAATGGATTTCATGCGAGGAAAAGTGCAGTTGGAAAAAAATACATTTATCAGCTGGATTTGGCGGAGAAACCAGATGTATTCACAAGACGATATACATATCATTTTCCGCAGAGATTGGATTTAGATGCGATGAGAAAGGCAGCACAATTGTTGATTGGCACGTATGAGTTTGCTGGATATACGGATAAAAAGGATGAAAAGTCCACAAAAAGAACAATTTATGCTATAATGATTTGCGGACAAGGAAGCAAAGTCAGTATTCAATATGAAGGAACAGGATTTCTTTACCATATGGTAAGGATTTTGACAGGAACTTTGCTGGAAGTTGGAACCGGAGCACGAAGCATAGAGAGTGTGAAGGAACCTTTGAAATCAAAAGATAGAAGTCAGGCTGGATTTTTAGCACCTGCAAGAGGGTTATTCCTTGATGAGGTGTATTATTGATTCGGTTATGGAAAGTTGCTGATTATTCACAGAAGAGTTGGCGAATGGACGGTGAACAGCAACACTCTTGAAAGGGAGGATGCAGCGTATTGAAATTAATATCATGGAATGTAAATGGTATTCGTGCCTGTGTACAGAAAGGATTTCTTGATTTCTTTCATGAGGCAGATGCGGATATCTTCTGTATTCAAGAGACGAAGATGCAGGAAGGACAGCTAAATCTGGAATTAGAAGGCTATTATCAGTATTGGAATTATGCTGTAAAGAAGGGATATTCCGGAACAGCTGTGTTTACAAAGAAAGAACCATTGTCGGTGAGTTATGGAATCGGTATTGAGGAGCATGACCAGGAAGGACGCGTGATCACCTGTGAGTTTGAAGAGTTTTATTTCGTCACAGTATACACACCGAATTCTCAGAATGGGCTGGCAAGGTTAGATTACAGAATGAAGTGGGAGGATGACTTCCGTACTTATCTGAAGAAGTTAGAAGAGACAAAACCGGTGATTGTGACCGGAGATATGAATGTAGCGCACAAAGAGATTGATCTTAAGAATCCGAAGACCAACCGTAAGAATGCAGGTTTTACGGATGAGGAAAGACAGAAGTTTACTGAACTTCTGGATGCCGGATTTATTGATACATTCCGGTACTTTTATCCGGAGCAGACAGGAATCTATTCCTGGTGGTCTTATCGTTTCAGTGCCAGGGCGAAGAATGCAGGCTGGCGTATAGACTACTTCTGTGTCTCGGAAAGTTTAAAGGACAGACTGGACGATGCGAAGATACTTACAGATATTATGGGATCAGATCATTGCCCGGTTGAATTGGATTTGAAATAATAGAAAGAGGAGAAGAGAACAATGACAAAGATTGACATTATTTCAGGATTTCTTGGAGCAGGAAAGACAACTTTAATTAAGAAGCTTCTTTCTGACGCATACAAGGGAGAGCAGGTTGTATTGATCGAGAATGAATTTGGAGAGATCGGTATTGATGGTGGATTTTTGAAGGAAGCAGGAATTGAGATTCGTGAGATGAATTCAGGATGTATCTGTTGTTCACTGGTTGGAGATTTTGGAAAATCTCTTCATGAGGTCGTAGATACTTATCATCCGGATCGTATTCTGATTGAGCCATCAGGAGTTGGAAAGCTTTCTGATGTAATCAAGGCTGTACAGGATGTTCAGGGTGAGATTGATGCAGAACTCAATAGCTTTACAACAGTTGTAGATGTAACAAAGTGCAAGATTTACCGTAAGAACTTTGGCGAATTTTTCAGCAATCAGATTGAATATGCAGGTGCAGTTATTTTAAGCCGTACAGATAAAGCAAAACCGGAGAAGATTCAGGAAAGCGTTGCGCTGTTAAGAGAACTGAATGAAAAAGCTCCGATCATTACAACACCAATCGAGCAGCTTCCGGGTGAGAAGATTCTTGAAACAATGGAATCAAGCAAATCTCTGGAAGAGGAATTGCTTGCAGAAGTAGCTGAAGAGGCACATGAGCATGAACACGAGCATCATCACCACGACCATGAAGAGTGTGAGCACGAGCATCACCACCACGACCATGAAGAGTGTGAACACGAGCATCACCACCATGATCATGAAGAACATGAGCACGAGCATCACCACCACGACCATGAAGAACACGAGCATCACCACCACGATCATGAAGAACATGAGCATGAGCACCATCATCATGATGGAGAGTGCAGCTGCGGCTGTGGACACCATCATCACCACGATCATGAAGGCCATCATCATGCAGATGAAGTCTTTACAAGCTGGGGTAAAGAGACAATTCATACTTATACAAAGGATGAGGTCAGTGCAATTCTGAAGACTCTTGAAGAGGACGGCTCTTACGGAAATGTACTCCGTGCAAAAGGAATGGTTGCAGGTGCAGACGGTGAGTGGATCTACTTTGATATGGTTCCAGAGGAACATGAAGTAAGAACAGGAGCACCGGAATACACAGGAAGAATCTGTGTGATCGGAGCAGAGCTTAACGAAGACAAGCTTGCAGAATTATTTAAGGTGAAATAAAAAGGATAAGCAAAGCAGTACCCCATAGGGGGGCTGTGTAGCATTATGTAATAACAGATGTCTTCTGCGAAAAGGAGACGGAATGGAGATAGATATGATGAAAGAGCCAGATGTTATGGTTTATCTGATGACAGGTTTTTTGGACAGTGGTAAAACTCAGTTCCTGAATTTTACACTATCTCAGGATTACTTTCAGATTGATGGAAAGACACTTCTGATTCTCTGCGAAGAGGGAGAAGAAGAGTATGATCCGAGAGAATTGCTGAAGTATGGTGTTGTTATTGAGACTGTAGAAGATAAAGAAGATCTGACAGAAGAATGGCTGGAAGAGATGAATAAGAAGCACAAGCCGGAACGTGTGGTTATCGAGTATAACGGTATGTGGCAGGTGAGTGAATTTGAGAAGATGAAGCTTCCGGCAGGATGGGCTATTGAGCAGAAGATCACAACGGTAGATGCAAGTACTTTTCAGATGTATCTGACAAACTTAAAACCACTGTTTGTAGAGATGGTAAAGGGCGCAGAGCTTGTTCTGTTCAACCGTTGCGAGGATAAGAAACCGTTGGCAGGATACCGTAGGAGTGTTAAGGTTGTAAGCCCTCAGGCAGAAGTAATCTTTGAGGATGAGAACGGTGAGGTAGACAATATCTTTGAAGACGAAGTACCATATGATCTCAAAGCACCTGTGATTGAGATTCCAAGAGAAGATTATGGTATCTGGTATATTGATATGCAGGAGCATCCGGAGCGCTATAAAGGAAAAGTTGTAGAATTTGTTGCAAAGGTTATGAAACCAAAAGCATTTCCGTCTAAGGTATTCTATCCGGGGCGTATGGCAATGACTTGCTGTGCAGATGATACATCTTTCCTTGGATATGTTTGCAGAAGCGCTTATGCGCCGAAGCTGAATGCGGGAGACTGGGTAAAAATTCGTGCAAAAGTGCGTTATGCGAATCTGTCCGTATACGGCGGAGAAGGACCGGTGCTTGAGGCAGAGAATATTGAGCCTGCAGAACCAATTGAAGAGTTAGTATATTTTAATTAAGACAAGCAATAAGACAAAGTAATAAAACAAGAAATGGGAGGAGAACTTCATGGCAAAGAAATATGATGTAATCGCATTAGGAGAGCTTCTGATTGATTTTACAATGAATGGACAAAGCGAGCAGGGAAACAATATGTTTGAGGCTTGCCCGGGAGGTGCACCGTGTAATGTGCTGGCACTTCTGAACAAGATGGGAAAGAAGACAGCATTTATAGGAAAAGTTGGAAAAGATCAGTTTGGAGCGTTATTAAGAGATACGATTACGGAAGCCGGAATCGATGCCTCCAATCTGATGGTTGACGAAAATGTGAATACAACACTTGCGTTTGTACATACATTCCCGGATGGAGACAGAGAGTTCTCATTTTACCGTAATCCGGGAGCGGATATGATGCTTACTGCAGATGAAGTGAATCCAGAAGTAGTAAAAGATACAAAAGTCTTTCATTTTGGAACACTTTCTATGACACATGAAGGTGTGCGTGAAGCGACAAAGAAAGCGGTAGAAACAGCAAAAGCAAATGGTTGCCTTGTATCCTTTGATCCAAATCTGAGACCGCCGCTGTGGAGCTCTCTTGATCTTGCAAAAGAGCAGATGGAGTATGGATTTGGAAAATGTGATATCCTGAAGATCTCTGATAATGAAATTCAGTTTGTATCCGGTAAGGAAGACTATGATGAGGGAATCGCATATCTGCAGGAGACATACAATATTCCGCTGATTCTTCTGACTATGGGAAAAGACGGAAGTAGAGCTTATTACAAAGGCATGCGCGTAGAGAGACCGGGATTTTCAGTGAAAGCAATTGAGACAACCGGTGCAGGAGATACTTTCTGTGGAAGTTCTTTGAATTATCTGGTTGATCATGATTTTGAGAATCTGACAGAGGAACAGTTAGGAGAGATGCTGACATTTGCGAATGCGGCAGCAGCACTTGTAACAACAAAGAAGGGTGCGATCAAAGCAATGCCTGTAAAAGAAGAAGTTCTTGAACTGATTCAGAAATAATTGACAAGAAAACAGTCAGTCGATATAATGTAACACAGAAACAAGGGCGTTTCCAACTTAGGTGGAGAACGCCCTTTTATCGTATCAGTTTATGATAAAGGAGGTCGAAAAATAATGCATAACTATACAAGAGATGATATTTTTCACATAGTAGAGGAAGAAGATGTCGCTTTCATCAGATTGCAGTTTACAGATATTTTTGGAACGATGAAAAATATGGCGGTAACAGTAGGACAGCTTGAAAAAGCATTGGATAACCGCTGTATGTTTGATGTTTCTTCCTTGGAAGGGGTTGCAGATGAGGAAGAATCAGATATGTATTTATATCCGGATTTGAGTACATTTGAAATCTTTCCATGGAGACCACAGCAGGGAAAAGTTGCAAGACTGATCTGTGATGTGTATAAAAAAGATGGAACACCGTATGAAGGGCAAGGTGGCACGTCTGATCTGCGATGTTTACAAACCGAACGGTGAACCTTTTGAGGGCGATCCCCGTTATATTTTAAAGAAAGTGATCAAAGAGGCAGATGCGATGGGCTATACATTCAATGTCGGTCCTGAACTGGAATTCTTCCTTTTCCATACAGATGATGACGGTAGACCGACAACAGTAACTCACGAGCAGGGAGGATATTTTGATGTAGGGCCATTGGATCTTGGAGAAAATGCGAGAAGAGATATGATCTTAACATTAGAAGATATGGGGTTTGAGATTATTTCCTCACATCATGAGATTGCGCCGGCGCAACATGAAATCGACTTTCACTACGATGAGGCGATGATTACAGCAGATAATCTGATGACATTTAAGATGGTTGTTAAGACAATCGCAAAACGACACGGTCTGCACGCGACATTTATGCCAAAGCCGAAGAGTGAGACTTATGGGTCAGGAATGCACATTAATTTGTCTTTATATAAAAGCGATGGAACAAATGCACTTTATAACGCAGAGGATGAGAACGGACTCAGCCAGGAAGGATATTATTTTATTGGTGGCTTGATGAAACATATGAAGGCAATCACCTGTATTACAAATCCAACGATCAATTCTTATAAACGTTTTGTGCCGGGGTATGAAGCACCTGTTTATATGGGATGGTCAGCTAAGACAAGAGGACCTTTGATTCGTGTGTCTATGGAGAAAGAAGACAATTCAAGACTGGAACTTCGCAGTCCGGATGCTACGGCGAATCCATATCTGGCGCTTGCAGTACTTCTGAAAGCCGGGGTGGACGGAATTAAGAATCAGATTATGCCTCCGAAGAATATTGATGAGAATATTCAGAAGATGACGCAGGAAAGAAGAGATGAACTTCAAGTGGAAGAACTGCCGAGAACGCTTGGGGCTGCTACAGCAGAGCTTGAGAAAGATGAACTGCTGATCAGCGTATTAGGGAAAGAGCTTGCCGAGAAGATCATAAAAGCAAATAAGAAAGAATATAAAGAATATTGTATGCAGGTGACAGACTGGGAGATCGATCATTATCTTTACAGGCTGTAGTTCAGGTATCCTGGCATTGGGCATTTAGAGAGAACGGATTGATAGAAGAGTAGTTAGCGGAAGAGGTGAGCAGATATGAGCAACATTATTGTCGTTTTTCCAAAGAGGGAAAATGCAGTAAATATCCGTAATAGTTTGGTTCGTGCGGGTATTGAAGTATCTGCGGTATGTTTGACAGGAGCTAAGGTTTTGCAGTATGCTGATAACTGGAACGATGGAATTGTCGTGTGTGGTTATCGGTTTCAAGATATGCAGTATACAGATTTACGAGAATCTCTTCCGGATACGTTTGACATGCTTTTGGTGGCTTCAGCGGATAAGTGGATGGATGGACTGCCGGATGGGGTTGTAGGACTTCCACTCCCAATCAAAGTTTATGATTTGGTAAATACCGTTGAAATGATTCAGCAGACACAGAGCAGGAAGAGAAGAAAGCGCAGAGAAACGATACGAAAGAGAGACGATTCTCAGAGAAAGATAATCGATCAGGCGAAAGCGCTTCTGATAGAACGAAATAACATGTCAGAAGAGGAAGCACATCGATATTTACAGAAGAGCAGTATGGAAAGTGGGACCAATATGCTCGAAACAGCACAGATGGTGCTGACAATTATGAATGAATAAGAGGCAGCTGTTAACAGTAACGAATAAGAAGTGCTGTAAACAATAACAAATGAGAGGACTGTCAGTGATGACAGTGGAACGGAGAAGAGAATGAAATTTACAAAAATGCAGGGAATTGGAAATGATTATGTGTATGTAAACTGTTTTGAAGAGAAGGTAGAAGATCCATCAGCGTTGGCAATCCAGGTGAGTGACAGACATTTTGGAATAGGATCCGATGGATTGATCCTGATCTGTCCGTCGGAAGTGGCAGACTGTGAGATGGCCATGTATAATGCGGATGGCTCTAGAGGAGAAATGTGTGGAAATGGAGTTCGCTGTGTTGGAAAATATATGTATGATTACGGCCTGACTGACAAAACAGAGATTACAGTTGAGACTTTAGCAGGAATCAAAACACTTCAGCTTTTCGTAGAAAATGGAAAAGTTGCGAAGGTTCGAGTTGATATGGGAAGCCCAATCTTGACACCGGCAGAAATTCCGGTTGTGGCTGAGGGTGATAAGGCTGTAGATGAACCGATTCTTGTGGATGGAAAAGAATATCATATGACTTGCGTATCTATGGGAAATCCGCACGCAGTTGTTTATGTAGATGATGTTGATAATCTTCCGATTGAAGAAATCGGACCAAAATTCGAAAGCCATGAGAGATTTCCAAGACGTGTGAACACAGAGTTTGTAAAAGTACTGGATAGACATACTGTACAGATGCGTGTTTGGGAGAGAGGATCTGCGGAGACACTTGCCTGCGGAACAGGAGCATGTGCTGTAGCTGTTTCCTGTATTCTGAATGGATTGACAGAAGATGAAGTAACTGTAAAGCTTCTTGGCGGAGATTTGGAGATTCAGTGGGATCAGGAGAAGAACACAGTTTATATGACAGGACCGGCAACCGTTGTATTTGATGGGGAGCTAAAATAAAGATTTGATGAATAGATAATGATGGTGCGTTGACCGATTTTCATTTTTGTGAATTTGAGGTCAACGCATTTTGTTTATAATATTGACTTAATAACAAAGAGACTATAACAAAAAAGAGATTACAAATTGTAATCTCTTAAAACATCGGAGTGACAAGATTCGAACTTGCGACCTCTACGTCCC
>ENA-ORSM01003131-ORSM01003131.1-human-gut-metagenome-genome-assembly--contig:-NODE-3131-length-10699-cov-5.293968_pt1 | contig 10699 bp, 8 predicted proteins | sample MGYA00241903_ERZ509170 | MGnify/ENA primary metagenome ERZ509170 (study PRJEB26280, sample SAMEA2338784) | human gut metagenome | biome: human gut; feature: human-associated habitat; material: faeces...
CAGAGGGGATAACGGACCATTCAGCGTGGCGGGCAACACCTGCCTCGTTTCCGCACCAGCGGATATCCGGTCCAAAGTCATTGAAAATTACAGCGTTCGGCTGATATTTGTGGATCAGCTCGATATAACGTGGGAAATCATATACCTGTTTCTTTCCGTTGGGGCCTTCGCCGCAGGCATTATCAAACCATACATAGAAGATATCGCCGTACCCGGTCAGAAGCTCGGTCAGCTGATTGCAGAAATAATCGTTGTATTCCGGTGTTCCGTAATACTTGGAATTTCTGTCCCAGGGAGAAAGATAGAAACCAAATTTAATTCCGCCCCGGCGGCAGGCCTCTGCTGCCTCTTTTACCACATCCCCTTGAAACGGGCTGTTTTTTACGGAATGCTCTGTGTATTTGGACGGCCACAGGCAGAAACCATCATGATGCTTTGCCGTCAGCACCATTCCCTTCATACCTGCTGCCTTGATGGCCTCCACCCACTGATCACAGTTCAGTCTGGTGGGATTGAAAATGGATTCCGGCTCATTTCCCTGTCCCCATTCTCTGTCTGTAAATGTATTCGGACCGAAATGGATGAATGCATATGACTCCATTTCAAACCAGTCCAGCTGCTTCTTGGACGGCTTTACCTGAGCTGCCTCTTTTAAAAACTTCACCATTGTTGTTGCTCCTCCTTAAATTATACGTTTTCGTTTGCGGGAATCAACCCTTTACAGCGCCTACCATAATACCCTTTACAAAATATTTCTGCATGAAGGGGTAAACCATGAAGATCGGCAGAGAGGCCAGAACCGTGATGGTCATCCGGATTCCCTTCGGAGAGATGGAATTGGATACCAGCTGATTCATACCTGCTGCATTTGTGGTGTTCTTGATCTGGTTTGCCAGTCTCTGCACTTCATTGAGGTAATTATAAAGCAAATCTGTAAGGTCGTCAACGAATCATTTCCTCTGGTGTAAATATGGTTGTCGAACCAGGAGTTCCACTGTCCGACAGCTACGAACAGGGCGACGGTGGCATACACCGGCTTGCACAGGGGCGAGATGATACGAGTAAAGATGGTGAAATCGTTGGCACCGTCAATCATGGCGGATTCTTCCAGCGCGCTGGGCAGACCTTCCATGAAAGTGCGCATAACCAGAACGTTAAATGCGCTGACCATGCCCGGAATGACGTATACCCAGAAAGAGTTGGTCAGGTTCATGTTGCGGTACAAAACCAAGGTGGGGATCATACCGCCGTTCACGTACATGGTGATGACCCAGAACAAAGACAGCTGGGAACGGAACAAAAAGCGTTTGCGGCTGATGATGTAGGCCAAAAGTGCGTTCGTTACCAGGGCGAAGATGGTTCCCAACACAGTTCTGGCCACCGAAACCACTGCACCGGTGAGAATGTTCTGCTGATGCAGAACCGTTTTATAGTTCGAGAGCGTAAAGATGCGCGGCCACAGATGGATGCCACCGCGTACGGCGTCGATACCGTCGTTGAAAGAAAGCGCCACCGTGTTCAGAACAGGATACAGCGTAATGGTGACGAACAAAACCAGGAAAATGGTATTGCAGGTAACAAAGACTTTGTCCATGGTGGATGATTTGATTTTCATGTGTACCCTCCCCTTAGAACAATCTGTCTTCACCGGCACGTTTGGCAATCCAGTTTGCGCCGAGAATCAGAATAATTGCAACGACGCTCTTGAAGATACCGGCTGCAGTACCCAAAGAATAATCGTTCTGGCTGATGCCCCAGGTCAAGGTGTAGATATCAATGGTTTCCGAAACACTCTTGACCAGGCCGTTGCCAAGCAGATACTGGACTTCAAAGCCTGCATTCAATACGTTGCCAATATTCATGATCAGAAGAATCATAATGGTGGACTTGATGCCAGGAAGCGTGACGTGCCAGATTTTGCCCCACCGGCCGGCACCATCCAAAGTGGCTGCCTCATACAGGCTGGGATCGATGGAGGTAATGGCGGCCAGGTAGACAATGGCATTCCAGCCGGTTTCCTTCCAAACATTGGCAAATGCAACGATTGGCCAAAAATAACCCGGATTGGCGAAGAAGTTGATGGGCGAATTCAGAATGCCCAGGTTCACCAGCATCTCATTGATGATACCGGTGGAAGACAGCGCATCGTGCAGAATACCGGTGACAACGATCCAGGAAAGGAAGTGGGGCAGATAGGAAACCGTTTGAACAAGCTTTTTGCCGAACATGTTGCGTACTTCGTTCAGCAGGATGGCGAAGATAATGGCCATTAAAAAGGTGGTCACCAGATTGAGAACGCCCATGGCCAGAGTGTTACGGATATCACGCAAAAAGACGTCGTCAGAGAACAGGAATTTAAACTTTTGCAGTCCTACGAATTTAGATCCGAAGAGGCCGTCTTTGGGTTTGTAGTCCTGAAAGGCCATTACCCAGCCTGCCAGTGGAACATAATAAAATACGATGCCGTATACAAAAAAGATAGCCGCACAGACCATCAGAAATTTCTGGCGTGAAATCTCTTTCCATGTAATACGCTTTGATGGATTTTTCATTGGAGAGTCCTCCTAAGGAACGTGTATGGCGAATCATGTGTTGCAAACTAACGTTTAAGGAGCTTGCGGGTTGAATGCATTTCATAAAAAAGTGGCCACAGCTACACCGTGCAACCGTGGCCACTTGTATGTGTCAACGTCTATGTCGCCTGCAATAACGGGCATCAAAGACCGGCACGGCGCTCAAGCTCAGTTTGCATTTCTGCCAAGAAATCCTGCGGATTGGCTGCGTTGTACGCAGTCATGTATTGATTCCAGGTGCTTTCAAAATCAGGCGCCATAACAACTTTGGGCAGCCATTCGTGTTTGACTTCGCCCATCTTGACCCAGGCAACACCACCGGGGGTTGCGGTAGTCATTGAACCGGAGTAAGAATACATCGGGAACCAGGGGCCCTGTTCTTCTTTCACAGAACCGATCATATCGACGTAGCTGTCTACGCCGTAGGCAGCAAACACTTTCTGCAGGGGGGTGGACAGGCCGTCCATGAATTCGCTTGTCTGCTGCTCGGGCTTCATGGCGTTCTTGCCGTCCCGGCTGGTGCCCAGCCACTGCGGCATGTAGGAATAGCTGCACAGGTGTGAGGCCTTGTAGGTGGGATCCGCGCATTTCGTCCGCATTTCATCGGTGCGGTAATACAGGCCGTTTTCATCAACCAGGTAATCCTCACCTTCAACGCCCCAGAAGCGAAGATCGTGGATTTCCTGATCCAGCAGATCGTTCATAAACTTAAATGCAGCGTCAATATCGGAGCAGCTGGTGGTAACGGCCACGCCGCTGGAATTGTTCAGGGTATCGGCGTAGGTGTGCCAGCGGTTTTCCATTCCTTCGTCAATGGTCAGGCCCAGCGGAACGTAGTTGCAGCCCTGCTCGTCCAAACCCTGCTGTTTGAAAACATCATTGACATTGTTCGCGAAGTCCCACCACTGGTCGCACATGCCCAGCACAGCGCCGGTGGAAAGCTTGGCGATGTATTCATCGTAGGTCTGGGTGGCGAATTCTACGTCCACGTAGCCTTTCTGGTATTCTTCGTTCAATTTCTGGAAATACCTCTTGGCAGTAGGCGTGGTATTGTAGTCAACCACCTGCATCGTATCCTTGTCTACAATGACAGAGCCATCGTTGGGATACCCATCAAGGAACTGGGGTGCATTCTCGATGCAGAAATAGCGCCAGTCTTCGCAAAGTGCCGTGTAGAATGTTCTTGGTACCGTTTGCCATGGTGGGGTTGGCATCGGCATAGCTTTCCAGCAGATCGAAATACTGGTCCAGGGTTTTGATTTCGGGGTAACCGGCCCATTCCAGAACACGCGCCTGAATCCAGAAGGCTTCATCGTTATGGGTGGTGGCACGATCTTCGCCATAGGTGTTCTGGAATACGTTGGCCCAATAGATTTTGCCGTCCGCCTGGCGGAAGTTGTCCCACTCTTTGTCGGTGTACATCTCTTTCAGGTTGGGATACTTTTCCAGGTAATCATCCCAAGGCACCAGGACGCCTGCATCGTAAAGAGACATCATGGCATCGCCGCCATTGATGAAGTCCGGATACTCACCGCCCGCGATGATTGTGCCGATGGCTTCTGCGTCGGTCTGGCCGGTCAGCCAGGTCTCTTTCAGTTTGGCACCGGTCTTTTCGGCAATGATGTTCATAACATCGTTGTCATCATTGATTTCGGAACCGGGCATTGCGGTAAACATCGTAAATGTTTTGATCCCATCGGACGATTCATTAGAGCCGCCACATGCCGTTAAGCCCAGCAGCATGACCGCGGACATACTTGCCGCAAATGCGCGGCGCCACAATTTTACTTTCATAATTGGCCTCCTGTAGATAGATTTTCCGCCCTTGCGGGTTTCCCTGATTTAAGTATATATACCAAAAATGTTTTACACAACCGACAAATTCCAGTAAAAACCCCTGAAAATTATAGCTTTGCAAATTCAACAGAAGAGGAAATCGCGCTAAACAGCGAAACAATGATACAAAAAAAGACAGGCGGTCCCCATCCTTGAAGTATTTTGGAAGGCAACATGCCTGCACTTTTGTTTGGCTTATCGTTGCTTTTTAAGAATGCAAAAAACGAAAAGCAAGTGTATGATTATTCTGGTGTGAATTATTTCCCGGGAAATTCAGAATGTGGTTTCTCGGTTTTGCTCTTCCGAAAATGGGAAGGCGTACAGCCTTTCAGCTCGATAAATTTGCAAAGGAAATAATCCACATCTTTATAGCCCACATCTTCGGCAATGCGGCCGATCTGCTTGTTTGTGTACAATAACTGGCGGCACGCTTCGTTAATACGGTAAGAACACAAATAGTTTTTAAAGGACTGCCCGTATTTTTTGCGGAAGATTTGCCCTAAGTATGCACTGTTGATATAGTATTTTTTGCCCAAGCCCTGCAACGTCAGGTTTTCCGAGTAGTGTTCCTGGATTTCCTTGTCGATAGAATCCAAAATATCGATGGAGATATTTTTTCGCAGAAGGGAAAGGTAGTCTGCATACTCGCGTGCAAAGCGGAACAGATGCTGTCGGCTCCCGCGGGAAATTCCTTCCCGGAAAGACTGCGCGCTGATAAATTGCAGCATTTCCTTCTGGTTGGCTTCGTTGTCCAAATTGGATGCAAGATGCATAAGCCGGAACAAAAGATAATTTAAGTTCAGGTTGATATCTTTGTCATGTACGCCACGCTGCTGCATTTCGGCAAACAAATGGTCTATTTCGGAGCCGATGCGTTCCTGCTCATTCAGTTCAATGGCGGTAATCAACTGATCCAGGGTATCTTTGCACAAAACGGCTCTTTCTTGCGGAACCGATAACTCTTCCTCGTAATAATAGATCGATTTTTGCTGGCGGAAGGCGCAAAGGTTTTTCAGCCCGCAGACGGTATCATACGATTCAGAAACAGCGGTGATATCGTCCACTTTTTTGCCAACCAGAAATCGCAATTCGTGTTGTGTCGAAACACCCAATTTCTTATAAAAATCCTGGATATACTGTGTTTCGGAACAGCCGGCATTTCGGGCAAGCGCACCGCTGTAAACAAAAGCAATCCCATACCCAACGCGATCCAACGAAGCGTCACAGAAACACCGGCTCCGGTCCTCGCCTAAAATTTGCACACAGCTTTGGTACAGGTCACGCTGCACCATACGGAAGTGGTTCTCATCATCGTCATCTTCGTTGTCCGAAGAATGGCAAGCGGAAATTTCAATGTAACGAACGCCGTCCGAAAAATCCAGATGCTTATGCAGATAATCCACGCCGTTGGGATCATATTTGCCGAACAGCAACGAGATCAAACACCGGGCCTGATAGGCCAGTTCGTACTGCTCCTCCATTTTGCTGTTTTGCGAGATGTTATTGTATTTGCTGAGAATGGATAACAGATCTTGCTTTTCCACCGGTTTGAGAAGATAGTCGATACACCCGTAGCGCAGCGCTTTTTGAGCATAGGAAAACTCACTGTATCCGCTCAGAATCACGAAACCGGCGTTGGAAAGATTCTCCCGGCGAACAGTTTCCAGTAATTCAAGTCCGGTCATTTTTGGCATCATAACGTCGGTGATGACAAGGTCAACGGGTAACCTTTTTATGTACTCCAAAGCCTCCTGTCCGTCAGACAAAACGGCAGCCACTTCATAGCCTGCGGCGTTCCAGTCAATCAACGCCTGCAAACCTTGCGCAATAAACTGCTCATCATCTACGATAATAACTTTTAACATGTCACTCCGCCCTTATTGCTTTGTTTAGAGGGAACCGAATCGAAACAAGTGTTCCAATGCCCGGCTCGCTTTCCACCGAGAACTGTGCAGTATCCTCCGTCATCATGCGGATGCGCAGGCAGGTGTTCACCATGCCTACGCGTCCTTTTTCTTTTAACATTTTCAGGCTGGCGTTGCGCATCCGGTCTTGAATACGTTCTACCTCGGCCTCGTCCATACCGCCACCGGTATCTTCAATTTCCATGCAAAGCGCATCGTTTTCTGTATACACGCGTACAAAAATCCAACCGGGAAAAGATTTTGCTTCAATACCGTGCACACAGGCATTTTCCACAAAGGTGGTAATGGTCAATTTCGGAACCAGGATGTTCTGGCAATCTTCCTGCGCATTGATTTGATACGAAAGGCGCTCCCCGAAGCGATATTTTTGCAAGGACAGGTACGCTTCAACAAACGCCAGCTCACGCTTAATGGTATTGGAATCCGAGGACCAATCCACGTTTTGGCGCACCATTATGGCCAATTTCTGTATCATATCGGCGGTTTCTTCTTCTTTTTTCAGGATGCTGTGCATACGGATGCTTTCCAGTGCGTTGAACAGAAAATGGGGATTGATTTGGCTGTATAAAGCCATCAGCTCTGCGTTCTGCCGGGCAATATCCATCTTCTGCTCTTTCAGTCGGCATCGGTAGGCGGTGTCAATCAGGCTGTTCATCCGGTCAGCCATGCGGTTGTAGTTGTCCATCAGACTGCCGATCTCATCTTGACCGTTTGGCCCGGAAATCTTGATCAACACGTCGCTGTCTATCTGGTTGAAGACTTTTTCCAGACGGAAAAGACGAGAAGTAATGGAATTCTCCAGCAGATTCATCAAAAGCTGCGGGGGAATAATGTTCAGGATCAGCAGCAGGATCAGGATATAGATGTTTTGGCGAATCAGGGCTAAAACGTTGCCGCTTGGTTCCATCACATAGATGTCCAGATCTTCCCCGTAAAGGGTAAAATGCTGGGACAAGCCTACCGAATCAGACGGGGAGAATGTGTCATAAGGCTGCCAACGATAATTGGGCATTGCGTTCGTAAGCAAAATCCGGTTACCGCTGCATACATAAACTGAATCGTTATACCCCATGTTCTGGAAATCGCGGTCCAGCGTGCTGTAATTGATTTCAATACACAAAAGGCACTCCGCCTTATCGCTGTAAAGGCCATTCATCCCACGTAAAAACAACACCTGGCGCCCATCTGTTTCATCATAAGAAAAAAGAAGCCGCGGGCTGTAGCCATCCGCAGTATACTGCTGATACCAGGGCTCCTGCGAAACGGTGGATAACCGTGCAAATTCACTGCCGTTTATCAGGGTTTCATTGTCTGCATACACCCGTATGACAGAATTTGTGATCCGGGAAACACCCTGCAGCAAAGAATTGTGGATGTATTCTCGGTAACTTGAAAAATAGTCCTGGGGACTGGCATATTGCCGGCTCACAAAATCCTGAAGGGAGTTATCCATATACAGGCTGGTAGAAATCAGCGCGGAATCTTCTGTGGCGGCGGAAAGCATCGACTGCACTGATTTGGCTATTTTTTCCATCTGGTGCAGCTGCTCGGCGTGCTCGTTCTTGGTTAATGCATGTAAAATTACAATATCGGTCAAAAATATGGGGACCAGAATACATAAAAAATAAAGATATCTAAGTTTTTTCTTCAGGCTTAAGTTATTGAGAAAACTTTCCAGCTTGATTCTGACATGATGAAACCGGTTCATACAAAGCTCCTTACCGGTGAATGTTGCAAAATGACCTTGCTATTTTTAGCGGTGCAAAGTATAATGCCAGTATCAGTATAATTCAGCCGAAGAACCATTGTCAATCAAATAACAGATTGAATAGTGCACAATCTGAATCGCTGTTTTTTGTGAATATTTACATCCTGAAAAAAAGGAGGAGAACTCATTGAGAGGCGTTTTTAATCCGGACAGCCCCATGATGCGCGCCCTGGGCGTTGTGTGGGATCTTATTGTCCTGAATCTGCTGTTCCTGGTTTGCTGCATTCCGGTGGTCACCATTGGCCCTGCCATCACGGCTTTACATTATGTCACCACAAAAATGGCGGGTGAAAAAGACGGCACTCCGGTGGTCGGCAATTTTTTCAAGTCATTCCGGGCAAATTTCCGCCAGGGCGTACTGATGGGAATTCTTTTTGGGGCCGCAGGGGGATTTCTGGGCTATGATATCTATCTTCTATGGCATTCCGGGAATTTCCAAAACAGCATCTTTAAGATTTTGATTCCCGTGGCAGCAATCGCTTATATGATGACCTTCGTATATGCTTTCCCGCTGCTTGCAAGATTCAACAATACGGTTTTAGGTACCATACGGAATGCGTTTATCATGTCTGTGACCTCTTTGCCCAAAACCTTTTCCATGTTGTTGTTGATAGGCGCATGTGTAGCATTGACCCTGTATACACAGACCACATTGCGCTATGGATTGTTTTTGTGGTTTGCGCTGGGGTTCTCTTCGATCGCTTATGCAAATGCATTTGTTTTAAATGACGTTTTCATGAAGTGCTCAGAGCAGTACTCTTCTCAGATAAATCAGGAGCAGTCTCAGGATACTACGGAGAATTCAGACGGCAAAAAGTAACCGTTTGACGGCATAGAAAAAAGCAAAAGAGCGCAGAAGTCATCTTCGGCGCTCTTTTGCTTTGGTCTGGAAATCAGGCTTTCAGCGTAAAGGCAGCAACGCTGCATGCGGGCAAGAGGGAAGCAAAGCTGTTGGTACCAACAGTTATGTTTGTCAACGGCTTCGGCTCGACTTGATGGGGATTATCGAACGTATTGTAGGCAGCCGCGCCGGCACCATCACCGCTAAGCACCTGACCGGTGATGGAAGTAAACTTGCTCAGGCCATCCCAGTGAATTTCAACAGGCACAAGGGTACATTATACCGTTGCTTCTTGCGGGAACCAGATGCGGTAATGCCCGCTTAAAGCAAGCAGCGCAAAAAGATACAGGCAATTGTCATAATAACGCCGCGGTCCGGAACGGAGCGGAGTGCTAAAGAACCGGCGGAGCCATTCATCCGCGCAGGCGTCATCCAGAATCAGGGAACCCTGCGCAATGGTAGCCAGAAGCCCTACAGGATGCAGAGCATTTCCTTCAACGGGTGTGCCGTCGATCAGATAGATGCCGTTTGTTTGCCCGTGTTCCTTTTCTTCAAAAAATTGCTGAATATGTGCAGCTGTTTCTTGGGCCCAACCGTCTTTGTCCCCGAACCATTGGGCATCCAAAGCAATGTTGCCCAACGTGCGGTATGCATCGCTGAAGAACCAGTCGTGACGGTCCGGCTGATCACCCCGATGCGGGCGGCCGTCGTACTCGGCATATTCGGCACTCAAACCGGTACGGGCGTGGCAGGCTTTGCGCAGGTACTGGCGGCTGGCCGCTGCGGCTGCATGCCAGAAAGGACGGTCGCATTCGTCGCTCCACAGAGCAAAAAGTTCATAGAAATGCGGCAAATGATAAGAGGGATCGGTAAATTCACAGTTGGGAATGAATTTGATGAGATGGTTTTCGGGGTTCCACATGGGAAATCCGGAACCGGCTTCTTCGCCTTTGTGTACACATGCGTGCAAGATGCGCCGTGCCCAGGAAGCGTAATCCAGTACTCCTTCGCCGGAACCCCAGCGGTTGGCCGCAAAAAACAGGGACATGGCAAAAAATTCTTCGCCGTCAGGGGCGGGTCCATCGGAATTTTTGCTGCCGTCAGTATGACAGGACCAGGCAAAATAGCCGGCGTTTTCCCCTTCGGTGAGGTACATGTGGGTCACGACCCATCGCCACAGGCAGTCGAATTCCTTCTGGCGATTCATTTGTACGCAGAACATCATTGCGTAGGACATGCCCTCGGTACGGACGTCATGGTTCCCCGTATCCTCTATGTACATCATGTCAGGTCCGGCACAATGGCAAAGGCGAACCCCCTCCGGACCATAGAACATCTCCTCAAATGTGCTTTCCAGCTTGTTGTCAATTTCGGCCTGCGAATATCCAAGCCGTTCCAGTCTGTTCAAATATTGCCCGTTATAGTAGGCACCTTCCATAATAATTTCAGCTCCTTTTGAATCGTGTAAGGCGCAACCGATTTACTCGGTCTGCTGTTCTTGTAACTCACTATAGCAGTTTTTCGATTGCATGGCAAGCGCAAAAATGGTACGGGTATGGCGAAAAGCTGTCAGCCATTTGAAAACTCTCTGGAATACAGCAATAAATGAGGAAAACTGTTTCATCCTACATCTTTTTCAAGAATCAGAGGAACAAACAGAAACCGCAACATTCGCCTATCCTTATTTTTCATCATGGTTCTCTAAGGCAACACCGCACAATTCCCGCCTTACGGCTTAAGCACCGCTCCGGCGGCT
>ENA-ORSM01003143-ORSM01003143.1-human-gut-metagenome-genome-assembly--contig:-NODE-3143-length-10675-cov-56.445104_pt1 | contig 10675 bp, 8 predicted proteins | sample MGYA00241903_ERZ509170 | MGnify/ENA primary metagenome ERZ509170 (study PRJEB26280, sample SAMEA2338784) | human gut metagenome | biome: human gut; feature: human-associated habitat; material: faeces...
CAACAAGGATAAATTTAAAGACTGCGATGCAATGTTTTTCCCATCATTTGGAGAGGAAAACAGAATTGCTTCCATCTTTATGGGTGTGAAGGGAATTGTAAGCTTTGAACTGAAGTCAAAAGGCGGAGACTGGGGCGGTCCGACAGACCGAGGGATCCATGGCGCTTTTGCAGCCTGGGTTGCGAACCCTGTGTGGAGAATGACAAAAGCGCTCTCATCGATGATCGGCGAGAATGAAAATGAAATTTTGATCGATGGTTTTTATGATGGAATCTTACCATTGGAAAAGGAAAAAGACGAGGCTTTGGCTGCTTCCGCGGACCTTCTGGATGAAGAAGAGTGGAAAACAGCGTATGACGTCAAAAAATTCAAGTGGGACTTAACCGGTCTGGATCTGTGGAAAAAGATGCTGACGGTTCCGACTCTGAATATTGATGGTATCAAAGGCGGCTATATCGGTGAAGGTTCAAAGACACTTTTACCGCACGAAGTAACGGTTAAGATGGATATCCGCCTTGTTCCGGGAATGAAGCCGGACGAAATGCTGAAGAAAGTACGGAAACATCTGGATTCCAGAGGCTTCCAGGATATCGAGATCGAGGAGTATGGAAAGTCGCCAAGCGTGTCATCGACGAAGCCAACGCGGACGGCGTGGACGTGCTGAGCCTGCCGCGCGTCGACGGTGGCGTGGACAAGGACGGCGAACCGCTCGGCGAAGGCGATTCCGAGCAGCGCGAGGAATTCCGCAAGCGCGCCGTACCGATGATGTTCGACGAGATTCAGAAGTCCATGAAGAACTTCCGCGTCAACTTCGACGTGTGGTTCCACGAAAACAGCCTGTATTCCGATGGCGAAGTGGACAAGGCCATCGCCGATCTGCGCGCCCGCGGCGACATCTACGAGAAGGACGGTGCCACCTGGTTCGAATCCACCAAGCACGGTGACGACAAGGACCGAGTGATCATCAAGTCCGACGGCAATTATGCATATTTCGCGGCCGACATCGCTTACTATCGCAACAAGCGCCACCGCGACGTGAACCCGGCCGACATCGCCATCTACATGCTCGGCGCCGACCACCACGGCTACATCGGCCGCATGATGGCCATGTGCGCAGCCTTCGGCGACAAGCCGGGCGAGAACATGCAGATCCTGATCGGCCAGCTCGTCAACGTCATGAAGGACGGCAAGGCCGTGCGCATGTCGAAGCGCGCCGGCAACGTCGTCACCATCGACGATTTGACCGACGCCATCGGCGTGGACGCCTCCCGCTATTCGCTGGCCCGCACCGACTACAACTCCCCGGTGGATATCGACCTGAACCTGCTGTCCTCGCATTCCAACGAGAATCCGGTGTACTACGTGCAGTACGCGCACGCCCGCTCCTGCAACGTGGACCGCAACGCGGCCGCCGCCGGCATCACCTACGAAGGCGCCGACGTGAGCCTGCTCGACACCACCGCCGACGGCGAAGTGCTCGCCGCGCTCGCCCAGTGGCCCGCCCTGCTGCGCGAAGCGGGCGACCTGCGCGCCCCGCACCGCGTGGCCCACTACCTGGAGGACCTCGCCGCCACCTACCACAAGTGGTACAACGTGGAGCGCGTCGTGCCGATGGAGCTCACCGACCCGGAGGCCCGCGGGGAACAGGCCGACGCCATCCGCATCGCCAAGGCTCCGGAACCGGCGCGCGCCGCCGCCCGACTCAAGCTCAACGACGCCGTGCAGACGGTCATCGCCGAAGGCCTCGACCTGCTCGGCGTCACCGCCCCCGACAAGATGTGACCGGCAGGAGATAACGCAAACCATGTCTGTGAGTCCAATCTGGCCGGCCGGATCGGCCGTGAACGCCGAAGGTGAGATCACCTTCCACGGCCGCACCGCCGCAAGCCTGCTCGACGAATTCGGCTCGCCGCTCTACGTCATCGACACCGACGACGTGCGCGCCCGCGCCACGAAATTCGTGCACGCCGCGTCCCACGCGTTCAACAACACCGTCACCCACGTCAGCTTCGCCGGCAAAGCGCTGCTAAGCAAGGAAATCTGCCGAATCGTCACCGAATCCGGCATGCTCATCGACACCTGCACCATGGGCGAGATGCGCATCGCGCTCGCCGCGGGTGTCCCCGGCCGCCGGCTCGTGCTGCACGGCAACAACAAGTCCGATGCGGAAATCGAGCTGGCCATCGAACAGGGCTTCAACAAAATCGTGATTGACGAGCCGGATGAGCCGGCACGCATCGCCGCGATCGCCAAGCGGCTCGGCAAGCGCGCCCGCGTCATGCTGCGCGTCACCTCCGGCATCCACGCCGGCGGCCACGAATTCGTGTCCACCGCGCACGAGGACCAGAAGTTCGGCGTGGCCCTGCTCCCCGCCGGAGCCGACGCGGGCAAGCTTGCTGTGCTCGACGACCTGACCGACGTGACGCCGGCAGGGTCGAACGCACGATTGGGGGAGAACGCGTCTTCCGCCGACGGCTCCGACCACTCCGCCCACGCGGAACGCAAGCTCCAGTACGACGTCAAATACCCGTACGACCTGAGCCACGAGAAGGTCTCCGAAGGCGACCGCAAGCTCGCCGAAGCCATGACCATGGTGGCCGACGGTCCGGCGCTCGCCGTGCTGAAGGACATCTACCACCATCAGGACGTGCTCGAACTGGTCGGCGTGCACTCGCACATCGGATCCAACATCCATGACGCGGACGCTTTCATCCAGGCGGCCAAGCGCATGATGCTGCTGCGCAAGACCTTCTACGCCACCGATGCGTACACCCTGCCGGAGGTCGATCTGGGCGGTGGCTATTCCGTGGCCTACACCGACGGTGAGGATTCCATGGACATCGACGTGGAGCTCGGCAGGCTCGCCGACGCGGTCAGCACCGTGAACCGCGCGCTCGGCATGCCGGCCCCGGTCATCTCCTTCGAGCCAGGCCGCTGGACGGTGGCCCCCACCGGCGTCACGCTGTACCGCGTGGGCACCGTCAAGCCGGTGCAGCTGAACGGTGAAGCCAAAGACAAGGGCGGCAATCCGGTGACGGAACGCGTGTACGTGTCCGTGGACGGCGGCATGTCCGACAACATCCGCCCGGCGCTGTACGGCTCCGACTACACCGCGAGAATCGCGAATCGCAAGGGATCCGACGAGACCAAGCTGTGCCGCGTGGTCGGCATGCACTGCGAATCGGGCGACATCGTCGTCAACGAGGTGCGTCTGCCGGCCGACATCAGGCGCGGGGACATTCTCGCCGTGCCCGTCACCGGCGCGTACGGCCGCACGATGGCCAGCAACTACAACCAGGCGCTGATTCCCGCCGTGGTCGGCGTCGGCGAGGCCGGCGCACACGTCATGATCCGCCGGCAGACGATCGACGATCTGCTGAGCTGGGACGTCAGCGAATAGTCCACGATTGCGTCTCACGGTATGGACGGTTTTCGGGCTTCCTTGCGGGGAAAGCTTCGGAAACCGTCCATTTTCTTGATATTCCGCGGCCTTACGTCATATTGAGACCGTACAATAAGCAAGGTCACACCAATACTTCACATTCAAGGGAGGATGCCTTGGCACAGGAAGATGTTGCGCCGATTCGCGTTGGATTGCTGGGCGCAGGTACCGTCGGTTCCCAGACTGCACGCCTGCTGGTCGAGCAGAAGGACGAGCTTGCCGCACGTATCGGCCGCCCGATCGAACTGACCGGCGTCGCCTGCCTTGACCCGGCGGAAACCGATCCGTTCCCGTGGTGTTTTAGCGATTGAGATGACATAATCAATTAAAAAGTAATCTAAAAGCTTGTTCTCTTTTTCCCAATATTGGAAGAATAATTCGCGTGCAAAACTGCATAGTACTCCTTGAGGAGAACTTCCTAAAATAAATCCCATCCATTTTGCTTGAGAAATGTTATCTGTATCAATATTGGCTGCCACTGTAAATAACGGTTCTTGAAAAACTTTTTCAGGGATGGGCTGGCTAACATATACAGTCGCATCTATCCATAAGCCTCCATGCTCATAGAGCAGACACATACGGAGAATATCTGAAAAATGAGTAAATGAGATTTTTCCTTCCTGAACCTTTCGTAGGATGTAATCCGGGATAGTAACATATTTTGATATGTTTTCTTGTGTAATAAGGTGAACCAGATGATTGCCAGCATGTGAGCATAAAGATTGAAAGCAACTTTGTACTATAGGTGGCATCGCATTTTCTCCTTGCCACCAGCAAACCCATATAGGTGCTTGATTGGAGGCTGGGGGTATTTCTTCTTTTTGTGTGTATTTTAGAATGAGATTTTGATAATTTGTTTGAAGATAATGCAAGATTGCCTGTTGTTTCCGTTCTCGACGTATATCACGGGTACTTTTACTGCCAAAGTGTGGAAGTATAGCCATGACGTATACATTGCGGATACCTGCTACACTCCATACATTTGAGATGTCGCGTATCCTTTGTTTAATCTTTCGTATTAACTTTATCTTCATGAGATTTTTCTTTATTGTGTTTATACTCCTCAATCCGTTTCATATACTCCTGGCCTTTTTTGCTGTTTCCCGGCTGAAAGTTCAAGTGCTCAGGAATATTTTTCCCATGATCAATAATCATTGGCTTGACTCCGGATTTTACAATATCTAACGAGTCGTATAAATTACCGGCAGGTACCTCGTAGGTGCTCATGCTGAGGGTATCTCCGTGAATACGGATGTATTGGTAATACCGGCTTTCAATACCATATTTATCGAAACGCTGGTTGAATGTAATTCTATAGCTTTTGGGAGAGCAGTGACTGACAGTGTAAACTGGAGGTGTTGCACTTCCCTGTTCATCGTGAAGCGTCATTCGGGCATAAGCGTGTTCATGGCCTTGCAGGACGAGGTCCACATTGTATTTTTGGATAAGTGAGTTGAAAATCGTTTTTTGTGCCAGATTGTTGTATTTGCCTTTGACGGAATATAATGGATGATGCAAGACTACAATTTTCCATCGTGCATCACTTGTCTGAAGTTCTTTTTCCAGCCATTCCTTTTGTGACCACAGGTAAAAGAACTCCCGGTTACTGTCGAGCAAAAAGAGTTGCAGGTCATTATACCTAAGTGTATACACTTGATTGTCGCCTACCATGGAGTCTTGAAAGTAGGAGAATACCAATGGGAAACGACGTTCCAGTTTGCGGATGGTATATTTCAGGTATTCATGATTACCGGTTACATTTAAAACAGGATAGTACTGCCCGATGGAATCAAGACCAGAGAATGTTTCTGCCCAGTATGAATCCATAGGACGTTCAGTCAGGTCACCTCCAAAGACAAAGAATTCTGTTTTAGGATGTGCCTGTAATGCTTCTTTCAGGTACTGATTGGCTTTTCCGTTTATAGTATCTTGCACGTCGCCTACATAGATGAAGGAGTAATCGTTACGGGTGGTCTGGTTATAGGTATGGAAATTGTACCATGGAGAATATTTTCCGTTGTTACTTACCCGGTAGCTGTAAAAGGTAGCTGGTTTAAGTGAGCGTAAGCGGGCTGTGTAATAGGCAGCTTTGCCGCTACGTGACTGGAACACTTCTCCCTTTGCTTCTATCCGTAAAGTATCTTTAGCCAGAGTGTCGATTAACTCTACAAAAGATGAAGAGGCAACTACAGAATCGTATTGCCAGCTGATGTTACGTGAAAGTTCTTCTTTGTCTCCAAATGTCAACAGTACTCTTCCGGGAGCGTTGAGTGGTAGATAAGCCGGTTCTTCCGGATTACCAAACCATACATGCCAGCGGGAATGAACCCAAAAACCTAATACAAGTAAAATGAGGACGGAGACTCCAAGGGTGATACGTTGTTTTTTCTTCATCTTTGTTTGGTTTAGAAGGCAAAGATACGAAGTTCTCCAAATTTATCGTTATTTTTGCCGTTCAGTATTTATAAAAAGGTGAGAAATGATGAAGAAAGAATTGTTTTCCAATGTATTGTCACTGGTTTGGAATTTATTGCTTGTTTATGTATGTTATACATTAAGCCGGCTGGTGTTTCTATGTGTAAATTGGGATACATTTAGCGAGCACTTGACTTTTGGATATGCCATGAGCCTTTTCGGGGCAGGTATTATTTTTGATACTACTGCCATCCTTTATAGTAATGCTTTATTTATTTTGTTGTTCTTGTTTCCTTTACATTGGAAAGAGACTCCTGTATTTTATAAGATTGTACGCTGGGTATTTACCAGTGTAAATACCTTTTTCCTGATAACCAATCTAATAGACTGTGTGTATTTTCGTTTTACCGGAAGACGTACTACGATGACGGTTTTGCAGGAATTTCGGAATGAGGGAGACGGGAAACTAACTTCTATTTTTTTAGATGAGTTTGCTACCTATTGGTATCTGGTATTGTTGGCTGCTGTGCTGTTTTATGTAATATATAAGCTGTATCGCTCGCCTAAGGTTCCTGTGAAACAGAAAATGCCTTATTATGTGGTACAACTGGTAACTCTGTTGATTGCTATTCCTTTTACAGTGTTTGGTATGCGTGGAGGTATGACTACCGCTACTCGTCCTATTACCTTGAGTAATGCCAATCAATACGTAGAGCGTCCTTTGGATGCGGGTCTGGTGTTAAATACACCATTCTCTTTGTTCCGCACGTTGGGGAAAGCGACGTTTGTCATTCCTGATTATTTTCCTGAGGCAGAAGCTGTTGCAGCTTATTCTCCAGTGCATTTCCCTGCCGATTCAACTGCTTTCCGCCCGATGAATGTAGTGGTAATTATCTGGGAGGGATTCAGTAAACAGCATGTAGGCTCATTGAATCCTCAGCTGGAAAACGGGGCTTACAAGGGTTATACTCCTTTTATTGATTCATTGCTGGCAAAGAGTCTGACTTTTCAGTATTCATATAGCAATGGCCGCAAGAGTATTGATGGGATGCCGTCGGTATTGTCGTCTATACCAAGCTTTGTAGAACCTTTCTTTTTGACTCCTTCGGCTTTGAATGATGTATCCAGCATTGCTGGTGAGTTGACCAAAAACAAGGGATATTCATCTGCTTTTTTCCATGGCGCGATGAACGGTTCAATGGGTTTCCAGGCTTTTGCCCGTTCCGTGGGTTTCCAGAAATATTTTGGTCGTACCGAATATAATGAGGACCCGAATTACAATGGCGATGCGGATTTTGACGGGACTTGGGCTATTTGGGATGAAGAATTCTTGCAGTTCTATTGTGACCGGATGTCGGAAATGAAAGAGCCTTTTGTCACATCTGTGTTTACGGCCACCTCTCATGGTCCTTTTGATTTGCCTGAACGTTATAAAGGCAAATTTCCTACGGGAGATGATCCTTTATTTGAAACGGTGGCTTATTCTGATTATGCCATTCAGCGATTTTTTGAAAAGGCCGAAAAGCAGCCTTGGTTTGAAAATACGTTGTTTGTAATTACGGCAGACCATACCAGTGGAAACTGCTATCCGGAGTATGTGACAGATTTAGGTTATTATAATGTGCCTGTCATTTTTTATGCCCCTGGGCTTCCAGAGTTGAAGGGCTTGGATAAAGAGAAGATAGTAGACCAGATTGATATTATGCCTACAGTGTTGGGCATACTTGGCTATGATCGCCCTTATGTGGGCTTTGGGCAGGATGCATTTCATACACCTGCTTCAGAGAAGTTTGCTGTAAATTATTTGCCTTCAAGTGGCATCTACCAGTTCCTGAAAGGTGATTATCTGATTCAGTTCGACGGAGAAAAAGTGATTCATGCCTATCGTTTCCGTACAGACGTGCTGATGAAGGACGATGTGAAAGACAGCATGCCGCAGGAAGTGCGGAAAGAAATGGAAACCCAGTTGAAGTCAATTATCCAGCAGTATATGCAGCGGATGAACAACAATGAGCTGGTTTATAGAGAATAACTCAAAACAGCATATAAAAAGTAAACCGGACTTTCACGAGGCGAGAACCTCTGAAAGTCCGGTTTACTTTTTATATAAAGAATGAATTAGTTCTTGTTGGCACGTTTACGTTCCGTTTCGTCCAGAATGACTTTACGCATACGCATGCTCTTCGGAGTTACTTCCACGTATTCATCTTCCTTGATGTATTCCAGTGCTTCTTCCAGTGAGAAGATAACCGGCGGAATGATACGGGCCTTGTCGTCAGAACCAGAAGCACGCATGTTGGTCAGCTTCTTTGATTTGGTTACGTTAATCACCAGGTCGTTTTCATGAACGTGTTCACCTACCACCTGTCCGGCATATACTTCGTCTTGCGGATAGATAAAGAACTTACCGCGATCCTGCAGCTTGTCGATGGCGTAAGCAAAGGCAGTTCCTGATTCCATGGCAATCATTGAACCGTTGGTACGGCGAGGAATGTCGCCCTTGAACGGCTGGTATTCCTTGAAACGGTGAGCCATGATGGCTTCTCCCTGAGAAGCAGTCAGCACGTTGGTACGCAGACCGATGATACCGCGTGACGGCATGTCGAATTCAATGTTTACACGGTCGCCCTGAGTTTCCATGGATACCATTTCACCTTTACGGCGGGTTACCATATCAATCATCTTGCTGGCAAATTCTTCGGGCACGCTGATGGTCAGTTCTTCAATCGGTTCGCACTTCACACCGTCGATTTCCTTGAAGATAACCTGCGGCTGTCCTACCTGAAGTTCGTAGCCTTCACGACGCATGGTTTCAATCAATACAGACAAGTGGAGTACACCACGTCCGGAAACAATCCATTTTCCGTCTTCGTTTTCCGTCTTGCGTACGCGCAGCGCCAGGTTCTTGTCCAACTCTTTCATCAGACGGTCGTGGATGTGGCGTGAAGTCACGTATTTTCCTTCCTTACCGAAGAACGGAGAGTCGTTGATGGTGAACAGCATGCTCATGGTCGGTTCGTCGATGGCGATAGGTGGCAGCGGTTCCGGATTTTCGAAGTCGCAGATGGTATCACCGATTTCGAAGCCTTCCACACCGATGATGGCACAAATGTCGCCAGAAGATACAGATTCTACTTTCTTGCGGCCCAGACCCTCGAAGGTATGTACTTCCTTGATTTTTGATTTCACTAATGTACCGTCGCGTTTAGCCAGGGTGATGTTCATGCCTTCTTTTAGTGTACCTCTGTGCACGCGGCCTACGGCGATACGTCCGGTATAAGAAGAATAGTCAAGTGAAGTAATCAGCATCTGCGGAGTTCCTTCCAGCTGTTTCGGAGCCGGAATGTATTTCACGATGGCATCCAGCAGCGGAGTGATGGTGCCGGTCGGGGTTTTCCAGTCTTCACCCATCCAGTTGTTCTTGGCAGAACCGTAGATTACCGGGAAGTCCAGCTGGTCTTCTGTGGCGTTGAGGCTGAACATCAGGTCGAACACCATTTCATATACTTCTTCCGGACGGCAGTTCGGTTTGTCTACCTTGTTTACCACTACGATAGGTTTCAATCCAATCTGCAGGGCTTTCTGAAGCACGAAGCGGGTCTGCGGCATCGGACCTTCAAAAGCGTCCACCAGCAGAATACATCCGTCGGCCATGTTCAAGACACGTTCCACTTCTCCACCGAAGTCGGCGTGTCCCGGAGTATCGATAATGTTGATTTTTGTACCGTTGTAATTGATGGATACGTTTTTAGAAAGAATGGTTATACCTCTTTCACGCTCCAGGTCGTTGTTATCCAAAACCAGTTCACCGTTGGTCTGGTCGTTGCGGAACAGGTGTCCCGCCAGCATCATCTTGTCCACCAGAGTTGTTTTTCCGTGGTCAACGTGAGCAATAATGGCAATGTTTCTAATGTCTTGCATACTATACCTATATATAATTGTGTGCAAAATTACTGTTTTTCAGCGAAAGGCGGGTATTTTATGCAGGGTTTTTATATTTTTTGGCGGAAACTGGACTGCAGATGCCGGTCTTCATGGGGAAGAAACTTCCGTCAGGGCTTTCAAAGGAATTCTTCTTCCGGGTATGAAAAAAAGATGTAAAACGCTTGTAGTCTGAAAGATTATGCTTACCTTTGCATCCGCAAATCAAATTTATACATTTTAATAAATAGTCAAATTATGTATTTAGACGCAGCTAAAAAACAAGAAATCTTTGGAAAGTACGGAAAGTCTAACACTGATACTGGCTCACCTGAAGCGCAGATAGCATTGTTTTCATACCGTATTTCTCACCTGACTGAGCACATGAAGCTCAACAGAAAAGATTATAGCACTGAAAGAGCTTTGACAACTTTGGTAGGTAAGCGTCGTTCTTTGCTGAACTACCTGAAGAGCCGTGATATCGAAAGATACCGTGCTATTGTTAAAGAACTTGGTCTTCGTAAGTAATCCGTTACTTGCTGCAGGCAAAAAAATAAGCCGCTTTTCCTTCAAGGGAGAGCGGCTTATTTTTTGTACCCTCGTCGGGAATCGAACCCGAATCTAAAGTTTAGGAAACTTCTATTCTATCCGTTGAACTACAAGGGCAATCTTCCGCAAAAGTAAGTCTTTTTATTGAATATCCATGATTTTGGTATGAAAAAAGCGGTTTCCTGTTGATTTTTACGCCTTTTTTAGCTGTCATGGAAAACCTCGAAGCGTTTGGAAGAAAACGCCAAAGCGTTTTGTTTGAAACGCAAGTTCATTTTACTTCAAACGCACTTGCGTTTGAAGTGTACTGAAAATAGTTGTCAGTTTGAAGATTAATTCCTGACAAAG
>ENA-ORSM01003156-ORSM01003156.1-human-gut-metagenome-genome-assembly--contig:-NODE-3156-length-10650-cov-2.984049_pt1 | contig 10650 bp, 9 predicted proteins | sample MGYA00241903_ERZ509170 | MGnify/ENA primary metagenome ERZ509170 (study PRJEB26280, sample SAMEA2338784) | human gut metagenome | biome: human gut; feature: human-associated habitat; material: faeces...
GGTTGAAAACAGTAGATGGTCAGAGTCTTGTCGATTTCCGGACTATAATCATGCAGGATATGTTTATTGCCGTTTAACGCTACATCCGCATAAGTGACAAGCCATTTTTTATCTCCATTTTCAAAGACTTCATAAAATGAACGATTCAACATTTCTGAAACGGGAACGCCTTCAACAACAGCCATTTCATCATTGCAGTAACGGAATACAAAGTCTACACCATGTCCATTCGCATCAAATACAAGCTCAATAATACAAAAAGCAAGTGGCATATCATTGAGAAAGCTACAGTTATCAAATAATTGAAGTGAGCTGTCTTCTGAAACCTCCGAAAAGTTCTGCGTATTTAAACCAAGTTCCTTACGGATCTGTTTGTGCTGACTCAGATTACGTTTTCTCCCCTGAAAGACAGCACCATCAGTCATTGTATAAAGTCCTTCGTCAGATATATGAACAATTTGATTTTTTCGAAGAACAATGCCTTTTGAGATGTTTAGAAAATCTTCTTCCGGCAAGTAAAGCATAAGTTCTTTTATCGGGATTGTAGTCGTAATGCTTTCTCCCGAGGAAAGCGTAATGATTGTGTGAGGATTCTGTCTGGTAAGGTAAAAAATATCTGAACTTTTGATATTCTTTCGTTCGAAATATAGTGGAACATTATAACGCATATGAGACCTTCCTTTATTGTGATAATTTTATATTACTATAGTTGTTTTTAAAATACAATAGAAATAATTAAAACGCAATAATCAATGCAAATAAAATGCACTTTAATTGAGCTTCACAACAATTTATCTAAGAAATATCAAATAAAAGCGCGGATTTGAGCAAAAAAGATTGCTGATTAACCGTGTGAGTGGTATTATAAAAAGGTATAAATAATGATACAAAACGAATTATCAGGCAGAGAAATGAAGTTAAGATCGTTGATCAACATCTTAAAGAGTATGATGCAGAAATAGAGAATACACTTCAGAAAATACAGTACACAGAAGCGAAAAATGAGCTGAATCAGCAATGGTCTAAAGATATAGATGTATATGAAACTGCCGGAAATGTAGGAAATACATTGAGCGCCTACGAAGATTATATGAAAGCCGCGCAACTGTATATGGATGGTAAGACGGATATAAATGCTGTCGAAAAGAGTAAGCAAAAGCTTTATGACAATTTTATTGAGGTTTATAAAGCGGCTGGAAATAGCTTTGAAAATCCAACCGATGAGAAAAAAAAGGACGCTATATTTTGTAATGACACGATAGATGGTGTATTCAAAAGATCGATTTGGAGTATGATCAATGCGTTGAATAAGCCAAGTGATGAGAAAAATTATGCGGATGCTGCGGCACAATTTGCATATAGGGCTTATGGATTTTCTGGTGATCAATATAATTACATAGTTTCAAGTATTGATAAACAATTTATGGAAATCATTAAGATGGAGATGATGTATCAGGAATTTATTGCACAGCGTGGTGATTATTTTGAAGAGAAATATCCAGATGATGAAAGTAAATGGGAGAGCTATGCTGCATGGACGAATGATTTAAATAAGTTGAATGAAGATGTTGCCAAAGCTATGGATACTATGCTTGACAGAGAAATATTAGTTTCGGATTCAACGGTTGGTTCGATTCGGATGAAATTGGATGAATTTGTAAAGCCAGAAGACATGGTATCTGTACGTATGAAAAATGAAAATTACCATGAGAAATTAACAGGCGAGTTCTATGAGAATGAGCAACCGATTATCGATGCGTTTAACGAAGGTTATCTTTACCTTATTGAGGAGTATGGTTGGAAATCCAATGCTGATATAATTACGCCGTTTGTTAATTTTCACAGAATTGCTGTGCCGACACCTAAAACGGAGGAGAATCCATCGGGAATAGATATTTATTATATTTTCGATACATCACAGCCACACGATGCGGAAGAGGATTGGGCTTGGAATTCAGACGATTCTGTTCCTGAAAATTTGCGGTTTTATCAATTTGAAGAGAAAATAGATCTTACTTTGGCGAGAGATCAACATATTCCATCTTGTGATTTTATTAATTTAACAAAAGAAAATTATAGCGATGGGCAGAATCAATTTAGTTGCGCGAAAAATACGGCGGAATTTCAGAGCTTATTCGCTACAGGACTATTCAGTGCATTATCAAGTATACCTGGTGATTATCTGAGTGAATACCTGCTTACAAAAAAAGATACAAAAACATATATTGCTTTATCGGATTATGATTTTGATTATCATGATGCATGGGCGACAAGCTATACGATTTTCCATGTGGTTGATACAACAGGACAGTATCCGGGAAGCAGTCTTGAAAGTTCTACTTTAAGTGCAGAAAAAATTCAACCGGATAAATCAGCGGGGGCATATTCGGCATATACCGTTATATTAAAGAACCGCCCACAAGAAGATGGTTATTATAAGACGAAAGTTGATGTTGCTACGAATGGAGTCGGAGATACAGAGTTAGAAATGGTTCAGGAAGATGGGACAACATGTCAGGAAAATATTGTTCCTTCAGGAAAAGAGGTAACACTTCGGTTTAAGGCGGAAGGTACAACTGTTCTGGAATCCCTTACATTGCAGAGACATAACAATACAGAAAATCCATCAGAAGTAACTTCGGAAGAAACGTTGTTGACAAAAGACCAGATCGCGACATTGACTCCGGATGAAGAAGGATATTATACATATACATACAGTGCACCATATTCAAATGCAACATTTGTTTTAAACGGAGCAGTAGGACATAAGGTATATGTGAAAGGTACGAATCAGTCATTTGAAGATGCAATTCAATTGGATTCCTATGTAGATTACTTTGAAGAAGGAGAAAATGTTGAATTTTATGTATCAGATAATGTAAAGAGTGTCGGATATTATGAGGGAAATACTTATAAAGAGCTTGCATTAACAGAAAATTATGAGGGTGACAGAAAAGGAAGTTTCGTAATGCCGGCGAAGGATATTACATTATATTATAATGCAGTCTGCAAGGAACATTCCTATGACAATGGATTCTGTACGAAATGTGGTGGATATCAGCCGGCAGACTATAATGAATCTACAGGCAGTTATGAGATTGGGAATGGTGGACAGATGTTTTGGTTTGCCGCTCTTGTAAATGGGGACGGTGAACATACACAGATTCAGGAAGCAAAGCCAGATGCACATGGAGTGCTGGTGTCTGACATTTCACTTAAGAATCCGGCGGATGAAAACTATGAATGGAAACCAATCGGAGAATTCAAAGGAATTTTCGACGGACAGAATCATACGATTTCTGATTTCAGTATGACGAAAGTAAATGATCAGTCAATAGGCTTTTTCCAGAACCTTATGAGTGACCCGAACGAGACAGACGAGGCAAAGAAAGCGACGCTTAAGAACTTTACACTGAATGGAACAATCGTTACAACAGCAGAGGCGGCAAGTGCAGTAGGTGGTGTTGTAGGAACAACTTCCGACAGTGTGATCAGGCGGGTGAATTCAAATGTAAATATTGGAAGTGGATTGATATACTATATCGGCGGAATTGTCGGAGAGATCAATGCAGCAACTTCTATAGAGGAGAGTACATATTCAGGTAAGATCGTACTGGATTATAGTTTCTACGGAGTCGGTGGAATTGTAGGTTTTGTAACTGATGATGATACATATGCAGGCGGCACAAAAATCAAGGATTGTGCAAATTACGGATTGATCACATATTATAAAGTGGAAAATCACGGAGGACGTGGTTACAGCGGTGGAATCACCGGACAGGTTGCATTGGGTGAAGAGGATTTCATTCTTTCTGATTGTTACAATTATGGCAGTGTGCTTGCTGAAGAGTGGAAGGAGATCTATGGTGCAATTTCCGGATACTGTGCGGCGAAGAAAGATGGAATCAAGAATAATTATTATCTCGATACACTTCCGGTAAAAGGTTTCCTGGGAGAAGCTGAGATTGCGAATGATGAAGAACTGGCAAAGGCAAAGACAGCAGAACAGTTCAAGAGTGGTGAAGAGGCATATCTTTTAAATAACGAGGTGACAGACGGCTCTCAAGTATGGTATCAGAATATTGATAACGGAGAAACTCCGGATGCTTATCCGGTTCTGGATGATACACATGGCACAGTCTATCGTTGGGAAGATGGAACCTATTCGAATTATGAGAAAGAACCTGTAGAAGAAACTTACGAGATTCGTACATTTGAAGAATTTAAGAAAATTCCGGAAATTGTTAAGAAGAACAATCGTGCAAACTTCAAGCTGATGAACACAATTTTCGGAAACGGTAAAACAATGACAGAATCAATCGGTTCAGCAGACAATCCGTATAATGGTACATTTGACGGACAAGGATATTATGTCTACCGATTCGATATCAAATCATCAGATGGAAATGCAGCACTTTTTGATACGATCGGTGCACGGGGAAGTGTAAAGAATTTCGCAGCTTTTTATCAAAATATTGAAGGAGAGAAAGCAGCAGGTCTAGCGATTGTCAATTATGGATTGATTGATGAGTGTATCAGTGGATCAAATCTCAGCGGTCCATTTACTGATCAACTCACGCATGAGCCTAAAAATTTGACGGAGACAACGACATTTGTTAAGGGCACATCAATGGCAGGAGGCGTTGTAGTTGAGAATAAAGGTGTGATTCGAAATACTGCGAACTATGCAAAGGCAACAGCAAGTGCATCAGATGGAATTGCTGGAGGAATTGCAGTAGTAAACAGCGGAACGATTGAGAACTGTATGAGTATAGGTGCTCTGTCAACAAAGGAAAATGGAATTGCCGGAGGAATTGTTGGAAAGCTGGATAAAAATGGCTCCATTCAAATTGCATATAGTGCACAAACTGCGATAGAAGGTGGGACAACCGGAGCAGTATTTGGCACAAAAGAAGAAACAGCAGGAACTGTGAATAACACATATTACCTGGATACCTTATCAGGAAATGAAGAACAGGGAACAGCGAAAACAGCGGCTGAGATGAAGAGCAATGCTTTTAAAGAGGAATTAAATACTCTGGTAGCAGGCAATGAAGAATTGTGTAGTTGGACATGGAATTCAACAAAGAATCAGGGGTATCCAAGAATCTTATCTTCGCTTATTACGGAAGTTGAATTAGTGAATGCATCAAGAGGACTTACCGTAAAAGGTATGATGCATAAAGATACGAAACTTCAGTTGAACGAGCTTGACAAGAAGAATGACATTTATCAGGCATTTAAGAAATATGCACAGAAGACAGATAAGCAGGTTCTTTATTCAGCAGAACCGACGTTAGTATATGAAGATGGACAGCCGTCTGCATACGAAGGAAATCTGAATGTAAAACTGGATTTGTCAAAGTATCGAGGAAAAGGATATAAGGTTCTTGTTTATCGAAATAATCAGATCGAAGAGCTTGAAATTGATAAACAGATGATCGCCTCAAAAGATGTAGAAGAGATGGTTCCGTTTGCTGTACTGGTAGAAAAGAGTGAGATCTCCAAAGCAGTTGATCATATTAAGGATACAATAAAAACAGGAGATAACAGCAGTGTGATTCTTTTGCTTTGTATTGTTGTTGTGGCAGGTAGTGTAGCAGGTGGAGTTATTTACTGGAGAAAAAAGAAAGCAAAAAAATAAGATGAAAAAAAAGACAAAGATTATAATCGGAATTCTGATTGCGGCTGTGATAGCAGCCGCAGGAATTACCTGGTATGTTATGAACCAAAAGAATCAGAAAACCGGAAATTCGTCTGCAGAAGTAGTAGCCTGGGATGTGGATATCGAGGAGGAAGAACCTTCCGAGGAAAAAAGGAATCCTGATTCCGGGATATACAAGTATGGTAATGAAGGCGAATACAAAAGAGCAGACAGTAAGCATTGGTAATCCGGCAGATAATGATTGCATTTTTGTAATTGTTTTGAAACTGGAAGACGGAACGAAACTGTTCGAATCACAAGAGCTGAAACCGGGAGAAGGTCTGGAGAATATTACGCTTGACCAGGAACTGGAAGCCGGAGAGTATCAGGCAGTTATAGAATATAAGTGTTATTCATTAGAAGATAAAAGTCCGTTAAACGGCGGAAGCGCAGAGTTTAAATTATATGTAAAAGAATAAAACGTGGAGGTAGAATGATGAAAAACAAATTAGTAGCAGGATTTATGGCAGCAACGATGATTCTATCTGTTATGTCAACAGGTGTTTTTGCAAAAGAGCTTAATCCGGATAGTGAGACTAACAAAGCGGGAGATACGCAAGTGACTGCAACAGTGGAGGAAAATGAAAATAAAGCAGCTTATGTTATAGAAATTCCGGATAAGGTTGATTTTGGAAAAATACAGCAGCCTGAGACAGAAGGAAATGCATATTCAACCAAAGATATCACAGTATCTTGTATACAAGCAGATAATCTGGCGGCAGGAAGTGGAATCGCTGTTTTAGTGAAAGATGCGACAGCAACTCAAAGTACTGATCCGTTTTGCCTGACACATAATACACATTCAGATTGTGTTCTGAATTATGAGATTATGAATAACAACGATGAGAGTATTCAAAATGGGACATGGTATGCAAATGGATTTTTATTTAATCTATTTACGGGAGCAGGTCAAGAAGCAACTGACAAATTAAGACTGAACCGTAATCAGTTATATAATAAAGATCTTTCTGTCTGGGGTGGACAGTACACTGGTACACTTAATTTCTATACAAAGATTGTAGATGTACATGCAAATTAAAAAAGAGTGGAGTAATACAAGAAAAAGCTTGTTAAAAATCTTTTTTATGTCGCTCGTTCTTGTATGTATTTGTACTTTATCAGTTCCAAGGAAATCTCTGGCTCAGGAGACAACAGATTCTGCAACTTATGCGGGAAGTACCAGCGTAAAAGCATATGTGACAGGAAATTCCGAAAATGAGCAGGAGAACCATCCCGAAGATGAGGAACATTTACAAGACGAAAGCACAACAAATGCGAAAACAGGAGATGAGAGCAAAGCAACAATTTGGATTACGATATTGATATTCTCAATGCTTGTATTTGGTTGTGGAGTAAAATATAAAAAGGTAACAAGTAAATAAAAAGTTGTGTTATCATAGAAAAAAAGAAATGTAAAAATGAAAGGGGCAGCAAAAATGAAGGAGAATAAAACAATTAAAATTATCACAATGATCACGGGAATTCTGACAGTGTTGTTAGGTTTTTATGCAGTAGTTCGACCTATGAGGACTTTTTTAGCAATCGGATGGATTCTTGGAATGCTTCTCTTCGTGAATGGTATTGAACTTGTGATACTTTCATTGTCAAAAGAGAAGAAAGATATCGGAGGATGTATTCTTGGAGTCCTGGAAGGACTTGGCGGTATCATTTTATTGTTTAGTGGCGTACAGAGATTCCTGACAGACATCATGGCAACTTATCTGGTTGGAGCCAGCGTCCTGATTTATGGTATCTTCCAGATTGTAGCCGGAGTGAAGAAGTTTAAGGATTCTAAGGGAAAAGCAATTTTAGCAATTGTTTGTGGTGTGTTATCCATTATTGTAAGTATTATAGCCTTTACTCATCCGGTATTGACTATGTTCTCAGTTGGATATATGATCGCATTTGCTGTTTTAATGCAGGGAATCAATATGATCGTACTTGCTGTGAATTTTGGAAAAGAGAGTGAGTAAATCAAAGAAAAATAGTAAATGACTAAGAGAAGAGAACTCCAGTAAAATGAAAGTTCTCTTCTTTTTTTGTTATGGCAACAGAAATACAAATCACAGGACAACAAGTAAAACTGCGTTCATTTGTATGAAAAATATGCTTGACGCAATATATTGTCTGAATTTATAATAAAAAAAGTATAAATCATACGAAAATATGGTTGAGAGGAAGGAAGAAACGGCGATGAAAAAGGAATATTTGGACAAGATTGCAGAATATGGACAGTTGATTGTTGTTTCGGGACCGTCGGGTGTGGGGAATAAGACGGTTTTGAGAGAGTATTTGCAGGATCATGAACAGGCGTGTGTCAGTGTATCTGTGACAACAAGAAGACAGAGAAAGCATGAAATAGACGGAAAAGACTATTGGTTTGTGTCTGTACCGGAATTTGAGCGAATGGTTCGTATGGGTGAGATGTTGGAATATACATATGTGAATGGTAATGCTTACGGAACAACGAAGAAAAGTGTAGAGGAAGCGCGTGCAAGAGGGAAAAATGTAATTTTGGACGTGGATACAATCGGAGCAATGAAGATTCGTGCACTTTGTCCGGATGCTACACTGATTTACATTTTGCCGCCATCTTGGGATGAATTAAAGAGCCGGCTGTCTAGCACTGGAATTTATACCGAAGAAGAAGTGAATGCTTTAATGGAAATAGCAGAAGAAGAGATTTCATGTGCCAATAGTTATGATTACATTTTGGTCAATGATACGATTTCAAATACTTTGAGTCGTTTTGCACAGATCATTCATAGTAATCGCTATAGCCGTAACTGTATGAAAGAATTTCTTGATAGTTACATAGACGGAGAAGTGAAGCCTCATGTTCAGTCATACAAAGAGGCGTTACTGTAAATTTTTTGATTATTGGAAATATTCTTTGAAAGATGGCACATATTTTGCGAAAGAATATTCGGATGAAAAACAGAGGAGAGTCGTTTCGTCTACCTTGCTTTTAAAGAAAACTTACAGCGTATGCTCACGGACAGCGAGTTCACTGTAAAAGAACGTATATATAGGGAAAATAAAAGCTTTACATTATAAAAGTATTATGATAAACTGAATATCAAACTGAAAATTTGTGGTGTAGGAGATTTCTTACACCGCATCTGTGTTTTAGAAAGTAGAGGGATGAATATGCCAATAGGAGTTATTATCAATGCCCTGTCGGTTGCAGCCGGCGGTGTGATCGGGGCATTATTTGGGCACAAGCTGCCTGCAAAAATTAATTCGGAACTTACCAAGATATTTGGTGTCTGCTCAATGGGAATGGGAGTTAGTTCCATTGGACTTATGAAAAATATGCCTGCTGTTATTTTTGCAGTGATAATTGGAACTGCCTTTGGTCTGGCAGTCAATCTGGGCGGAATTATTAATGGCGGAGCGACCTGCATGGAGAAACCAGTGGGAAAACTCTTCCCCAATAAGAACAAATCCATGTCCAGAGAAGAGTATATGTCAATGCTTGTGACGATCATCGTATTGTTTTGTGCCAGTGGGACAGGAATTTATGGTTCACTGGATTCAGGAATGAGCGGTGATCTTACAATTTTGATTTCGAAGTCGATTCTGGATTTCTTTACTGCGATGATTTTTGGAGGAACATTAGGTATGGTGGTTGCTGCAGTTGCAATTCCGCAGTGTGTGATCTTCCTTATTATATTCGCAGCAGCAAAATTTATCTTCCCACTGACCACGCCGGATATGATTGCCGACTTCAAGGCATGTGGAGGCTTCCTGCTTCTTGCAACTGGTTTCCGGATCGCAAAGATTCACGATTTTCCAGTCGCAGACATGATCCCGGCCATGGTGCTTGTGATGCCGGTGAGCTGGTTCTGGGTAAATATGATCGTACCGATGCTGTAAAGCAGAAGAAATGTATCATTCTATATTTCAGCATGTTCCAATACATAATTCTTAAAATTCGTAACAACAGGTGCCTGATAAACATTCTTCAAAGTTGCCATGTAGAAGAGTCTTTCCCAGGACGGAGTTGCAATCTCTATGATTGAAACCGGTAAAGAGGAAAGAATCGGCATTCGCGGCACAACTGCGATGCCGAATCCGGCACTGACTAATCCGGCAACACCCTGATCTTCTTCCATTGAGTAAGCAATCTGAGGGTATCCGCCACATTTTTCAAATAACTTGTCAATTACATGTCTTAAACCGCTTCGCTTAGAGAAAACGATGTGCGGATACGTAAGCGCTTCTTTTAGATCAATCGAAGTTTTCCCGTCCAAAGGATGTCCTTCCGGTACGATCAGTACAAGCTCTTGTTTTGCGACCGGAATAAACTCAACGAGCGGTTCATTGTCCATCTTGGAACAAAATGCGATGTCGTATTTTCGCTCTTTTAATCCCTGGATCATGTCGGATGTGAGTCCGGTCGAACTGTGAAAATAAAAATCGATTTTTTTGTTAGGCGTGGAATCCAAAAAACCTTTTACAAAGTTCGGAACAACTGCACTGCTGAGCGTACGGAGTTCAACAATATCGATGCGGCCTTCCCCAAATCCGGTCATCTGCAGTTTATTGATGCTTGAATCCAGCATATCCAAAGCCTGTTCCACATCGACAAGAAAAGCCTGTCCACATTTTGTGAGGACAACGTTACGTCCATCTTTTTCAAAGAGTTTTACTCCGAGCTCACTTTCCAGAGATGAGATTGCATGACTTAAGCTTGGCTGAGTGATAGAAAGAATCTCCGCAGCCTTTGTGTAGTGTTCTAGATGAGCGAGAGTAACAAAATATCTAAGATGATAGAGATTCATAAAGTCTGGTACCTTCCTTATAAAAATTTGTATCTTCCCATTTAATCAGGTTCATTTTATATCTATTTGGTAACTGTTCAGAGCCAAGCAAAATTTCATAAAACAGATGTAAAATGCTTGCATTTTTAAGACTGTTTTTGAAATTTTATTTGGCGGATA
>ENA-ORSM01003167-ORSM01003167.1-human-gut-metagenome-genome-assembly--contig:-NODE-3167-length-10629-cov-3.376395_pt1 | contig 10629 bp, 10 predicted proteins | sample MGYA00241903_ERZ509170 | MGnify/ENA primary metagenome ERZ509170 (study PRJEB26280, sample SAMEA2338784) | human gut metagenome | biome: human gut; feature: human-associated habitat; material: faeces...
TCTCATTCTCGCGCAGCGTCAGGATAACATCGGTACCGTGCTCGGCACGCTCGCCGTCCTCGATGGTGTAGCCCTCAAGACCGTCCGACTCCCACACGTGGGCGACATCCTCGCCATAGGCGCGGCTGACAACCTTCACATGACTGGCAACCATAAAAGCCGAGTAGAAGCCCACGCCAAACTGACCGATGATGTCGACATCCGAACCCTGCTGCTCGGCGTTTTCGGTCTTAAACTCCTCGGAGCCGGAATGGGCGATGGTGCCCAGATTGCGCTCGAGCTCCTCGGCGGTCATGCCAATGCCGTTATCCGAGATGGTAATGGTGCGGGCGTCTTTATCAAAGGAGACGCGAATGGCCAGGTCGCCCTGGTTGATCTTGACGCTCGGATCCTGCAGGCTCTTAAAGTTGAGCTTGTCGACGGCGTCGCTCGCGTTAGAGATAAGCTCGCGCAGGAAGATTTCCTTATTGGTGTAGATGGAGTTGATCATGAGGTCAAGCAGTTTTTTGCTCTCGGTCTTAAATTGACGCATGTGCAGTCCTTTCGCGCTACCCCCGTCCGCAAAAACGGCCCGGTTGCCCGAGCCGCATCGCAGACCTGCTATGTTCAGACTTAGATTTTATAACCCAATAGCGCGCATATATACATACGGAATCGAAAAACTGTATGTCCGAGCGCTCCAATGCGTCAATTGCCAAGGAGTGTCCCCAGCTGCCGGCAGAAAAGGAACGTCCCTATCTGCCATCTACGCGCTTGGCCATCCAAACATGGGGCTGGCCCTCGTCTTCGTAATCTACCGGGGCAATTTGCGTGTAGCCCGCCTTTACATAGAGCGGCAGCACGTATTCCTGCGCATGCAGCTTAATAAGCTTAGCGCCGGCATCGCGTACACACGCAGCACTGGCCTCGACGATCGCACTCGCCAGACCGCGACGGCGCATGCTCGGCAGCACAGCCACGCGCCCCATAATATAGGTCTCCCCCGCCGCGACGCCTTCGTCCAAGTCGCACGCCGGCGACACCGGAGCCTCTGCGTCAGACGCGCGCTCAAGCTCTTCGGGAAACACGCGCGAGCAACCGGCAAGCTCGCCGTCTACATAGAGCGTCACATGAATGCAGTTTGGATCCTCGTCGATAGCGTCGAACTCATTCTCGTAGCCCTGCTCGTCCATAAAAACGACGCGGCGCACCAACGCCGCGTCATCAAAGCATCCCGTCTTAAGTTGAATATCCATGGCTGCCCTTTCATTCAATGCGAACGTTAGGGACCGATTTTAGCGAAAATGAGCTCCGCGCACGCTAAACTTCGCGCGAGCCTTCGCCAGGCAGTCGTAATGACCCACGTTATGGGCATCGCTCGCGATGAAGCTGTACAGGTTCTGATCGAACAGGCGCTGTGCCGGCTTTTTCTCGCGACCAAAGCGACCGCCGGCAATAAAGTCCGCCGAAGCCTGCAGCTTGCAGCCCATATCGACCAGGCGCTCCGCCACGCTTACATCCTTTTGAACCGCACGATAGCGCTCAGGATGAGCGATGATCACCTGGTAGCCACGGCACTGCAAATCGTAAATCGTGTTCTCGTACTCTCTAAACGCATACGCATCGGCATGCGTCGAAAGCTCGAGCAGAAACTCGTTGGTCCCATCGAAATGCAAGTGCTCCGCGGCATCGATACCAAGCTCAACGAGCTTTCGATGGTTGACCTCGAAGCCCATCTGGAGCGGAAAACCGTCAGCGTTATCACGCAGCAGCTCAAAGGCATCCCACATCTTGTCGTAATCAAAATAGGGATCACGACAGTGAGGAGTGCAAACGATTCTGGTTACACCGGCCCGCTTGGCAGCCTCGAGCATCGCCAAGCTCTCATCGAGATCGGCGGCGCCGTCGTCTACACCCGGCAAGATATGGCAATGAATGTCACGCATAGGTCAGCCTTAATCAACTAAACGTTTGCTCGGTTGGTGAAGATGCCCTTTTTGGAAGTCCCCTGATCGTCGGAGCCCTTCTTCACCTTCTTACCGTCCTTGGTGTAGTAGGAGTAGTAGTACTCGCTGGTCTCGGTCTCGCAGTAGTTCATAACGGTACCGATGAGCTTGACCTTCTCGGACTTCTTAAGCTGACCGATGGCGTTGAGCGCCTCCTCACGCTTGGTGAAATCCTCACGCACGACAAAAAGCGCACCGTCGGTCAGACTTGCGATCTCGGCAGCATCGATGAAGGTGCCGACCGGGGGAGCATCAAAGATGACGTACTGGAACTTGGCGGACAGTGCCTTTACCAGCTTGGCAAAGCGGTGAGAGACGATGATGTCGGCAGGATTGGGAATATGCGGCTCGGCATCGAGGAAGTAGAAATTCTTCTGACCTGTCTCGACAATCGCCTGGTCGATAGAAACCTGCTCGGACAGGACTGCATAGAGTCCGCCGCGGGAGCGGACGCCGAGCATATCGGCAAGGGACCTCCGACGCATATCAGCCTCGACCAGCAGGACGCTCTTGCCGCTGGTGGCGATAGCCTGAGCAAGGTTGATGGAAACCGTAGACTTGCCCTCGTTGGGAATCGAGGACGTAACGGTGATGGTGCGAATGGGGTCGTCCACGCTCGCAAAGCGGATGTTGGCCAGAAGGGTCTTGGCGGCATTCTGTACAACGAGCTTATCGGTGTTCTTTGCCTTAGCCATGCCTATTTACCACCTTTCATAGCCGGAATTCGGCCAACAACGGGAATGCCCAGGAGCTCTTCTGCCTCTTCGGCACCGCGGATGCGGGTGTTGAGCATGTCTGCCAAAACGACATAGGCAACTGCGATAAAGATGCCCGCGAGGAACGCGACAGCAACGTACAGCATACGCTTGGGACCGCTGGGGGCTTCGGGGGTCTTGGCCTCGTCGATAACGTTGATGCTCTGGGCAGCGCCGACGTTCTGAGCGACCGTGCTCACCGAGCTGGCCATGGCCTTTGCGACCTCAGCCGTCTCCTTGGCATCGGTGCCGGTAACCGAAAGCGTAATGACACGCGTGGTGGTCTCGGAGGAAACAGACACCTTGTAGTCATCCAGATCGGTGAGGCCCAGTTCCTTGGCGGCGCCGCTCTTAACGCTATCGCTATCCAGCAGCGTGGCGATATCGTTGGAAAGCATCTGGCTCGCCGAGAGGTCGTTGTAGTTCATCTGGCCGTTATCGTCGGTGCTGTTAGCACGAACGTACATGGTTGTCGTCGCGGTATAGGTGTTGTCCATCGCGGCGAAGGACACGATGCCCATGGCGATCGCGCAGACCACCGGAAGGGTGATGACCAGCTTGAGGTGCTTCTTCAGCAGCTGGAACAGTTCGAGAAGGGTCATGCAGCTTGCCTTTCATTTCCCCAGTTCGGATTGACAAAACTGTCCGTATGTTATCGCATCTTTTTACCGAGACCAAACTCTATACATAAGAAACAGGCTCTCCTGTAAAAATGTCGGAAGCAATCGTAAAATTGCACAACAACGCCGCACCCGAAAGTCAAATGCGGCGTCTGCATCAATACCTATGTTGTATCGCTATGCGAATGGCTCGTCCTGCTGTATGGGAAACGTCACCGTAATGGTGGTTCCCACGCCCAACTCGCTCGAAAGATCGAGCGTGGCGTGATGATACAGGGCCGCATGCTTGACAATGGCAAGCCCCAGACCGGTTCCGCCGCGCGCCTTGGACCTACTCTTGTCCACGCGATAGAACCGCTCAAATACCTTGCCCTGTTCTTCAGGCGCGATACCGATTCCCGTGTCGGCGACCGCGAGGAACGGATGGCCTTCGTCGTTGGTGCCGCACTGCAGCGTAACCGTACCGCCGGGTCGATTGTAGCGGATGGCGTTGCTTGCCAGATTATAGATGAGCTCGTCGATCAAGCGCGACACGCCTTCGATGACCACAGGCTTGGTCTCATGACTTATCGTCACATTCGCCTGACGGGCGACCTGTTCAAGACGCTGCTCAACCGCGTAGATTGCACGCGAGAGCTCAATAGGCTCCGTGGACCCAATGGGCACCGTCTCGCCCTCAGTTGCACGCTCGGCCTCGTCCAAGTTAGACAGCGTAAGGATGTCGTTGACAAGCGCTGCCAAGCGGCCCGCCTCACGATAGATGCGACCGCCAAAGTTGCGCAGGTCGTCCTCGCCCTCGACCATGCCGTTTGCGATGAGCTCGGCATAGCCCGAAATCGCCGTAAGCGGCGTCTTGAGCTCATGGGTGATATTCGCCGTGAACTCGCGGCGCATACGGTCGTTGTCCGCCAGCACCGCCATTTGGCGCTTGAGTTCCTGGCGCTGCGACTCGATACGCTCAAGCATGGGGACCATCTCGGCATAGGCGTGCTCATAGCTACGGCGTGGGTGGTCCAAATCCACCTCTTGCAACGGCGCGATGATGGCACGGGACTCGCGGCGCGCCATAAAAAACGAGAGTACCGCACCCGCTGCTGCGATAAGCAGCATCGGCGCCACCATCGACAGCAAAATCGCCGCAACGCCAGGCTGGGCCTGCGCCAAGCGGACAACCTGGCCGTTATCAAGGGCGACGGCGCGATACAGCATAATCTCGTCGAGCGTAGAGCTTGCGCGCTCCGCGGAACCCAAACCACTCTCAAAGGCCTCGATGACCTCGGGGCGATCGCCATGGTTGGGCAGTGTGGAAGGCGACGCCTCGTTGTCGTAGGCAACCGATCCATCCTTGTTAATCAGCGTGATGCGCAAGTCCTCGCGATCGAGGCTACGCAAGAACGGGATGGGCTCCTGCTGCTCGTCGAGGGCGGCAGCAATGAGCTCGGTTTCCTGCGCCAGATTGGCACTCGTGGCATCCGCCAAGGTGTTTTGCACAAAGAACGCACCCAGCACCGTAAACGCCACGATAACCGCCATGGCGCAGACAAAGATCGTCACAAAAACGCGGTGCGACAGCGTATGTTTTCCCTGGGGGGCGAAGACCACGGGTTACTCCTCCGATGCGGTGGCCGCGGTGTCGTCACCTTCGGCACCATCACCGGCAGAAGGCTCGGCCAAGCGGTAGCCCACGCCGCGCACGGTCTCGATGGCGCTGGCATGCTCGCCCAGTTTTTGGCGAAGCGTCTGCACGTGCACGTCAACGGTGCGCGAACCGCCGTCGAAGTCCCAGCCCCACACGCTCTGCAGCAACGACTCGCGGGTAAAAACCACGCCGGGCTTGCGCATGAGGTACTCGAGCAGGTCGAACTCGCGCAGGGTGAGCTTAAGCGGCTCGCCGGCAACGGTCACCTCGCGATGGCTGGGCGAGAGCACGATGTCGCCCACGCTGAGCACATCGCTCGCCTGCTTGACCATGCCGCCGCGACGCAGCAGTGCGCGGCAGCGGCTCGCAAGCTCCATGAGCGAAAACGGCTTAGTCAGGTAATCGTCGGCACCGCCATCGAGCGCCATCACCTTGTCGAGCTCGGTGTCCTTGGCGGTAAGCATCATGATGGGCACCGTCGCCGTCAGGCGGTCGGCGCGCAGGCGACGCATAATCGCCAAGCCATCGGTATCGGGCAGCATGATGTCGAGCAGGACGGCATCGGGTACCCGTCGCGCCACGGCAGCCTTAAACTCACCGTCGCACGAAAAGCCTTCGGCCTCAATCCCCTGCTTGCGCAGCGCATAGACCGTCAAATCCCTGATGTTGTCATCGTCCTCGACGTAATAGATCATGTTGAACCCCTTTGCGGCCGGCATGACCGCATCTTAACCCTAAAGGTACCTTTACTAGATGGTATCAGCCAAAACGTCCCGTCAAATAATCCGCCGTGCGCGGATCGGTCGGATTCTTGAAGAGTTGCGCGGTAGGCGCGTGCTCCACCAACTCACCTAGCAAGAAAAACGCGACGGAATCGGATATGCGCGCCGCCTGCTGCATATTGTGCGTAACGACCACGAGCGTGCAGGTCTCTTTGAGCTCACAGGCCAGCTGCTCCACCACCAGCGTCGACACAGGGTCGAGTGCCGAGGTCGGCTCGTCCATCAGCAGAATATCGGGCTGCACGGCAAGCGCGCGGGCGATGCACAGACGCTGCTGCTGCCCGCCCGAAAGGCCCAACCCCGACTCCTTGAGCTTGTCCTTGACCTCATCCCATAGCGCAGCGCGACGAAGGGAGTCCTCGACCAGCTCGTCCAGCACGGCGCGGTCGCGCACGCCCATGCCGCGCGGACCATACGCGACGTTGTCGTAGATGCTCATGGGAAACGGGTTGGGGCGCTGGAACACCATGCCCACGCGCTGGCGCAGGCGGCAGATGTCGTAGTCGCCCAGGATATTCTGGCCGTCGAGCGCGATCTTGCCCTCGATACGGCAGTCCTTGATGCCGTCGTTCATGCGGTTAAAGCAACGCAGCAGCGTCGACTTACCGCAGCCCGAAGGACCGATAAACGAGGTGATCTGCTTGTCGCGGATCCTGATGGACACGTCCTTGAGCGCGTGGTGGTCGCCATAGAACAGGTCGAGGCCCTCGACATCGATGCGCGTCGGCGAGGCGGCAAGGTCCTGTGCCGTGGGGCGAGTCGCATCCCCAACCTCGCGCTCGTGCGCGGCCTCGGCCTGCGCTTTCATGAGTTCTTCAAGCTCCGTGGGCTCCCCAGCCGCAGCAGCCGTCATACCGCATACCTCCACATCGATATCAATTCAGCAGTATCGATAGTAGAAATCGCGACTCATACGCACGTGAGCGCATTGTCAGGTGTTTGTAAGGGCGCCTACGCTACGCAGCGGGCAGCTCGATGGTAAAGATGGTATGCTCGGGCGTCGATTCGCACGCGATGGTACCGCCATGCGCGCATACAATCTCCTTGGCGATGGCGAGACCCAGCCCAGCCGCGATTGGTCGCACGCGCTGCATCCAGGCGATAGAACTTCTCAAAGATCACCTTGAGCTTTGGCTCAGGGATCGGATCGCCCTGGTTTACAAATCGTACGCGTACGCCACCGTCACCCAAACGCCTGGCCTCGATCGTGATAGTCGAGCCTTCATAGCTATAGGCAACAGCGTTTTTCATGATGTTATTGAATACGCGAGCCATCTTGTCGCCGTCCACGAGTACCGTCAGGTCCTCGCAGATATCAACCTGGGCTTCCTTGTGCTGTTCGTTGAGAATGGGATAGAACTCATCGACCACCTGCGCCAGTAATAGCCCCAAATCGACATAGGCGCGGGTGAGCACGATATCGTGGAAATCGAAACGCGTGATGTCGAAGAACTCCTCGATGAGCGCGTCGAGCCGATGGGCCTTGTCGAGCGCCACACCCGTAAAGCGTGCACGCTGCTCAAGCGGCAAATCGGGAGCCTCCTGCAGGAGCGAAAGATAGCCCACCACGCTGGCAAGCGGCGTGCGCAGATCGTGCGCCAGGTACGTAACCAGGTCATCTTTGCGATGCGATTCGTCGCGCAGGGCTTGTTGAACCTTACGCTCGCAATCGCGCGCCCGATTGAGCGCGCCCTCGACCTCGAGAAAATCGCCGTCGATGGTATCCCACGTGTCGGGGTTGTCGATCAGACGGTCCTGAATACGGGCGGCGATCACGCGGTCGGCATGCTGCTCGCCTTGCTCATAACCCTGGCAATACAGGGCACGCCCGCAAAAGAACAGGACACACACGGCGAGCGCCAGCACAAAGCCGAGCATGTTGAACACAAAGGCGGCATCAAAGAACACGGGCTCGCCAATACCGCCAAGCGCCATGGCCTCGATCGCCAGCGTAATTGTCCACGCGGCACCGCCAATTACCACGCAGCGGCGAACGATTTCAAATCGATCGATCAGCAAGAAGCCAATGAGCAGAACTGCCAGGATGCCAACGATATTGTCAATGCCAACGAGTAGCAGACTCAGCAAAAAGAGCAGCACCGTCGCAAGTGCGCGGTTGTCGACGACCGCCCTTATGTATTCAAAGAGTCGATCGGGCACCTCGAATACCCGCCTATCGTCTTTTGTCATATCCACTTCCCCACCATCAAAGGCGTTATTCGATTATGTAGCCGACGCCCCAGACGTTTTTGATAAAGCGCGGCTTTTGGGCATCGTCGCCGATCTTTTCGCGCAGATGGCGGATGTGCACCATCACCGTATTGTTGGAGCCGGGCATAAAGTCCTCGTTCCACACCGCGCGGAACAGGTCCCCCACGGCCACCACGCTGCCACGATGCTCGACCAGATACAGCAAGATGGAATACTCGATGGGCGTGAGGCGCACCGGTGCACCGTCCACCGTCACACAGCGAGAATCGCGGTTGATCTCGAGGCCGTCGAGCTGGACGGTCGGCGACTCCATCGCCTGTGCGCGGCTGCCGTAGCTGGTATAGCGACGGAGCTGAGCATGGACGCGTGCTATGAGCTCCAGCGGACGGAACGGCTTGACCACGTAATCGTCTGCGCCCAGCGAGAGGCCCTCAATCTTATCCTGCTGGGCATCGCGCGCCGTCAGCATAATAACGGGATAGGTATGGCCGGCGCGGATGGTGCGCAGCAGCTCAAAGCCGTCGATATCGGGCAGCATGACGTCCAGCAGCGCCAGATCGAACTCCTGCTCCAAAATCGCCTTGGCGGCATCTGCTCCGCTATAGGCAATCTGAACATCAAAGCCCTCTTTTGTAAGGTAGATACCGACCAGGTCGGCGATGGCCTTCTCATCATCAACTACCAAAATGCGCTCGTTCATGCGTGCTCCTCTCGCGCTCCATTATGCCCGAGGCAGCGTGCGCCACACACAACAAGCGCGGGCGATTAAGTCGACCTTAAGCACCTATATGTCCGTTCGGGCGCAGACATGGGCCGCGCACGCCCGCGCACTGATTGTCCGCGCCGGTAAACGATATACTTTGAACTCTAAAGAGACCATCCCGTCGAAAGCGAAATCTGTGAAGACCCTTAGTTCTCTTGTAAAGCGCTCCGCGCAACTGACCACCGGCATTGCCTGCGCTCTCGCCCTTGCTGCCGGTGCGCCGTCTATCGCCAATGCCCAGGTGCTTACGACCGATACCGTTTGCGGCAAGACCGCCGACGCCCGCGGCATCACGGCCGATAATTTGCCCGATATCGATGCGACCAACGCCATCGTCATGAGTAAGGACGGTTCCATCTATTACGCCCGCAGTGCCGACGAGCAGGTCAAGATCGCCTCAATCACCAAGGTCATGACCGCAATCTTGACCATCGAGAACTGCAAGATGGACGAGAAGGTCACGGTGAGCAACGCTGCAGCCACCGTGGGCAATTCGACCGCCGGCTTGCTCGAAGGCGACGAGCTCACAGTGGAACAGGCCCTGCGCGGCCTGATGATTCCCTCGGGCAATGACGCCGCCATCGTGCTTGCCGAGCATGTGGGCAAAAAGATCGACCCCAAGACCAAAGATGCCGAGGCCACGTTTGTCAAGGCCATGAACGAGCGCGCTAAAGAGCTCGGCTGCACGGGAACGCTTTTTGAGAATCCGCACGGTCTGGACTTTGATGAGTGGGCCGGCGACATGCACTCAACCGCGCACGATGCGGCCCTGATGATGCAGGAAGCAATGAAGAGCGATACGTTCCGCGAGATCGTGGCGAGCGATGATTCCTGGATTGAGGTTACAGGCGCCGACGGCTCCGACCACTCACATTCCATGGATACGCACAACGAGCTGCTGGGACAGGACGGCAATATCGGCGGCAAGACCGGCACTGCGGATAAAACCGGCACCAAGGACGTGGTGGTGTCCTTTATGTGCTTCGCCCCGGCGGACGACCCACAGTACATCATGCTGCTGACCATGGACACTCCCAGCCGCACGACCGGCACCGCCGTGTTCGGCGGCACCATGGTGGCCCCGGTGGCCAGCCAGATCATGAGCGAGATCCTGCCTCTGCTGGGCGTTGAGCCGGATTACACCGCCGAGGAGCTGGTGGGCGCTGACACCACAGTTCCCAATGTGGTGGGACAGACCAGGGAGGCCGCTGAAGATCGGCTGGCTGACCTGGGCTTCACCTTCCGCACTGTGGGGGACGGGGACACGGTCACCGACCAGACCCCCGCCGGCGGCGCCATCGTGCCGGGAAATGCCTCCATCATCCTCTACCTGGGGCAGGAGAAGCCGGACACCCCCTGCACCGTGCCCAATGTGGTGGGGAAGAGCGCCTCAGAGGCCAACAAGGCCATCACCAACGCCGGACTTATCATGAAGGTCACCGGTACCACCACAGCCAGCTCCGGCAATGTCTACGCCATTACCCAGTCTCTCCCTGCGGGCACGGAGGTGGCGGCGGGCACGGTGGTGACCGTCCAGTTCGGCGACAACTCTGTCCTGGATTGAGAAAGCAGGTTCTGCATGGTTTTTGGCACCTTCCTCCGTATACTTTGCAAATCCCCTTGTTTATAATGAGGGACGGCAAACTGCTGCCAGACTGAACAAAAGGGGTGTGCATACAATGCATTTGAAAACGCTGCTGGCAGGGCTCTCCCTGCGGTCCGCCACCGCGGACATGGAGACGGAGATCACCCGTATCAGCTATGATTCCCGGACCACGGCACCCGGGGACGTCTTCGTGGCCATGACCGGCTTTGCCACCGACGGCCACGCCTATATCGGAAAGGCCGTGGCGGCGGGAGCCGCCGCGGTGGTG
>ENA-ORSM01003179-ORSM01003179.1-human-gut-metagenome-genome-assembly--contig:-NODE-3179-length-10600-cov-2.619915_pt1 | contig 10600 bp, 5 predicted proteins | sample MGYA00241903_ERZ509170 | MGnify/ENA primary metagenome ERZ509170 (study PRJEB26280, sample SAMEA2338784) | human gut metagenome | biome: human gut; feature: human-associated habitat; material: faeces...
GCCCCCTTCTTCCTCTGAAAATGCACCATGAATATCGTTTGTGTGATAAATAATCACTTCATTGGTACTTTCTTTTGTACCTCCTCTTTCGTCCAAAGCCGCCTCTACTGAGAACTTATCACTTGACTTTACAGAAAAATCTTCCTGCTCATCTCCCGTATCGCTCTGCACTTCTTCCTCTTCTGTCTGAACAGTATTCTCCGTATCAAACTCGGCCTGTTTTTTATTCTCCTGCTCTACTTCTTCAAGCTCCGGAGGTTTCTCTTCATTTTGCTCAGCAAAGACACTGCATCTCGGTACAATACCACCTACAATCAGCGAAGCTGCCAAGAAGTAACAAAATAATTTCTTCTTCATATTTTCCTTTCTCCCACTTTATTCGTTCATTATGTAAGACCACATCCATCAATTCCGTGTTCTTTCATATATTCCCATGCTGGTTCGATATTCAATTCACTGATTTCTTTTCGGCGGGTATTCTGTGGGGCTCCGGTATAAAACATAAATGTATTGGCACCGTAAGAAACGGCTTCTTTCGCAGAACCAAGAAGCATTTCTTTTCCACTCATGCCAACGTGTGAACCTAATTTTAACATTGTTGGGTATCCTTTCTGTCTGATGTTATATCATACAGGTAACAGTATGTGTAAAGTTTTGGTTACATTATAAGTATTCGATATTTTTATGTCAATCAGTTTTGCGACTGGTTTCATTATCTTTGCACTTAATCTCTGTTAATCTCTGTTTACAGTATGTTAATCTCCGTTTACAGTAACGCTTGCTGTTCTGTTGGATACATGATAGAATAAATAGTGGCTGTTTGTCTCCAGAAAAGTTGGGAGGCAGAAAAGACAAACGAAAAGTAAAGAGGAGTGTGAAACTTTGAAGACATTACTGGAAATGATCACAATAGAAATGAAAGAAGCGTTCAAAGCAGCAGGATATGATGAAGAGCTTGCAAGAGTTACGCTTTCCAACCGCCCGGATCTCTGTGAATATCAGTGTAATGGTGCAATGGCAGGTGCGAAGAAATATAAGAAGGCTCCAATCATGATTGCGAATGCAGTTGTGGAAGAACTTGCAGATAGCAAGTATTTTGCATCAGCAGAAGCGGTGAATCCGGGATTTATCAACCTGAAGCTGGCACCGGAAGTTGTTGCAGAGTATTTGAATGAGATGGCAGCAGATGAGAATCTTGGTGTTGAAAAAGAAAAGAATCCGAAAAAAGTTATTATTGATTACGGCGGACCGAACGTGGCAAAACCGTTGCATGTCGGACATCTTCGTTCTGCGATTATCGGAGAGAGCATTAAACGTATTATCCGTTTTAAAGGAAATGATGTAACAGGAGATATCCATCTGGGAGACTGGGGATATCAGATGGGCCTGATCATCACAGAGCTGAAAAAACGTAAACCGGAACTCCCGTATTTTGATGAGAGTTTTGAAGGAGAATATCCGGAAGAAGCACCATTTACGATCAGTGAACTGGAAGAGATTTATCCTACAGCAAGTGCTTATGCAAAAGAGCACGACGATTATAGAGAAGAAGCACTTCATGCAACTTATCTGTTACAGAATGGATATAAAGGATATCGTGCAATCTGGAAACATATCATGAATGTGTCTGTAACTGACTTGAAGAAGAACTACGAGCGACTGAGTGTAGATTTTGATCTTTGGAAAGGTGAAGCAGATGCCCAGGCATATATTCCGGATATGGTTGAGATGCTCAAGGAGAAAGGATTCGCACATTATGATGAGGGTGCGCTTGTAGTAGACGTTGCAGAAGAGACAGATAAGAAAGAGATTCCTCCGTGTATGATTCTGAAATCTGACGGAGCTGCGCTGTATGATACAACAGATCTTGCTACACTGGTAGAACGTGAGAAACTGTATGATCCAGATCAGGTGATCTATGTTGTTGATAAGCGTCAGGAACTGCATTTTGTGCAGGTATTCCGTTGTGCGAAGAAGACAGGAATTGTAAAACCGGAGACAGAACTTACATTCCTTGGATTTGGTACAATGAACGGAAAAGACGGTAAGCCGTTTAAGACAAGAGAAGGCGGTGTTATGCGTCTTGAGAATCTGATCCGTGAGATTGATGATGAGATGTATAAGAAGATCATGGACAACCGTACAGTAGAGGAAGAAGATGCAAGACGTACAGCAGAAGAAGTTGGACTTGCAGCAATCAAGTACGGAGATCTTTCTAACCAGGCTTCTAAGGATTATATCTTTGATGTTGACAGATTTACTTCCTTTGAGGGAAATACAGGACCGTATATTCTTTATACAATCGTTAGAATTAAGTCTATTCTCAAGAAATATGCTGAGAATGGCGGAGTTTTTGACGGAACGATCAGACCGGCTGAGAATGATGCAGAGAAGTCTCTGATGCTTCAGGTAGTGAAATTCAATGAAGTGATCGATAATGTATATAAAGAGACAGCTCCTCATAAGTTGTGTGCATATATCTATGATCTTGCGAACGACTTTAATAAGTTCTATCATGAGACAAAGATTCTTGCAGAAGAAGACGAAGAGAAGAAGAAAGGTTATCTTGCACTTCTTACACTTGCGAAAAAAGTACTTGAGACCTGCATTGACCTTCTTGGATTTACAGCTCCGGAAAGGATGTAATACGAATTATGACAGAAAATGGATTGATGGATGGTACAAGAACAGAAAAACTGTTTTACAATGACAGCCATCTTTCAAAATTTACTGCAAAGGTTCTGGAATGTGAGCCGTATGAGAAAAAGGAAGGATGCTATGCGGTAGAACTTGACCGTACAGCATTCTTTCCGGAAGGCGGCGGACAGTATGCAGATACAGGAAAACTGAAGGATGCGAAGGTATCTGATGTTCGGGAAAAGAATGGAAGAATTCTGCATATTACAGATCAGCCGTTTGAAGCAGGAGAGATTGTTGAAGGCGAGATCGACTGGGAGACCAGATTTATGAAGATGCAGCAGCACACCGGAGAGCATATTGTTTCCGGAATCGTGCATGCAAGATACGGTTTCAACAATGTCGGATTTCATCTTGGAACAGAAGATTGTACGATGGATTTTGATGGAGAGATATCAAAAGAAGCACTGCAGGAGATTGAACTTGAAGCAAATCGTGCAGTGTGGAAGAATCTGACAATAGAAGTGTCCTATCCATCCAAAGAAGAGCTGGAAGAACTGGATTACCGCAGTAAGATTGAGATTGAGGGACAGGTTCGTATCGTATCGGTTCCGGGATATGATATCTGTGCGTGCTGTGCGCCGCATGTTGAACGCACAGGAGAGATCGGTATGATCAAGCTTGTTAATATGCAGCGATACAAAGGCGGCGTTCGTGTGACAATGCTCTGTGGAAGCCGTGCACTTACAGATTATGAGAAGAAGCAGGAACAGAACAGGAAAATTTCAGCGTTGCTCTGTGCGAAAGAATATGATACAGCAGAGGCAGTGGGACACTTGAAAGAAGAGCTGGATTCTTTGAAACGGACACTGGTGGAGAAAGAACGCCAGCTTGTACACGTCTGGGCGCAGTCTGTTTCGGAAGAAGAAAAAACGGTCTGTATGTTTTCGGAGGATATCAGTGCGGATGCCATGCGTCAGTATGTGAATGAAGTGCTTGAAAAAGAAAGAATTCTTTGTGCTGTGTTTTATGGAAATGATGCAGCGGGATACCGTTATGTGATCGGAAGCAGAACCCAGGATCTTCGTGCATTTTCCAAAATGTTAAATGCTGCATTCGAAGGACGGGGAGGCGGAAAGCCGGAGATGGTTCAGGGAACTGTAAAAGGTGAAGCCGGAAAGATCAGAGAGTGGATTCAGAAGATAGCGGAGGAATTGTCTTATGAAAAATGATCCGAGACGCTCCTTCTGGAGAGCTGCCGGTCCTTTACTTGGATTCTGGGGAATCCAGCTGGTGATGGAATTTGTGATTGAGTTTATAATCATTCTTCCTTTTATGGGGGAAGCATCTTCCAGGATGACACAAAGTGGAGAAGTTCTTAATTATCAGGAAATGATGAATAAGTACTATGAAGTGTTAAGTCCTGCGTTTGATAAAATCATAGGAGGTCAGATTGCGATTGCAGGGATTGCTACAGCAGCAACGTTGTTTCTGACAGTTACATTGTTTGTTATCGATCGAAAGAAAGAGCAGATTGCAGGGATACAGCGGATGGGGGTTCAAAAGCCACTGAAGAATTACTGGTCACTTTTTGTGATGGGAGTGATCGGAAGTATTGGTGTTACATGTCTGTCCGCTATGGCACAGGCCGTTTTGGTTGATCCGGAGTATATCCAGACCGCACAGAATATGTATTCAGCAGATTTTGTGGTCCAGATTATTGTATTTGGATTTGTAATTCCGATTGCAGAGGAATTTATGTTCCGCGGAGTGCTCTATCAGAGGTACCGGGAGACCAGAGGATTTTATTATGCGGCAATCTGGTCAGCACTGTTTTTCTCAGTCACACATACCAACACGGTACAGATGATTTACACTTTCCTCCTAGGAATTCTTCTGTGCTATATTTATGAGAAATTTGGTTCAATGAAAGCTCCGATTATGCTTCACGTTGTTTTGAATCTGGGCTCTTTGATCTTTACAGATATCGGAGTATTTAACTGGCTTGCCAGAGAACCGTTTAAAATGGCAGTGGCAGTGATCATCAGCACATTTATCTGTGCAGCTTGTTTTGTGTGGATTCAGAGAAGCGGGGATCCGGTGAGTACTCAGAAAACAGAAGAATAGTGAAAAAATACGAATGAAATAAATTGTACTAATAAAAATACAATCTTAAATTGTGCGCGATGAGGTGCGAAACCTTGTCGCGCATTTTCTTTTTAATCCAGTATTTTATTAAATAAAATCAAAGAAAAACAGAAATCTTAATAATTAATATTATTTTTATAAGAAAATCAAAATAATCTGACTATTAAAAGAAAAATAATAAAAAATCAAATAATCAGACAATTTACAAGAGTTTCCCTATTTACAGCCTAGGTAAAAGGGTGTATATTCTAGAAAAAGTTTTACACGACGTGAGAAAGAAATGATTGAATGCGCCGGACAAAGAAGATTTTAAAGTAAACTTTAGATTACAGGAAGAAAGGATAGCGACTATGAGGAAAGAAATGGAAAGTCAGAATCGTGGTCTTTACCGCGAAAGTTTTGAACATGATAACTGTGGTATTGGTGCAATTGTCAATATCAAAGGCAAAAAGACACATAGTACAGTGGCAGGAGCCTTGAGTATTGTAGAACAACTTGAGCACAGAGCCGGAAAAGATGCAGAAGGAAAGACAGGAGATGGCGTGGGTATTCTGACACAGATTCCTCATGGATTTTTCAAAAAAGTCTGTCAGCCACTTGGGATCAAGCTGAAAGATGAAAGAGATTACGGTGTAGGTATGTTCTTTCTTCCGCAGGATGAATTAAAACGCAATCAGGCGAAAAAGATTTTCGAGGTTATTGTAAAAAAAGAAGGATTGAAGTTCTTGGGCTGGAGAGAAGTTCCGATTCATCCGGACATTCTTGGAAAGACAGCAGTAGATTGCATGCCATGTATTATGCAGGCATTTATTGAACGTCCTGCAAAATACGAGAAAGGAATCGACTTTGACCGTCGACTGTATGTAGTCAGAAGAATCTTCGAACAGAGCAGTGATGATACTTATGTTGTTTCACTTTCCAGCAGAACAATCGTTTACAAAGGAATGTTCCTTGTAGGACAGCTGAGACTTTTCTTTGAAGATCTGCAGGATGAAGAATTTATTTCTGCAATTGCAATGGTACATTCAAGATTCAGTACGAACACAGCACCGAGCTGGCAGAGAGCGCATCCGAACCGCTTTATGGTCCACAACGGAGAGATCAATACGATCCGTGGTAATGCAGATAAGATGCGTGCCCGTGAGGAAACGATGGAGGCAGGATGTCTGAAAGGCGAACTTCACAAAGTACTTCCAGCAATCAATACTTCAGGTTCTGACTCCGCAATGCTTGACAACGCATTAGAATTCATGGTGATGAGTGGAATGGATCTTCCGCTTGCAGTTATGATCTGTATTCCGGAACCATGGATCAACAATAAAGAGATGTCCCAGAACAAGAAAGATTTCTATCAGTATTATGCAACAATGATGGAGCCATGGGATGGACCGGCGTCAATCTTGTTCTCAGATGGAGATGTTATGGGAGCCGTACTTGACCGTAACGGACTTCGCCCTTCCAGATATTACATTACAGATGATGACAATCTGATTCTTTCTTCAGAGGTTGGAGTTCTGGATATTGATCCATCCAAGATCGTGATGAAAGAAAGACTTCATCCAGGCAAAATGCTTCTTGTTGATACTGTTGCAGGACGCGTGATCGATGATGAGGAATTAAAAGAAAAATATGCAAATCAGTTCCCATATGGAGAATGGCTGGACAGTAATTTGATTCAGCTGAAGGATTTGAAAATCCCGAATAAGGATGTGCCAAAGTATACTGCCGAAGAGTGTACACAGCTTCAGAAAGCATTTGGCTATTCTTATGAAGACGTGAAAACTTCTATTCTGACAATGGCAAAGAACGGTGCCGAAGGAACTGCAGCGATGGGAATGGATGCACCGATTTCAGTCCTTTCGCAGAAACGTCAGCCACTGTTCGGATATTTTAAACAGTTGTTTGCACAGGTAACAAACCCACCGATCGATGCAATCCGTGAGGAAGTTGTAACATCTACAACAATTTATGTCGGAACAGACGGTAACCTTCTGGAGCAGAAGGAAGAGAACTGTAAGATGCTCAGAGTCAATAACCCGATCCTGACCAATACAGATCTTCTGAAAATTAAAAATATGAAAGTGGATGGATTCAAAGTTGCAGAGATTCCGATCACTTATTATAAAAACACAAGTCTTGAGAAGGCAATCGAGTATCTGTTTATTGAAGTTGACCGTGTGATCCGTGAGGGTGCTAATATTTTGATTCTGACAGACCGTGAGGTAGACGAATATCACGTTGCAATCCCGTCACTTCTGGCAGTATCCGGACTGCAGCAGCATCTGGTACGTACAAAGAAGAGAACCTCAGTCGCGATGATTCTGGAAAGTGGAGAGCCTAGAGAGGTTCATCATTTTGCAACACTGCTTGGATATGGAGCATGTGCGATTAATCCATATCTTGCGCATGAGTCGATCCGTCAGCTGATTGAGTCTAATCTGCTTCACAAAGATTATTATGCAGCAGTAGATGATTATAACTCAGCAGTAATTCATGGAATTATTAAGATTGCATCCAAGATGGGAATTTCAACGATCCAGTCCTATCAGGGAGCAAAGATCTTCGAGGCAATTGGTCTCAAGACAGATTTTATTAACCGCTATTTTACAGATACAGTCAGCCGTGTTGGTGGTATCGGTATTGAAGAAATTGCAGAAGATTACACAGCATTCCATACAGAAGCATTTGATCCGCTTGGACTGCAGGTTGATACGACACTGGACAGTGTTGGAAAACATAAATATAAAAGTGGCGGAGAAGAACATCTCTATAATCCACAGACAATCCATATGCTTCAGCAGTCCACAAGACGTGGTGATTATGAAATGTTCAAGCAGTATACAGAGATGGTTGATGAGGAAGGCAAGAAGATCAATCTGAGAGGTCAGCTTGATTTCAATTTCCCGAAGAAGAGTGTACCGCTTGATGAAGTAGAAAGCGTAGATTCAATCGTAACAAGATTTAAGACAGGTGCGATGTCCTATGGATCTATTTCAAAAGAAGCACATGAGACAATGACGATCGCCATGAATATGCTTCATGGTAAATCAAACTCCGGTGAAGGTGGAGAGGATATTGAGCGTCTTGATACAAACAGATGTTCTGCAATCAAGCAGGTTGCTTCCGGCCGATTCGGAGTTACATCCAGATATCTAGTCAGTGCACAGGAAATCCAGATCAAGATGGCGCAGGGAGCAAAACCAGGAGAAGGAGGACATCTTCCGGGTGGAAAGGTATATCCATGGATCGCGAAGACACGTCACTCAACACCAGGTGTAAGTCTGATTTCACCACCGCCGCATCATGATATTTATTCAATCGAGGATCTTGCACAGTTGATCTATGACTGTAAAAATGCAAATAAAAATGCAAGAATTTCTGTGAAACTGGTATCAGAAGCAGGTGTTGGAACAGTTGCTGCAGGTGTTGCAAAAGCCGGAGCCGGAGTTATCTTGATCTCAGGATATGACGGAGGAACAGGAGCAGCACCGAGAAGCTCGATTCAGAATGCAGGACTTCCGTGGGAGCTTGGACTTGCAGAAACTCATCAGACATTGATTCAGAATGGTCTGCGTGAGCGTGTCCGTATTGAGACAGATGGTAAGCTCATGAGTGGCCGTGATGTTGCGATTGCAGCAATCCTTGGAGCAGAAGAGTTTGGATTTGCAACAGCTCCGCTTGTAACAATGGGATGTGTTATGATGCGCGTCTGCAACCTGGATACTTGTCCTGTTGGTGTTGCAACTCAGAATCCGGAGCTTAGAAAACGTTTCAGCGGAAAACCGGAATATGTTGTTAACTTTATGCGTTTTATTGCAGAAGAATTAAGAGAATATATGGCAAAACTTGGTGTCCGCACAGTGGATGAACTGGTAGGACGTACAGATCTTCTGAAAGTAAAAGACGTTCCGACATCAGAGCGTGCCGCAACACTGGATCTGTCACAGATTCTGTACAATCCATATGCGAAAGAGAAGAAAGGTGTTATCTTTAATCCAAAGAAAGTCTATGATTTTGAACTTAACAAGACGTTGGATGAAAAAGTACTATTGAAACAGCTTCTCCCAGCCCTTGAAAGAGGAGAAAAGAGAGGACTTGAAGTAGATGTTACAAATACAAACCGTACTTTCGGAACAATTTTCGGATCTGAGATTACAAGAAGATATCCGGAAGGACTGGAAGAAGACAGCTATGTGATCCAGTGTAAAGGTGCCGGCGGTCAGAGTTTTGGAGCATTTATCCCAAGAGGACTGACACTGGAACTGACAGGAGACAGTAATGACTATTTTGGAAAAGGACTTTCCGGTGGAAAACTGGTTGTTTGCCAGCCGAAAGGTGTGAAATTCAAATCAGATGAGAATATTATCATCGGAAATGTTGCTCTTTACGGAGCTACAAGTGGTAAAGTATTTGTAGGAGGTGTTGCCGGAGAACGTTTTGCGGTAAGAAACTCTGGGGCACGTGCAGTTGTAGAAGGTGTCGGAGATCACGGATGTGAATATATGACAGGTGGATGTGTTGTTGTACTTGGACAGGTTGGAAAGAACTTTGCAGCCGGAATGAGCGGCGGTATTGCCTATGTGATCGATCTCGATAACAGCCTGTATCGTAAAGTAAATAAAGCAATGGTCAACATTGAACGTGTCACAGATAAGTATGATGTACAGGAATTAAAAGGAATGATCCAGGAGCATGTTGCTTATACAAACTCTGAGGTAGGTAAGAAGATTCTTGATAATTTCAAAGAATATCTGCCAAAATTCAAGAAGATCATTCCGGAAGACTATGAGAGAATGATGTCCACGATCATCCAGATGGAAGAAAAAGGACTTAGTAGAGAAAAAGCAAAAATCGAAGCATTTAATATGATCAAGAACGGAAGATAGGAGGCATAGAGATGGGAAAACCGACAGGATTTATGGATTATGAAAGACAGGATAAACCGGCAGAGAGCCCATTGGAACGCATCAAACATTTCAATGAGTTCCATACGCCTCTTAGCAAAGAAGAACAGGAACTTCAGGGCGCACGCTGTATGGCGTGCGGAGTTCCGTTCTGTCAGTCTGGAAAGCCGCTTGCAGGAATGGCCAGTGGATGTCCACTGCACAACCTTGTGCCAGAGTGGAATGACTTGATCTACAATGGAAATTGGAAGGAAGCTTATTTACGTCTGAAAAAGACAAACAATTTTCCGGAATTTACTTCCCGTGTATGTCCGGCACTGTGTGAAAATGCATGTACCTGTGGACTGAATCAGGAAGCAGTTGCATCAAAAAGTAATGAATATGCAATTATTGAAAATGCATATGAGATGGGATATGCAAAGGCAAATCCACCGAAAGTGCGTACAGGAAAGAAAGTCGCAGTGATCGGTTCCGGTCCGTCCGGACTTGCGGCAGCAGATCTTCTGAACAGAAGAGGTCATCAGGTAACTGTTTTTGAACGTGAGGACAAACCGGGCGGATTGCTCCGCTACGGAATTCCGAATATGAAGCTGGAGAAACAGATTATCGACCGTAAGATTGCGATTATGGAAGAAGAGGGAATTATCTTCCAGACTGGATGTAATGTCGGAAAAGACGTGAAGGCGGCAGATATCCTGAAAGAATATGACCGCGTGATCCTTGCATGTGGAGCATCAAATCCAAGAGATATCAAAGTACCGGGAAGAGATGCACAGGGAATTTATTTTGCAGTAGATTTCCTGAAATCAACAACGAAAGCACTATGGGCAAATGACATGAAGCTTAAAACAGGAAGCTACATTTCTGCAAAAGGAAAAAATGTAATTGTAATCGGAGGCGGAGATACAGGA
>ENA-ORSM01003182-ORSM01003182.1-human-gut-metagenome-genome-assembly--contig:-NODE-3182-length-10595-cov-2.401233_pt1 | contig 10595 bp, 11 predicted proteins | sample MGYA00241903_ERZ509170 | MGnify/ENA primary metagenome ERZ509170 (study PRJEB26280, sample SAMEA2338784) | human gut metagenome | biome: human gut; feature: human-associated habitat; material: faeces...
TCCCTTCACAAATAACATATTCAAGATTTACACTATAACTTTTCTATTTCTTCTTTAGACAGTCCAGTAGCCTGTGAAATTACATCAATAGCTATTCCTAACTTTTTTAAATTACGAGCATTATTCAAGTTAGCTTCTCTTACTCCTTCTTCTCTTCCTTCTTCTCTTCCTTTTTCCATTCCTATCTCTATCCCTTTCTTTTCCAACACCTCTTTCACGCTGTTCGCTATATCCTGGTCGTTGCGGGGCATGAACCGGTTGCCTCCTTCGAGAAGGGTAACTTTGCTCCCGAACTCGGCATACATCGAAGCAAATTCCAGTCCGATATATCCTCCGCCCACGATAATCAGGTGTTGAGGCAGCACGTTCAAGTCCAAAAGAGTAGTGCTGGTATATACTTTCTGACTCTCCTTAATCCCGTCTATTGCCGGAATAATCGGTGTGGAACCCGTATTGATGAAGATTTCTTTCCCTTGCAGTTCGATATCCCCTTCCGGCAGCGCCACCTTGATGATATTAGCCGAAACGAAAGAACCTTCTCCCGTGTAGACCGTTACATTGGGACGTTTGCTTAACCTTTCATAATTATTGTTTCTTAAGAAAGACGTCAGTCTGTTTTTCCGGCCGATAGCCTGTTTGTATAAGTTCGCCTGTTTCGGATAATCATCGTGATAGAGCAAGGCGGCAATGCCGGCTTCGTGCACGAGCGTTTTCGTCGGGATACAGGCGATGTTGGGACACGTTCCTCCATACATCATGCTTGAACGTTCCACGACGGCAACTTGCCAGCCGCGGTTTGAAAGTTCGGCAGCAAGAGTCTTTCCTGCTTTGCCGAACCCTATAATGATTGCATCATATTGTTTCATAACTTCTTTCATTAACGATTAATATTCAACTATATAACAGTGAGATGAATTATTTGTTTTCGTCGTTTCGAGAAGTTAAGGAATTCAAAAGTAGTGAGGTTAGTCTTTTTTCAATGTTTTGAGTACACGTTGTGACGAGTCGGATAGAAGCACTACTGCACCTGCCAGTATGACGATATCTTTAATCACCAGCCGCCCTGCACCGGACAGTAACGGGAAACCGAATTCTCCGCTCCCTAGGTTGGGTACCCAGACCTCCGGCGTGGTGACGAGGAACGAAAGTGTACCGAGCGTCATGATGATAGCGAGCGAATCGCCCACCAGTCCCACTTTGGGGAAGAAGATGCCCAAGAACACCAGAATACCGATACTCATGATAAGCGCTCCCAGTCCGTAGGAGAAAGTATATGTGTTGTTCGCTTCGTGCCATGCACGGTTTTCGGGTACCAGAGCACCTTCCGGATTCTTGAAGTTTTTGTACTCCGGCGCTTCCTTTGCATAAAAGAAGCTCATGAACGGGCTGTTGGCTACAAACGGAACAATCCCGTCGGCTTCGTAGTGGAAATACTTCAGCCCGCCTATCCATACGAATACGACTAGAATGGCTACACGGATAAACTTGGTACCAAAATTTCTCAGACTTGATGTGAAGGTCAGTAATGCGATAAATTTTTCTTTCATATTGTTGTCGTTTATGAGTTTAACTTACACCGCAAAGGTCGCGCTTTCCTCATAACCTCCAAATGGCAATACTGCCGCATTACTTATCAATTCTTCCCAATCTGCTCATTTCTGAACTGCACGGCACTCTGTCCCGTCATGTTTTTGAAGAAACGGCTGAAAGAAGCCTGATCTTCAAACCCCAGAATATCGGCTATCTCTTTGGCACTTTTACTGCTGTACAGCAGCAGGCGTTTCGCTTCCGCTTCCACCCGTTCATGAATCACACGGAGTGGGGAAGGCAGTTTGCACGTAGAAAAGATATTCGACAGGGTTTTGGGTGATTTGTGCAACATATCGGCATAGTCCTGCACCTGTTTCTTAGTCTTGTAATACTCGTCCACCAGATTGTAGTATTGGCGGACAATCTCGAAGCCGGATTCCTTTTCCCGTGTAATGTCCAACCGGTGACGGGCTATCCGGGTACATTGGATGATAAACCTTTTAAGAAGGATGCGCAGCATTTCTTCCTGAAGGCTGTCCGAAACGGTGAATTCGTTTTCCATGGCTACGGTGATATCGTTCAGTTGCCGGCGTTCCTGCTCGTTGAGGGTGAAGCGGACAAGGTGGGACGAACCGTTGAAGAGGAAACCGCTGCACGACACCTCATGGTCATTGCCGTAGATGCAATAGAAATTACTGTTGAACAGTAAAGTTGTATATTCCCCGTCGATTGATTTGAACTCAAGATGTTGCAGGTGTGTCAGTGAAATCACATCATCCTGCGACATCAGCATTTCCTGGTGGTCGATTTCCACCGTGATACTTCCCTTGCGCACCCATATAAACTTGTAGAGTCCTTTTTCTTTTTGCAGTGTCTTCTCTGTCTGATAAGAATCCGTAAGCGCGAGTGTTCCTTTAAGTTTTGTGTGATATTGTTGCAGCATAATTAATCCTCCATAGCTGATGCGTCAAATGATAACGGCAGTAAGTCGCCTATACTTTTAATTTCGTAGATGCATTCTTTGCCGTAAAGCAGAATGCGGATCGGTTGCCCGTAGCGTTTCTCCGTTTCGAGAATCACCTGGCGGCAGGCACCGCAGGGAGGAATCGGATTATCAATAAAGTCTTTCTCCGTTCTGGCGGCGATAGCAAGTGTGATGACGGGCTGGTCGGGGTACCGGGAGTTGGCATAGAACAGTGTGGTACGTTCCGCGCAGAGTCCCGACGGATATGCGGCATTTTCCTGATTCGTGCCGGACACCACAGTTCCATCGCCCAGCAGTGCGGCTGCACCCACTGAGAAATGCGAATAAGGGACATAGCTGCGTGCGGTTGCTTCCTTGGCAGTGGTCACAAGAGCCCGGTCGGCCTCATTCAACTCATCATATTGATATACTTTAATAATAGCGGTAATTGTGAGGTCTCTCATATACGTTAGGGGATTGGTTTCTACAATTAATGTTACAAAGTTAGGAAAGAGATTGATAATCCCAATTATTTTTCAGATTTTTGTGCCATCTAATTCACATCTGAATAAAAATGGAGAATAAACTGCATAGACTTATCTTTTTAACCGTTATTTTTTTCTTTGCCGTAGGAGTGCAGGCACAGAAACGGAATGCCCGTTACGTCGAGTATATAAATAAGTATAGTGATTTGGCTGTTGAACAGATGAAGCTTCATAAGATTCCGGCGAGTATTACATTGGCGCAAGGATTGTTGGAAAGCGGTGCCGGATACAGCCAGTTGGCACGAAAGAGTAATAACCACTTTGGTATTAAATGTGGTGGCAGTTGGCGGGGACGTACGGTTCGTCATGATGATGATGCGCGCAACGAATGTTTCCGTGCTTATAAGCATCCGCGTGACTCTTACGAAGATCATTCCGACTTCCTTAGAAGAGGTGCCCGTTACGCTTTTCTTTTCAAACTGGATATCACCGATTATAAAGGATGGGCGCGTGGACTGAAAAAAGCAGGCTATGCTACCGATCCTTCTTATGCTAATCGTCTGATTACAATTATCGAAGATTATGACTTGTATAAATACGACCGTAAGGGGGTATATTCGGAACGGAAACTGAAAAAGAATCCTTGGTTGATGAGCCCGCATCAGGTGTATATCGCTAATGATATTGCTTATGTGGTAGCCCGCAACGGTGATACCTTTAAAGATTTAGGTAACGAATTTGATATTAGTTGGAAGAAACTTGTGAAGTACAACGACTTGCAGCGTGATTATACCTTGATGGAAGGAGATATCATCTATCTGAAGAGCAAGAAGAAAAAGGCTTCCAAACCTTATACTGTATATGTTGTGAAAGATGGAGATTCCATGCATGGCATCTCTCAAAAATATGGTATCCGCCTCAAAAATCTGTATAAGATGAATCGTAAGGATGGTGAGTATGTTCCGGAAATCGGAGATAGATTGCGTCTGCGGTAGAGACTTCTCTCAAAAGTTTCGAATTTCGGAAACTTAATGACTCATTCATGTGTTATTATCTTGATAAAACATGATTAGAATATGAGTCTAAACATTGCAAAAAGTAATAAGAAACGTGTCGTCATAGTAGGCGGTGGTTTCGGTGGCTTGAAACTGGCTAACAAGCTGAAAAAGTCAGGCTTTCAAGTCGTATTGATAGATAAAAACAACTATCATCAGTTTCCTCCTTTGATTTATCAGGTGGCTTCGGCTGGTATGGAGCCAACTTCCATATCCTTCCCCTTCCGTAAAATATTCCAGCATCGGAAAGATTTCTATTTCCGTATGGCGGAAGTACGTGCCATTTTCCCGGAAAAGAATATGATACAGACTTCCATCGGAAAAGCAGAATATGACTATCTGGTGTTAGCAGCAGGTACTACAACCAACTATTTCGGTAATAAACATATCGAAGAGGAAGCCATGCCGATGAAAAATGTGTCAGAAGCGATGGGATTGCGAAACGCTCTTCTGGCTAATCTGGAACGAGCGCTGACCTGTTCAACGAACAACAAGAGTTATTGAATATTGTAATTGTGGGAGGTGGAGCTACCGGGATAGAAGTAGCCGGAATACTTTCCGAGATGAAGAAATTTGTCTTGCCGAATGATTATCCTGATATGCCCAGCAGTCTGATGCACATCTATTTGATTGAAGCCGGGCCGCGATTGCTTGCCGGAATGTCGGAAGAATCATCTGCACATGCTGAACAGTTTCTCCGTGAAATGGGAGTAAATATCCTGTTGAATAAACGTGTTGTGGATTATCGTGACCATAAAGTAGTACTTGAAGATGGTACAGAGATTGCCACGCGTACTTTTATTTGGGTGAGTGGTGTCACCGGTGTGACTATCGGAAATCTGGATGCCTCTCTGATTGGGCGTGGAGGCCGTATTAAGGTCGATTCATTTAACCGTGTAGAGGGGATGAATAATGTGTTTGCTATTGGCGACCAATGTATTCAGGTTGCTGATGAAGATTACCCGAACGGACATCCTCAATTAGCGCAAGTGGCTATCCAGCAAGGGGAATTGCTGGCAAAGAATCTAGTACGTATGGAGAAAGGACGGGAGATGAAACCTTTCCATTACCGTAATTTGGGTTCGATGGCGACTGTAGGACGTAATCGTGCCGTGGCAGAGTTTAGTAAAGTAAAGATGCAGGGATGGTTTGCCTGGGTGATGTGGCTGGTTGTTCATCTGCGCTCTATTCTTGGGGTACGCAATAAGGTTATTGTACTCTTGAATTGGGTATGGAATTATTTCACTTACGATCAGTCTATGCGTATGATTGTCTATGCCCGTAAAGCAAAAGAGATTCGTGATCGTGAAAAGGTGGAGGAAACTACCCATTGGGGGAAAGAACTGGTACAAGAGGAAAAGAACCCCTCAATTACATCATCATCCAAGTAGACAGGCTTCCTGTCGACAGGATGATAGATGCTATTCTGAACGGTAAATTCGTACAGGGTGTCCGATATCGGACACCCTTTGTTTTTTGTTATCTTCTATTTATCAACCATTTACGATTTTGGCACAGATTTGGTATATAAAGTACCGAATTGATACATCATAAAATAGTAAATGATCGGATATGGACAGAGAAATTCCTAAAGAGGTACGTCAAAAAGAACGTAATAAGAAGATAATTCGTTATTCATCCATTGGAGTGGCAAGTATTATTGCCATCGGTGTACTTATATCTGTATTAAGGGCAGGAGTGGAGGCAAAGGATCTTGTCTTTTCCACAGTCGATAAAGGGGTGATTGAGGTAAGTGTCAGTGCTTCCGGTAAGGTTGTCCCTGCTTTTGAAGAAATTATCAATTCTCCGATCAACAGTCGTATTATTGAAGTCTATAAAAAAGGGGGAGATAGCGTAGACGTAGGTACTCCGATTCTGAAACTGGACCTTCAGAGTACGGAAATTGAATATAAGAAGTTGCTGGACGAGGAACAAATGCGCCAGTATAAGCTTGATCAGCTTCGCGTCAATAATCAGACGAAACTTTCCGATATGGCAATGCAGATTAAAGTGTCGGCAATGAAATTGAGTCGGATGAAAGTGGAGTTGAGAAATGAACACTATCTGGACAGCCTCGGTGCAGGAACAACAGATAAAGTACGCCAGGCCGAATTGAGCTATAATGTGGCTCAATTAGAGTACGAACAACTTCAGCAACAATATAAAAATGAGAAGGAAGTAGCTGCTGCCGAATTGAAAGTTCAGGAGCTTGATTTTAATATCTTTCGCAAGAGCCTTTCCGAAAAGAAACGTACGTTGGATGATGCACAAATCCGTTCCCCGCGTAAAGCTATTCTTACCTATATTAATAACCAAATTGGTGCACAGATTTCCGAAGGCGGACAGGTAGCTATCATTTCTGATTTGAGCCATTTTAAAGTGGAAGGCGAGATTGCGGATACGTACGGTGATCGTGTAGCAGCCGGAGGAAAAGCAATTGTTAAGATAGGGAGCGACAAACTGGAAGGGACAGTTAGCAGTGTTACACCACTATCCAAGAATGGTGTGATATCATTTACCGTTCAGTTGAAAGAAGATAATCACCGCCGCTTACGTTCCGGACTAAAGACAGATGTTTATGTGATGAATGCTGTGAAGGAAGATGTAATGCGCATAGCCAATGGCTCTTTCTATGTGGGACGCGGTGAATATGAACTTTTTGTCTGCAATTCGGATAATGAACTGGTAAAACGTAAAATACAGTTAGGAGATTCTAATTTTGAATATGTAGAAGTGTTGAGCGGATTGCAACCGGGTGATAAAGTAGTAGTAAGCGATATGAGTGCTTATAAGAACAAGAATAAGTTGAAAATTAAATAAACTAAATACTAGAAGTTATGATAACATTGAACTCTCTTTCTAAGATTTATCGTACGGACGAGATTGAGACGGTAGCATTGGAGAATGTAAATCTGACGGTAGAACGTGGAGAATTTCTAAGTATAATGGGACCTTCCGGATGCGGAAAATCCACCCTGCTGAACATAATGGGATTGCTTGATGCACCTACAATGGGAATGGTGGAAATCAACGGAATACGTACCGAAGGAATGAAAGACAAGGAACTGGCGGGTTTTCGTAATAAAACGCTCGGTTTTGTATTTCAGTCTTTTCATTTGATTAATTCGTTGAATGTGATGGATAATGTAGAACTCCCCTTGCTTTATCGACGTATGGCTGGTAGTGAACGAAAACGGTTGGCACAAGAGGTATTGGAAAAAGTAGGATTAAGCCATCGTATGAGACATTTTCCTACACAACTTTCCGGTGGGCAGTGCCAACGTGTAGCTATTGCCCGTGCGATTATTGGTAATCCCGAAATAATCCTTGCCGATGAGCCGACAGGTAACTTGGATTCAAAGATGGGAGCTGAAGTAATGGAACTGCTTCATCGGTTGAATAAGGAAGACGGACGTACTATCGTGATGGTTACCCATAATGAAGAACAGGCGAAGCAGACTTCGCGCACTATTCGTTTCTTCGATGGACGCCAGGTACAATAGAAACGGCCTCTTACGATTAGAACTAAATGGAAAAATTGATTAATGTATCTCTAAATTAAAAATCATCATGACAAAGAATATTTTCATCGTTGCGATAGCTGTCCTGTTAAGTGTTGCTTTCTGTTCGCTATCGGCACAAAATGTGAGTAAAGATTATAATGTAGACGAGTTTTCTGCCATAAACCTGCAATCTGTCGGGAATATTATTTTTACTCAATCGGCAGGATGCTCCTGCCGTTTGGAAGGTCCTTCTGAATTTGTAGAAAAAACAAGGGTGACAGTGAAAAACGGAACTTTGGTTATCTCGTATAAAGATAGGAATGCGAGGAATATCAAGAACCTTATTTGCTATATTACTGCTCCCGATTTGAGTAAAGTGAAAATTGATGGAGTAGGGAACTTCGATGCAAAAGAAGAACTAAAACTTAAAAATATAGCTTTCGAACTTGATGGAGTAGGCAACTGTAACGTGAAAAGTCTATATTGCGATGAGTTGAAACTAGATGTTGACGGAGTAGGCAATATGAAGTTGAATGTTGATTGCAGCACTATCAAAGCTAAAGTGGATGGAGTAGGAAATATCACTGTATCCGGTAAAGCGGATGCAGCTTTCTTTAAGCGGGATGGCGTTGGTAAAATCAACTCCAAAAACCTGAAGTGTAAAGACGTAACAAAGAAAGGTTGGAATATCTAATGTAGAACATTCTTCTGTGAACTCCTGTAGAATCAAATCAAAAAAAGAATAAGAAGATGTGGAAGCAATACATAAAGCAAGCTCTTTACCAGTTGAAAGAGAACCGGCTTATTAGTATTGTCTGTATGGTAGGTACAGCTTTGGCTATTTGCATGATAATGGTGATCGTGCTGACATTGCAGATACGGATAAAAGACTGCGTGCCGGAAGTTAACCGTTCACGATCATTGTATGTCAAGGCAATGACGTCCCGGCATAAAGAGCAACACAATAATGCTGCCAGCAGCCAGATGTCCGTCACGACTGCCCGTGAATGCTTTAAGACGTTGACAATACCTGAAGCGGTTACCATTACTTCCGTTAATAATAAGATGCGTGCTTCTCTTCCCGGAGGAGGCAGGATGAGTGTAGATGAAATGGAAACGGATGAAGCGTTCTGGCAAGTCTTTTGCTTTGAATTCTTGTGTGGCAAACCATATACGAAAGCCGATTTTGAGAGTGGGCTGTCCAAGGCAGTGGTTTCTGCCAGTGTGGCACGCCACCTGTTCGGTACAACTGACGTGGTAGGGCGTACCATCCAATTAAATAAAGCGGATTATACCATTACAGGAGTAGTGAAAGACGTATCAAAGTTGGCGACAGCTTCTTATGCACAGGTCTGGATTCCCTATACATCAACTGATTTGGCTTCTTTCTCGTGGAGAGAAAATCTGATGGGACCTATGCGGGCGGTCATCCTTGCACGTTCGTCCGACGATTTTCCGGCTATTCGTGCTGAAGTCGAAAAATATCGTCAGGTCTACAATAGTAAGCTGAAGGATATGGAATTGATTTATCGTGGTCAGCCGGATACTCAATTTGCCTACCTTTACCGCCATTGGGGGACAGACTTGGATATGAAACACATTGTCAGGCGATTCATTCTTATCATTGTGATTCTCCTCTTGGTTCCAGCTATCAACCTAAGTAGTATGACTTTATCCCGCATGCGGAAGCGTATGACGGAAATCGGTGTCCGGAAAGCATTCGGTGCTACTGCCAACGAATTGTTGCGACAGGTATTCTGGGAGAATCTGATATTGACACTGCTTGCGGGAATACTGGGACTGATATTGAGCTATTCAGCTACTTTCCTGTTAAACTCATTCCTTTTTGATAACAGTGAGAATGCAGGTCTTGCCGGGGAAACTTCTCTTTCCACTGATATGCTGTTCAGTCCGTTGACGTTTCTCGTTGCATTCTGTTTCTGCCTGTTATTAAATCTATTGAGTGCCGGAATTCCGGCTTGGAGAGTGTCGAGAATGAACATTGTAGATGCAATAAACCAAAGATGAAATGATGAAACAGTTATTGAAACAAATATATAATGAGCGCCGGAGCAATGCTTTTCTATGGATTGAGCTATTGTTGGTGTTTGTCGTATTGTGGTATATCATTGATTTGGTTTATGTCACTTTGCATATCTATTATCAGCCAATGGGCTTTAATATAGAAAATACGTATGTATTACGTATGAACCGTCTTACCGATAAATCTACCGATTTCAATCCGGAGCTGACTGTTAAAGATGATATGACTGCTTTAAGGGAAATAGCCGGACGTTTGTCCCGTCATCCGGAAGTTGAATCTGTCTGTATCTCTCAAAACAGTATTCCATACAATGAAGGGTGCAGTGGAGCGAGTTTCCGTTTTCCGGATAACGACACGGTTTGGATAAGTACGATGGATCGTTGGACGACTCCTGAATATTATAAGGTGTTTCGTTTCCGGAATATCGATGGTTCCGGTCATGAAAGTCTGGTGAAAGCTTTGGAGAAAAATACAATAATCGTTCCTGTCGATGTTGCAGACTATTATCCGGATGCTACTTTCCACGGAAAAGACCTTTTGGGTAAAGAAGTTCGCATGAGTGATACCAACTTTCGTATTGCAGCTTTAACAGAGCCCGTTCGCTACGATCGTTATAACATTGCCGGAAAACCTTTTACCGGAACCTATATCGGCACTTACCTTTCTGACGAACAAATGGAAACAGTCGAAAACGTAGCCTATCTCGAATTAAGTCTGCGTGTCCGCGAAGGTGTAGACGATGGCTTTGTGGAACGTCTTATGAATGATGCCGACCGTATCTATCAGGTAGGGAATATTTATATACTTGATGTCACTCCATTAAGCAAAGTCCGGACAGCCAGTGAGATAGACAATGATAATGAATTACGTACCCAGTTCTGTATTCTCTTTTTCCTGTTGTTGAATATCTTTCTGGGAGTGATCGGCACTTTCTGGTTCCGTACCCAGCAACGCCGGGGAGAAGTTGCTTTACGCATGGCAATGGGAGCTAACCGGAAAAACATATTCTATCGT
>ENA-ORSM01003189-ORSM01003189.1-human-gut-metagenome-genome-assembly--contig:-NODE-3189-length-10571-cov-2.512552_pt1 | contig 10571 bp, 10 predicted proteins | sample MGYA00241903_ERZ509170 | MGnify/ENA primary metagenome ERZ509170 (study PRJEB26280, sample SAMEA2338784) | human gut metagenome | biome: human gut; feature: human-associated habitat; material: faeces...
TTCTCCCGCTCCTCCCGGTAGCCCCAGGTCTCGTTGAAGGGGCACCAGCCGATGATGGCCGGATGGTTGAAGTCCCGCTCCACGGCCTCGCTCCACTGGTTGAGGTAGGTCTCGGTGGAGAGGGGATGGGCGTGGTCCAGGCCCCAGTTGGGGTACTCGCCCCACACCAGGTAGCCCAGCCTGTCGCAGTGGTAGAGGAACCGGGCCTCGAACACCTTCTCGTGGAGCCGCGCCCCGTTAAAGCCCGCCGCGAAGGACAGCTGAATGTCTTGAATCAGGTCCTCCTCGGTGGGGGCGGTGTAGATGCCGTCGGGATAGAAGCCCTGGTCCAACACCATCCGCTGGAACAGGGACTTGCCGTTTACCAGGAACTTCTTCCCCTGGAAGCGGGCGTCCCGCAGACCGAAGTAGCTGTGCACCCGGTCCTCCCCAAAGGTGAGCTCCAAGGTGTAAAGGCCGCCCTTGCCGGGCTCCCACAGGTGGGTTTCCTCCAGCTCCAGCTGGGCGGTGAAGAAGCCGTCCTTTACCCGCAGGGACTTCTGCCCCACAGCGCGGCCCTCCCAGGCGGCGGAGAGGGTCAGCTCCCCTTCGCCCTGGACAGCGCCGGTGACAGTCACCCAGCCGTTTTCCAGGTTGGGGTAATACTTGGCGTACTGGATGTAGCTTTGGGGCACGAACTCCAGCCACACCGTCTGCCAAATGCCCGTGGTGCGGGTGTAATCGCAGCCGGAAGAGGCGTACAGGTGGGCCTGCTTGCCTTTGGGCTGCAAGCCGGAGCGGACGTCGTCCCGCACCGCCACAAAGAGGCTGTTCTCCCCCAGGCGCGCCTGCCGGGTGATGTCCAGGGTAAAGGAGGTGTACCCGCCCTTGTGGGTGCCCGCCAGCTCCCCGTTGACGTAGACCGCGGCCTCGTAGTCCACCGCGCCGAAGTGCAGCAGCACCTTGCCGGCCAGCTCCTCCTGGCTCAAGGTGAAGGTGCGGCGGTAGGCCACGCCGCTGATAAAGTCTGTGTAGCCAATGCCGGAGAGCTTGCTTTCCGGGCAGAAGGGCACCAGGATCTCCCGGTCGAAGGTCTCCTTCTCCCACAGGCGGCGCTCCACAGCGCTGCAGCCAAAGTCGAACGCAAACTCCCAAGTGCCGTTTAGGTTTTTCCAGCTGTCCCGCTCCCATTGGGGATTGGGATGCTCCGGACGTGGTATGTTGCACATAAATAACTCCTCCTTGCAGGGTGATTTCATGGAATCAATGCGATTATACCCGTCCTTTTCCCATATGTAAATATCCAAATGCAACTTCTTTGTCGGAAATGTGGAAAAGCCGCGGCACTTCTGGCCCCATCAGGGCCAAGGCAGCTCCTGCTTGACAGGCAGAGACACCGCCCATCCAATGTAAATGGAAGGGCGGTGTCCTTTTCATAGGAGTCGCTTTAGGCTTGCGTCTTTGTTTTTATTGGTTCTTGCTATCGTAGTTGCGCTGGAGAATCATGGCGTGTGTTTCCTTCCTTTCTTTTTCTGCGTCCAGTTCGACCTGGATGCGGTCAGCTTCTGGGGCGTCTGGCTTGAAATTTGGCTGGTGCTTCATGAAGTGCTCGAAGAACTGGTCTGTGGGTTTGGTGGTGAAGAGGGGCATGGGAAACAACTCCTTTCTGGGGAATAAAAAAGGGCGACCTGATTTTTTTCAGATCGCCCTATGAAAAAATTTTATTGTGGGGAAAAGAAAAAGGCCGGAGTCGAAATTTCCTTTCGATTCCGGCCTTGGCCTGGTGTTTTTTCGGTTATGTGATGCTTTTACGTTGGTTCGAATCCCTTCAGGGGTTTTCCACATCATTCAAAAACGTCACGCCGTGACGGGCCTTTTTCGGCCCTCAAAACGCGAAAAAAGCCCGGAATTCCGGGCTTTTTTCGTACCTGCATCATTTTTGGCAAGTAAACCTGGTGGAGCCAAAGGGGAAGCAGTCGAACTTGACGGCTTCCCCTTTAACAAAAGGGTTGCCGTCCTCCCCGTATAGCATGTCCCACGTGACTTCAGTCCTGTCCTCCGAATACCACGACGTTACCACCAGCCCGTCGTCGGTCAGGTAAATCTTATCGACGAAATACTCCAGCACCTGGTCGCGGGTCTCGGGATTGTCGAAGTCCGCGTGCAGGAACTTCTCGAAGTACGCCTTGATGGTGTGCTCGTCCTCGCACAACGCGGCGCGGATGTTCTCGGCCTCGATGGCCTCGTTCAGGGCGCGCTTCTGCTCTTCGAGCTGCACCAGGCGCTCCGTCACCGTCTCGCTGATAAGACCCGACTCGATGACCTTCACGAGGTTCGCAAGGCTCTTCTCGACCTCACGGCGCTTGGCCTCCAAGCCATCCAGGTAGCCCGTATCGCGGTAGTTCTTCTCGTAGTACGCCGCCGCGTCCACGGCAAGCGACATCAGGTTCTCGGAGTCGTGGAGAATCGACCGGAGAATCATCGTGACAGCATCCTCCAGCTTCTCCTTGCGCACCTTCTTCAGCGTGCACTGCTTGCGGCGCTGGGCGGAGCAATAGTAGTAGTAATACGTCCGCCCCGTCCCGCTCGTGCCGGACACGCCCTGCAGGGTGCTCCCGCACTTCCCGCAGTAGACCTTGCCGGTCAGCCAATAGCGCGGGGCGTCGTTCTCGTCCATGCCGCGCGCCCGCTGGGAACCCTTGCGCTTGTTCTCGGCGAACTTCCGCTGCACCTTGTCGAAGGTTTCCTCGTCCACCAGCGCGGGCATGCCGCCCTCGACCACGATGTCGCCGTGGCGGTACTCGCCGATGTAGGCGCGGTTCTGGAGCATCTTGTTCATCGTCTTCACGCCGAACTTCGCGCCCCGCGTGGTGCGCAGCCCCTGGGCGTTCAGCTCGTCGCAGATGGTCTGCATCGCCTTGCCCTCGGCGTACTCCGCGAACATCCGCTGCACGAACGGAGCGGTGTCCGGGTCCACGATGTACCTCTTCGTGGACTTGTCCACCCCGTAGCCGAACAGCTTGTGCCCGTTGTAGAGCGCGTGCTGGGCGTTGTAGTCCATGCCTCGCTGGATGTTCTGGGACAGCTGGCGGCTGTAATACTCCGCCATGGCGTCCATCAGCCCCTCGATGAGCACGCCCTCCGGCCCGTCGGTCGGGATGTTCTCCGCGAGCAGGCGTATCTCGCACCCGGCGTCGCGGATGGTGCGCTTCGCCATCGCCAGCACGTACTTGTCGCGCCCCAGACGGTCGGTCTTCCACATGATGAGAACACGGGGACGGATTTTCGCGACCTCCGACAGCATCTGCTGGAACCCCGGTCGGTTCTCCGTGGTGCCAGATATGGCCGCGTCCTCGTACTCCTTCACGATTTTGAACCCGTGGGCGTCCGCCCACGCATGCGCAAGCTCCCGCTGCTGGTCGATGCTCGCCTCGTTCTGCGAATGGGAGGAGAATCGGTAGTAGGCGATGGCGAGATTGTTGTCGTTCAGCTCGAACTTCTTCTTGCGTGCCACCTATTCGTCGCCCCCTTCCCGTCGCCAAATGACCTCGCCGGTCAGGTTGTTGACAATCTCCTCCACGTCGGACATGGGAATCTGCTCCTCGCAGACGTACCACGAGCCGTAATGCTCTCCGTGCGACGTGAAAATACGATATTGGCTCTTCTTCATGCGGTTCTTCTTCTGCCAGTCGAGCCACCATTGGTACTTGTCATTCCACGGAATGACGAACTTGGCGGTCATCTTGTTGACGGCTTTGACCCCGCCTGCCGCCATGCCGATTGCAATCTTGTCCCTGTCATCGCTCGCACCAAGCTCCTCCTGCGTGAGCCATACGACGGGCTTGATGTCATCGGTGTCGCTCACGATGTCGTAATTGCCGTCATCGCGGCGCTCCTTCCAGTATCGCTTGGGCTTGACTAGGTTGCTTGGCGTCAGCATCAGGAAGCCATCTTCGAGAATCTTGGGAACGAAGTCCAGCGTGGTGTAGTGGTACAGATATTCAGGGTGTTGCATGTTACCCCCTCCCTTCATTTCGTACGTTAATCAATTATATAAATACGCATTTAATTATAAAGCCCGCCACCCGAGAGGACGACGGGCTTGTCTCACGTTGGCTACTGCGTGTCCTGGTCGCTCTGCTTCAAGAACGCCAGATACTGCCGATATTTGCGCAGCATCATGTTCTTGACGTATTGCTCCATGTATTCGTAATCAGGCTCACCGGAATCAGTGACGGGAAGCATCAACTCCAACCGCCGCATCCGTCCTAATGTCGCGCCGTTTCCACCCCAATTAAACTTTGCCCGCATCTGACTCTTGAAAAGCGGGATTAAAAACTGCGCTAGGTAAAAACTTAACTTGTTTCCCGTTATTACCTGGATATTCTGACCTGTCACGAACACGTGCGGCTGCCAAAACGCAGTTTGAGTGTCCAGACCTACAGTAATACACCCCGCACAATCCGAACCATAAGACAGGTTCTCTGAACTAACAAAACGGGCTATACCGTTATTCATATCCGTGCGAGTAACATACGGAACAATCTTCTTTTCTCCGTCAATCAGCCGAATGCTGTCGATACTGCTGTTTGTAGTGGATATTTCGAACAATCCACTTGGTCCAAACGCTGAAAACTTACGCCACTCCTTCTCATTCAATGCCGGAATCTCGACATAGTCGCCCAATTCACTAAGCGTTGGCATCTTCGTCACCTCCCTTGAACAGGTACTCACGATTCTGCATCACCATCGAAAACTCGAACGTCAGGTAATCGCCGATAGCCTTCTCGAAATCAGCATCCGTGGGAATCTCGTCGTTGAAGTAGTAGAACGAGTGCAGCCACTCGTCCTTCGGCTTCACCGTGGATTCGACGCAGAACTTCGACGGAGCCTCTGCACGTCCGTTCCAAACGTCCAGCAAATGCTGCTTCTTGTCTTTCGCCGAATCACCCTCGACGAGACCGACATGCGCACGCACCTCGTACCCGTCGTCGCGGAAGTCGATGAACTTGCAGACCTTGTCGGCATCGTGTGGCTCGTAGGCCGTGAACACCGCAATGACCGGGTTCGTACCCACGCCGTAGAACGTATCCGTGTTGCAGGTGATGACGCCCTCCAGTGTGTGCTTCTTCATGATGCTCGCCTTGAACGCTTGCTCGGCCTTCGACTTGCCCGTCATAGAGGACTGCGGCACGATGACCGCCGCACGTGCGCCAACCGTCAGCGAATCCAGCAGGTGCTCGATGAAGGACAGCTCGTACTGCTCAGGGTCTGCCTTCGTACCCTGCGAATAGGGCGGGTTCATCAAACCGACCGTCGCGCCCTTCATCTGCACCTGCGCCGGGTTCTTGCGCAGGAAGTCACAGCACTCCAGGTTGCTGTTGCCATCCTTGCGCAGAATCATGTTCGCGGCTGCCACGGCGAACATGTTGCTCTGAAGCTCATAGCCGTGGAGCTGCTTCTTCTTGATGTTCTTCTTCTGCGCGTCCGTATCTGCCAGCATCAGCATCCTATGCATGGCCGAAATCAGGAATCCCGCCGTGCCACAGGTCGGGTCGAGCACCGTGTCTCCCGGCTGTATGTCCACCAACTCGCACATCAGGTCGCAGATGTGGCGGGGCGTCAGGATGATGCCCAGCGTCTGCCCGTCACCGCCCGAATAGCTCATAAACTCGCCGTAGAAGCGCCCGATGAAGTCCTCGCTGGTCTTCTGATACTTGATGTTGCGGAACACGTGCTCATACAGGAACTCCGTGTAGAACTTCAACGGCGTCTTGCCCAGCGTCTCGTTCATCTCGTTCAAGCGGAAGCTGGTCTGCAGAATGGCGAACTCCGCCAACAGCTTGTCCTTCTTCGCATCCGGCCCCACGTTGGAGCGCGTCAGGCGGGTACGGATTGCGTTCATCAGCTTATCGCCGTCGCGGTTTCCCGCCAGCTGGTCGCCGGTCAACGAGCTAATCGCGAAACCGCCGAACTCAATCTCGTCCAGCGCCAAAAGGATGCCCGCCACCACCAGAGGCTTGTCCTGGTCCTTCAGCGTGCCGTATGTACGCAGGTACTCATGCAGCTCCGCCGCATCCTTCAGAATCTGCTCCGTGGTCTTCTCGACGTCGGTCGCCTCCTCCAGGACGTAGCGCGTGTAATACTCGTTGATGTTCTGCTCGGAAAACGAGATGAACGACTCGATGTCCGGCAGCTGCTTGTAACCCTCGCGGTCATCCACCCACAGTGGCGTGATGACGTGGTGCTTCGCGTCGCCGGAGACACCGACGGCGAACACCTTCTTAAACGGGGTGTTCTGCGCTATATGCTTCGCGTAGAAATACGCGCCGTTCACGGCGTAATCGGTCACGGCCTTCACGCTCGTGTCGATGATGCCCGAATCGGTCAGCTTAATCTGCTTGTCCATGTCGGCCTTGTCCTCGATGACGAGAACGAAATCGCCGATGACAGCGGTATATTCAGGGTACCCGGCGTTGCCGGTCCCGCGCTTCGAAGCGCTTTTCAACGCCTCGTTGATTTCCTTCACATTGCTGCCCTGTGCATCGAAGCGAATCTTGCACTCATCAAGCTGGGCAGCTACCCAAAGGTCGGTTTTGACCTCCTTCTTTGCCACTACTTATCCACCTCCTGCATATGCTCCGCGACCCACTCATGGATAATCGCGGCAATCGTCGTCTCGCGCTCCGCTGCCATCATCTTCAGCGCCTTCTTGTCGCTCACCGTGAGCGACAGCGAGAGCGTGGTGCGCTTCTCGTCCTCGGCGGGCGCAGAATCCGCCGAGACCGTCTGCTCTATCTTCTTCTGCTCGGCCTCGCGGTCGGCAGCATACTTCTCGAACATGTTCGCCATAGCTCGACCTCCTTTAATCATTTACGCATTTGTACAATTATACACCTTGTGTCTCGATTTGTCCATACGGAACACGGCTCTGACCTGCGGTTATTCCCTCGGGAACCCCGCAACCTCGCGCACCGTGTCCACCAGGGCGCGCGTCGCCCTCGCGGCCTTGCCCCTGCGGTCGAACTCGACCACGGACACGCCTGCTGCGCCCGCCTGCACGAACGCCTCGGACTGGGGAAGCGTGACCACCGTCTGGTCGCCCGCAAGCCCCTCGAACCACTCCATGAAGTCGCGGGACGCCTTGAAGCGGTTCCACCCGTTCATCACGTAGACAATCTTCGCCCGGCTGTGCTTGAACACCGCCTTGCGCATGCGCATCAGCGGCTCGATGTCCCTCGACGTGGTGCGGGTGGGGATGACCACCACGTCCGCCTCCTTCAGCCACTCCGACAGCGCCTCCTGGAGCGCCCCCGGCGTGTCCACCACGGCGACCTGCGCGCCGTCCGCCTCGTGGGTGCGGTGCAGGGTGCCGCCCTGGGCGTCCAGGTCGTAGAAGCTCACGGGGATGCCGGAGCGCTCGAAGGAGAATGCTATCTCGTCGGCGACCAGGGACTTGCCCACGCCGCCCTTCTGGTTGCATACCAGAATCGTCTTCATATCGCTCACCTCGCTATACATTTAATCAATTATGCATTTCCATATTTAATTATAAGCCCGCGAAAAGCGCAGTTCAACTGCCACTTTCTGGGCTTCAGCTGGGCTTTTCGTGGTCTCGAAACGGGCTTTCCCGCGTCGCCCGGAACGGCCCGTTTCCCGCATCGCCTCGTAAACGAGCGGATGCCGAAAACCTCTGCCTTCCGCCCCTTGCGCGTACACCCGTCAAAAGCCCTTCTGCAGGTCTCTTCGCGTGCCGTCAGCGGGCCTGCACCCCTTGAAGGATGCCTTCGGCATCGGGTGCCCACGTGAAGAGAAAGGAGGTCCGCACATGAACGAAGACTGGAAGAGGTTCCACGGCACGGACGAGGAGGTCATGTGGCGCATCCAGGTGCTGAAGCGCACCTCGCGCCTCTGCGCGGCCAAGGCCAAGGAGCTGGAGCGCATGGCGAAGGCGGACGGCGACATGCCCGCCATGGACCACGCGTCGCTCATGGACGTGCTGAAGCGCATCAACAACGTGATGGAGTGGCGGTTCGTGAACGCCCTGGGCGAGGTGGTGCTGGACGCAGACATCCTCGCCGAGAGCATCGACTGCGAGACCCTGCGCTCCATGCGGCAGTGCGTCGTGAACGCCATCGTGGACATCGAGGAGGCAGAGGAGGGGCGCGATGAGTGACTACGGCATCAGGACCTACGCCGACCTCGCCGAGACCTGCCGCGGCATGGTGCTCGCCAACGAGATAGCCAGCCGCCCGCTGGAGCCAGTGAGCGGGGACTGGGCACCCTGGGACGAGATATTCCAGTGGTACATCGTCCAGGACCCGAGCTTCCTCATGGAGCACACCGACGAGCCGGTGTTCTACGACGCGGAGCTGGGGCTGTACGTCTGGGGGATAACCCACTTCGGAACCAGCTGGGACTACGTGCCCGCGCCGGAAATCCACTGACCCACAGGAAAGGGAGCAGCATCGTGCTGCTCCCTTATCTTTTTCGGCTACTCGTACTGCTTGTCCGCATCGGCCCCGTACTTCACGCGGCCACCGGCACGCCTTGCCGCCTTGTCCTCGCGTTCCTGCAGGCGCACGAGCTTTGCCTGCTCCTCGCGCTCGTCCTCGTGGGCAAGGGCCTTCTCGGCTGACTTCAGGCGCTTCTCGGCGTCCCACATGTTCCTGCGGGACTCGTACAGACGCCTCTCCGCAGCTTCGCGCTCCCGGCGACGCTGCTCCTCCATGGCCTGCTGAATCAGCATGCGCAGCATCATGGCCGTCATGTCCGCCATCATGCGGGACACGGGGTCCCTGGCGTCGCGCCCGGCCTTGGCGAACACCCATGCGCCAGCCAGCAGGTTCGGGCACGGGTGGTTGAGCGCGTCGCGCGCCTCCTTGGAGGCGTGGAACTCGCGTCTCGCAGCGTCCACCTCGGCTTGCAGCTTCGCCAGCTGTTCCTCGGGGTGGCGCTCCGCCTCCACGAGCTGCCCGTAGCGCTCGCCCATGAACGGCTCGCCGCTCTCGCGGCAACGGGTGATGTGCGCCCTCTGGAGGTCGCCCGCCATCTGCGCCACGTCGGACTCCTCCACGGCGTACACGTCGAATGAAGGCTCTGCCGGGGAATCCGGCTGCGGTTCCGCCGCGACGGTTGCCACGGGAACAGGTGCCGGCGCGTCTTCCTTCTGGGCTTCCGCCTGCCTCTGCTTCTCCTCGAAGTACGCCTCGACGCCTTCCTTGGTCAGGTCGTCGGCGAGGTTGGAGGCGCGGCGCCTTCTCTTGCGCTTGGTCTTGCCCAGCGGGTCGTGCGCCTTGTAGCTCCAGCCCACGGTCTCCTCGCCGGTCTCCTTGTCCACCCGGCAGGCCCACAGGCGGATGATTTCCCCGCAATAGCCGGGGGTGGGGTACAGGTTGCCCAGGGAGATGTAGTTTTTGCCGGTGGTGCCGGTCTCCTCCAGCTGCTCCCGCTTCATGGCCTCGAAGGGGTCCTCGCCGGGCTCCAGCTTGCCGGCGGGCAGCTCCAGCAATTCCTCCTGATAGGGGCAGCGGAACTGCTTGACGAACAGCAGCTCGTTTTTCTCGGTGAGGATGGCCACGCTGACCCCGCCGGGGTGGCTGACGATTTCCCGCTTGGCCACCATGCCGTTGTCCAGTTCCACGTCGTCCACGTGGACGCGGATGAGGTGCCCGTCAAAAACCGTGGTGTCTTTCAGTGTTTTTTCGTTCATAGCAAGTGCGCTCCTTTCCTTTGGGCGGCTCATAGCCCCGCAGGGGTTTCCAGGTCGTTCATCGCCAGACCAGTGATGAGCTTGGGGTAGAAATAGGTGGATTTCTGGGGCATCTTCTCCCCGTTGGCAGCCACCTGGCCAATCTCCTCCACCCGGGTGGGGTTGAGAAGGAAGCAGCACTGGCTCTCTCCCCTGTCCACCGCGGCCTGGGCTTCCTCTGCCGAGCGGGTGTAGGTCAGGTTTTTCTGGTTGGCCATGTTCTCCTTGTCGATGCCCAGCAGTTTTTCCAGCACCAGGCTGTGGAGGATGGACACGTCCAAGGTGCGGTAGGCCTGGCTCTTTTCCGGCAGCAGCTTCTCCATAACGGCGGTGTCCTTCAAGGCGAGCACGGTCCAGTTTTTGCCGTCGTACAGGGCGAAGGCATGCCTCCCCTGCTGGAAGAGGCTGTCCAAAGCGGCCTGGCTCTCCTCCCGGCTGGACTTTGCCTCCAAGGTGAAGTCCTCCCCGCAGGCGGCCAGCAAGGCGGCGCTGTCAAAGCTTTCCAGCCCCCGCACCAGCCGGTGGGTGGGGAATACCGTAAGGCCCGGGTCGGCCATGTCGGTGAGGGTCATGAGGATGTACTGGCTGCCGGGCAAATAGGCGCCCTGCTGGGCCAAGGTGTCCCGATAGCGCAGGCCGGTTTCATAGCGGTGGTGGCCGTCGGCGATGTACAGCTTCCGCCCGGCGAAGTCCTCCCGCAGGGCCTCTATGGCCACGGGGTCGTTGATGACCCACAGCCGGTGGGTCACCAGGCCGTCGGAGAACGCGTACCGGGGCGGGCAGGAGCGGGACAGGTTTTCCAGCCGCTGGGCGGTGGTGTGGCCCTCGTCCTGGTAGAGGG
>ENA-ORSM01003191-ORSM01003191.1-human-gut-metagenome-genome-assembly--contig:-NODE-3191-length-10556-cov-4.995715_pt1 | contig 10556 bp, 10 predicted proteins | sample MGYA00241903_ERZ509170 | MGnify/ENA primary metagenome ERZ509170 (study PRJEB26280, sample SAMEA2338784) | human gut metagenome | biome: human gut; feature: human-associated habitat; material: faeces...
TGGCAAAATATTCCAGATATGGTTCTTTCTTCGGTGGCATATTGTTGAGGACGTTATCACTCATGTTATAATTCGCCCTTCGACTAGCTCTTTGATCGCCTGTGGCTGGTCGCCGGTTGGTTTATATTCTGACACTAATTCAAAATGATCCATGTGATTTCTCCTGAATAATCTTCCTAAATTTACATAATTACTAACTTTGGTTAAAAAGTTTATCAAATAATATTCTATTTATCTCACTGTTTTTATCATAATCATAACTGCACTGTTCAAATACATCCGTAATTTTCTGATAGGCTCTGCGCTCACTGGCTCTGATTTCACGAATGCGTTCAAGTAATTCATCAAAATAGTCTTTTCCAAAAGGTCTGCCGTTTTTAAGCATATCATCATTCAACACAAACCCTTTTGTAATATATTCTTTTAATGTTTTAGTAGCCCACTGCCGAAAGCGTGTAGCTTTCTTAGAATTTACTCGATATCCAACAGCTATAATTGCATCTAAATTATAACATTTTACTTTTCTTTTAACGTTACGCTGTCCCTCATTTTGAACTACCGAGAAAAACTCGGTAGTTCGATTTTCATCTAATTCTTCTTCCTTATAAATATTTTTCAAATGCAAGGATATATTATCTGTTGTACATTCAAATAAATCTGCCATTGCTTTTTGTGTCATCCAAAAAGTATCTTCTTTAAACATTACATTCACATAAATATTAGTGTCTTCCACTTGATATAAAACAATTTTATGTTCTTGATTCATTTATTTATCCTCTTATTTTAGCTACTTATAAAACATATCATTTTAGTATTAACAGTCCCTATTATATCAGACATTTTTTTGAAAGTATATAGATGAAGGCAAGAAAAAAGTACAAATGTTCGATTTTCATTTGTACTTTTTTATCACCACTATTCTATTTTTCATCATGCTGCGTTGAAATATTCCTCCAGGATTAAGTCTATTTCAACCATTTCTGAATAATCGTAATACTGATTTTTCCATCTCCATCCTTCTCGCCACACTTTAAATCCTACATCTGTAAGATTTAAAGTCAAGCTTTTTCATTCCATTGACAGATCAGACGTTTTCAATATATAATATTTTTATTACATTTGTAAGATTTGGAGGAATATCACATGAGCAATCTGCCTCAAATTTCAGAAGCTGAATTTGAAGTTATGAAAATCGTTTGGAAATACGCACCAATCAGCACCAATGAAATTACTGAAAAATTAACACAAATTTCCAGTTGGAGTCCTAAAACAATTCAGACATTGATTAAACGTCTCGTTTCTAAAAAAGCACTAACCTATGAAAAACAAAGCCGGGTTTTTGTCTATACTCCATTGGTCAAGGAAGACGAATATATTCGGCAGGAAAGTAATTCTTTTTTAAAGCGATATTATAATGGTAATATCACTTCTATGCTTGCCTCTTACATTGAGGATGATAAATTGTCTGAAGAAGACATTGCCAGCTTACGGAATCTTCTTTCCAATCATTAACCATGGGAGGAGCATATTTTGATATATTTTAGTTTTCGATTTTTACTCTGTAATGCCATCATTTGTATTTTTTTAGGTAGTTTACTGGGATTAAAAAATTTATTGCAAAGGCAATTATCCGCACGTATGCAATATAATCTTTCGATTATATTTCTTGCCGTTCTAATTGTTCCCTTTTTACCGATAAACTCTGCCCCATCTTCTATATCGTGGAGACATTTGCTGACAGCCAGTTCAAGTACCAATGGTGACATTCAAACCACTTTTCTTTCTGGTAATGGTTATAATTTGGATAAAATAAATGATTTTGCTGTCTCTGTCAGCACCCAAATACCAACTTTTATTCACACATTACTTGTATTTTTCTGGAGTATCGGTATATTCATAATGTTTTTTCTTCTCTACCGCTCAGTAAAACAAGTAAAAGCCTTACATAGTTCTGCTTTACCTCTTCAAAATGAAGAACTAAACGCTCTTTATATAGAATGTTTAAACGAAGTGAACAGCAAGCATACCATTCCGATTTATAGTACAGCATTTTTGAAATCTCCTGTTTTGGCTGGTTTCCTGCATCCTCGCATTTATCTTCCAATTCACTTGATTTCAGATTTTAACGCTGGAACTATAAGCGCAACTGATATTCGCTATATGCTTCTTCATGAACTGCAGCACTACAAGCATAAAGATATTCTAATTGGATATTTGATAAATACAGTAAATGTTTTCTACTGGTTCAATCCCCTAATCTGGTATTTTCTAAAAAGAATACGACAGGAACGGGAACTTGCCTGCGACAGTGCTGTATTACAATTATTGAAAGAAACAGAATACAAGTCATATGGAAATACACTGATTAACTTTGCCGAAACAATAGCTCTGTCTCCATTCCCTCTTACTATGGGAATTAGTGGAAATATAAAACAGTTAAAAGGACGCATTTTAAATATTGCATCATTCCACCAACCTACTTTTAAACAAAAAATTCGTGGATATCTTATATGCATATTCGTCTCTACTATCATCATTGGATGCATTCCCATACTTTCTGTTTATGCTTCTGATCAGAGTGGGTATCATTTTGACACAACCGAAAAGAATATTACTCAGCTAAATCTTTCTTCCAATTTTGGGGACTACACTGGAAGTTTTGTTTTATATGATCAGTCTGCTGATAAATGGAATATTTATAATATGGAGCATGCTTCCACACGTGTATCACCGAATTCGACTTATAAAATATATGATGCATTACTTGGCTTGGAATCTGGAATTATTACACCAGAACATTCCACTTTCACATGGAATGGAGAACCATATCCTTTTAATTCATGGGAAGCCGATCAAGATTTAACCTCGGCTATACATAATTCCGTAAACTGGTATTTTCAGGCAATTGATTCACAGGCAGGTTTTGAAGCCGTAAGAACATTTTTACAGACAATAAACTATGGGAATCAGAATACTGGAACAAATCTAAATCTCTATTGGACAGATTTCTCTCTGAAGATATCACCCATAGAACAGGTGGAATTGTTACAGGATTTCTATCAAAATAATTTTCATTTTGACAGTAAAAATATCCAGGCAGTAAAAAAAGCTCTGCTGCTTTCCACTACTTCTTCCGGTTCTCTTTACGGGAAAACAGGAACCGGGCGTGTCAATGGTAAAGATGTCAATGGCTGGTTTATCGGATACATTGAAACAGCGAATAATACTTACTACTTCGCAACAAATATTCAATCCTCTTCTGGTGCAACTGGAAGTCAGGCTACCGAAATAACAGAATCTGTACTTTCTAATCTTGGTATTTGGAAATAAATAAAGAGAACTGATAGCATAATTTCCCGTTATCAGTTCTCTTTATTTCATTCTTCTCTACTGATCAATTCTGCAAATTACCTAACCGGTACTGATACCTCGGTATATTATCAATACCATTATCTAAAATTCTGTTTCCAACATACTGAATCGTTCCATCATCCTGAATTTTCATCGTAAGTTCGTGTGTAATAACAACATCATTACATACAACAGAATCACATACTGCATGAATTGTCAAAACAATGGTTCCATCTTCATTGTGCCTGACTTCTGTTACTTCCGGTAAAGACAAGCCAAAATGTGTTGGTGAATAATTACCACATCCCAATCGTTCCCAGATAAACATATTACTTTGTTCATCGTAGACCGCCCATTCTTTCAATTCTTCTTTTGTAACAGGAAGATATGTCATAATTACATTTTCGAACTCTTCTGCTGGAATTCCCACAACCTCTTTTTCTGCAGTAAATTTTTCTCCATATTTCATTTGATAAAAATATTCATAAAGTCCATTATAATCCAACCCCTGCATATCCTCCGCATTCCAGTTTGAACATAACAGATTGTTTCCCTGATAGCCGAACGTACTCACATATTTTTTTGAATATTCCCGACACTCCTCACTCAAAGGCTTTACCCGGATAATACAACTTCCATCTACAATCTCTGTCACTTCCGGTGGTTCAGGTACGCATAATTCATAACAGAAATTCCCATTTTCAGTATATGCCCATTCTTTTATTTTTGATAGCGATATGTATGTAAGTACAGGCTCTGTATCCTCACTCCAGATCATTTTTGCGGACATCACACTCATTTCTTTTCCATCATAACTATATTCTTTTCTGGTAATTCCACCATCTGTATCTGCTTCATATAAAATTACACTTCCTTTTTCTTCTTGTTCTGCAGATTTTAAAAATTGTTCCATCTTCTGATAATTATCCATAACAGAATAATGATCGGAACCAATGACCGGATTCCCATTTTGTTTGATAATTTCTTTCATCCGATTCATCATTTGCTCAGCAGTATTCTGATCTGCTTCTTGTATTCCATTATATTCAGAATAAATATCTCGGATAATGCCCATAATTTCTTCACAATCGTTCACAACTTCCTTTTTCTTGTCTTCATCGATTGGTAGATTATATCCCTTATCCGGATTTTCCATTGTAGTGTTTTTTTGATTCTTCTCATTTTTTACATCTGTGCTGTTTAACGATATCTTACTTTCACAGGAAGTCAGAATCATTCCTATACAAAGTACTAACAAAATACTTTTTCTTTTCATATTGCCCCCTAATTATTACTGTAATTCTCTTCCCACTCTTCTTCTGTTAACCTTGGCATATACCACCCTGCATTTGCATTTTGATCTGAACTAATTACCTTATTTGATAAATACTGAAAACTTCCGTCTTCCATAGGTTTTATCATCAATTCACTGGTGATTGCCTGATCTAACATTCTGATTTCCCATACTGCTTCTATCGTAAGTTTTAATGTTCCATCTTGTAATTTTTCATATGAGATAACTTCCGGATATGGCTCATATGGGAATTCACAATCATATAACCCTCGCGGTCTGTATCTAAAAGTTTTATTATTAGAGTTATAAAAAGTTCCCTTTTCAATCTCGGTATTACTAAATGGTAAATAGGTCTTTATAACCTCTTCAAACTCATCTTCTGGAACTTCATATTCTGCTCCACCATAATTTGCTTCATATGGAACTTGCTTTCCATATTTCATATAATACATTTTTTCATAAAGATCATAAAAATCAAGTTCCGTATAATTCTGGTTATCCCAATTTGTAATCAACAGATTATTAAGTGCATACCCCAACGGCATAACATATTTTCGATTCAATTCCCGGCATGTTTTATCTAATGGCTGCACTCTGAATCCAGTTTCACCCGGTGCTCCATCAAATCCCGGTGGGTGATATTCCTCCAGAAACAAGTATCCTTTTTCTGTATATTTCCACTCATATGCTTCATATTCATCATAATAATTAGCCTGTGGACTATTATCCTTCCATTTAACCTGACATAATCGAACATTTATCTTTCCATTCATTGACTCTAAATGATATTGTATAATTTCCCCTTCATCAAATACAACAACAATATCAACTGCTGCCTGTTCTTCTTTCTCCGCTGCTTTGCAAAATTCTTCTACTTTTTCACGATTGACCATATCAATCTGATTATCACAATCTACTGCCGCATATCCTTTCTCTTCCAGACAATTGATAATTTTTCTTTTCGCCTTTAATGTATTTAACTCCGACTTCTCCTTCATATAAACAGACCGAAAAGTTTGCGCTGTTTTTTTTACTTCTGCATTCATTTCAGATTCTACGGTTTCTTTCTTTTCTTCTTTTTCCGTAATTCGATTTTGGCCGCACCCTGTAAAAACAATAAGAACTATCAATATCATCGCAATTTTCTTACATATGTAATAATTCCCCGTAAAAATTTTTTTATTTTTCAAAATATTCCTCCAATACGGTTGCATCCTTTTTAACAACATAACCACTTCCACCGATTCCTTTCACATTCTCAACCATACTGATAAGAAGAATTGGTTTGTCCACGCTTTTATCTGCCGTAAACACCGAAAACCACCCGATTTCTTTGCCAGAAGTATCTTCTTTCGTTGCCTTCAACTCGGCTGTCCCTGTTTTTCCAGCCAGCAAAATATCGTCACGATGTGCAGCATATCCGGTTCCTTCCGGATCATTTACAACACCTTCCACCCCTTGCATAATTTCTTCTACATTTTCTTTGCTAAACGCATTTTCTATCCATGTTTCACCAGATGCTTCTTCTTTGTATTTCAAATACGGTTTTATCATATTCCCTTCATTTAAAAATGAAGTATAAATACTTGCCAGATGTAATGGATTTACAAGAATCTGCCCTTGCCCATAACCACTATCTGCCAATTGTATTTCTGTTTCTATTTTATCTGTATTGGAATATGTTGATTCCTGCATCGCAATCTCAAACGGCATATTCTGATTAAATCCTATTTCATTTAAAGTATTCATAAAATTCTCACTACCAATTTTAAGAGCTGCCTTTGCAAAATAAATATTATCAGAATAGATAATTGCATTTTTCATAATAACCGGTTCATATTCATGAAGTGTTGTCACTTGATAAGATCCCCAAGACGAATCTTTCTGCCATGCCAAACCTTCATTTCCAAAATCTTCTTTTGGATCTATGCTTCCCGTTTTCAACCCAATTCCTGCCACAACTGGTTTAAATGTTGAGCCAGGACACCATACTTGACGGAAACGATTATATAATGGTTTCTTTTCATCTTCGTTTAATGATGTCCATTTCTCTGATGATATGCCCCGTATAAATTCATTATTATCATAAGATGGGGTACTTACCAAAGCCAATACTTCTCCCGTATAAGGATTCATTGCGACAGAACACCCCGGATCTTCTTTAAACTGCTCGTATAATGATTTTTGCAAATCGGAATCTATCGTTAATCTTATATCCATACCATCTTCTTTAAAAATACTTGCAAGAACCTCTTTTACTTCCCCATCACTATCCAAAATCTTTATATCACAACCATCTTTTCCTTTTAATTGCTTTTCGTATAACTTTTCCACCCCAGATCTTCCGATTACACTTTCTGCTGAATATCCTTCCCCTGGATGATTTTCCAAATCTTCTGCTGTTACAGACTGTACATAACCAATTAAATGAGCTGCTGCCTCCCCTAACTCATAGGTTCTAACTTCCACATCTGATAGCATAACCCCTGGAATTTCCAAAAGTTTATTCTGACAATCCTGCTCCTCAAGTGTCTTTTCTTCTGGCTGTATTTTCATTAAATCTATTTCTTCTACTTTCGGAATAGTTTCAATTGGTACAAAAGAATCTTCTTTTACCCACTTTGCTGTGAGTTTGTTATTTATTGTTTCTACATCTATCTCTAATAACTCCGCTATTTTTTCAATAGATACATTCCTGTCTTCCAGCTTTCCCGGTATAATGCCAACTGATGTTGCTACTCCTTTTCCTGCAAGCATTTTACCATCTCGGTCTAATATTTCTCCTCTCTCCGCTTTTGATGTAGTAACACTTATTTTATCATCACTCTCTAAATCTGGAAAAATCAGGCTATCCTGCCATACTAATTTATATCCCTGTTTCGTCTTCTTCAGTTCCGCCATATTGTCAAATTGTATTGTTCCGGCAATTGTATTACATGATGTTTCATACGAAAGCGTAACTGTATCTGCTTTTTTCTCTTTCACAGCTATATGACTGATTTTAATGTCACTGACCTCTATTCCTTCGTATATCTTAGAATTTCGTTGTATGTATTCTTCTTTTTCCAGATAAGCTTTCTCCCCTGAATCTATCATGGCATACATCGCTTCATATTCCTTTTTTTCAATATGATTCATATATTCCACCAGTGTGTCTTCTGGTGATTCCGTAATTGATCTTTTTAATAAAACACCTCCCCAAATAGCAATTACTGTTATAGCCATTATTAACCCCAAAATCCTACAAGTGTAAGATTTTTTAGTGCTTTGTTTTTTCCGTCTTTTTTTCATAGATACCCCTTTCTTTCAACGCTTTTATTTTTTAAATCTTACACTTGTAGTATTTAAAAGTCAAGTCTTTTCTCAGGCATTATATATAGCAGACTTAGGATCAGAAAATCCTGCCTTTGCTTTATCAATATGGTTCGTGCTAAGCAACTCGTCATAAGTTTCCATACTCATAACTACCAAATCTCCATAACCATTTTTTGTAATGAAAACTGGCTGCTGCTGTTTATGACATAATTCAGATATTTCATTTGTATTACGTAAATCTGTAATTGGTTTGATTACTGGCATTGTAGCACCTCCTTTCTTTGTACATTATTACAACAGAATATTGTACATCTATAAACCAATTTATGAAATATCTAAGAATAACACTCTTCATCTTTCTCACAAAAAAAGAAGACAAGAGTTCTGACAGCTCATTGCCTTCTTTCATCTCATGTTCAAATAAATTTATTCGTTTTCTTTGTCTATCTTATATGAAAAATCCGCTTAACAAATCAATTCATTTTTTTAAGTTTCTATAAAAACAACCCTCACAAACAGTGTCACCACCATTCGCAAGGGTTATTATCATTTCAGAAATTCAACACACTATTCGATTATGCGTTCATCTGATTTGCGACTTTTGGATTACATTCCAGCCTGATTTGTGAACTTTGAAATTATATTCTGCCTGTATTGCTACTTATATATAATACAGCTATGTATTTATCAGTATTTTCAAGAAATTTGTCTTTCTAGCTAATTAACGATTTCTGGTGTTCCCCAAATTTTTAAGTTGGGGAATGATTTTGAGCATTTATTGCTTGATTTCAATTTCATTTTTTCTTATTTGGGGAATCCTTTTTATAAAGTTGGGGAGTATTTTCGTTCCCCAACTTTATAATCAGCAATGACTCATAGCTGAAATTCTCACTTTTCGAATTTCTTCATTATAATATTCTTCCGGTGTCTGTGTCTTCGCCACTCCAAATTTCTTAATTTCTTCTTCCATTATATTATCCAAGACATGTGTATAAATGTTTAATGTAATGCTGATACTCGAATGTCCCATCAACCTCTGGACAACCTTCGGTTCCATTTTCTTTTCAAAACATCTTGTAGCAAACGTATGTCGTAAACTATGTGGGTGGAAGTCCCTGATTTCTCTGGGTTCTCTATTTTCCTGTACTGCCAGAACTCCTTCTTTTTCGCTCATTCTTTTTAAAGCCTTTTTAATTTCTTTTTCTACAACATATCTGACACAAGGACTTCCCATACCTGTTGTAAAAACCAAATCTTTTAAATCATCCGTACTTCTCCAGCGACTGCCCAGTTCCTCTTTTAGCTTATTCTGTTTTTTCTTCTGAGCTTTTAATATTTCTTCCATTTCTCCTAAAAACGGAATCTCTCTGATTGAATTTACCGTTTTAGGAGTTACAAGCATCATTCTCTTTTCTCCATTATAATAACTACAACTCAAGGAACGTCTGACGTGAACTACTTTCTTTTTAAAATCTATATCGCTCCATTTCATTCCACCAAGTTCTCCAACTCGGACACCTGTCAGACACATGAAATAAAACATTTCTTTATACCAGCTATCCTCCATCTCACTCAGGAAATTGTCCTGTTCTTCCTGGGTTAATGCAATTTCTTCTTTTGATTGTTTAAATGTCCATGGTACTTCTACAATCAAACATGGATTTACTTTAATCAATTGGTTTCCTAATGCAAAATCTAAGCATTCTCTTAAACGCCCCAATGCTTCTCGCATTGCACTGTGCGATACATGATTCTGTTCCATTGCATTTAATGCTCTCTGAACATCCAACGGTTTAATATCTTTCAACTTCATTGAACCAATATAAAAGCCAAATGTTCTTTTGAAATTATTTTTCATCGGTGCAATACTCGTTTCCTTCACCCGATGTTGCTTTACCTCTGAAAACCATTCTTCAAACCACTCATTCAATGTGATTTTGGTTTTTCTATAATCCAATGTATCCCTGGCATTTTCTTTTGCCTTTTCAAATTCTTCCATCAGTTCATTTAGATCTGTTCCATATAAATTGATTCTAATTCCGTTTACAACCGCTCTTGCTTCATATGAACCGTTCTTCTCTCTAACTCCTCTCGGTAATGCTTTTGCCATAATTATTTCCTCCTGAAAAAACTATTTATCTGTTGCTCCTTCAAATTACCATTCATAAACGTGCAAAACAAACATGCGAATTTTTGTTTCGCATTCTTGACTTACTTTCTGACCTGTGCCAACAGCCATTTATCCAGTAAGAGCTTATGTGCATAATTGCGATTGCCAATTCTGACGACAAATATTTTTTCATTTTCCTTCATCAATTCTCTAGTTTTTGTCATCCCAAGATTCAAGTAGGCTGCCGTTTCTTCTACATTCAATAGTACCTTTTCTTGCTCCATATACTACCCTCACACTTTCTTCTTTCCTATATAATAGTCATATCCTTTTCTGACATTGCAAAACATACATGTATCCTTATATCGCTGTTCTGGATTCACTCGCCGGATATAGTGCTCCGGCACATCATAAAAATTGCCTGCACATATTCTGCACAGGCTCACGACTAACGGTTTTTCAATTATCTTCGGTATCCCGGTACTT
>ENA-ORSM01003195-ORSM01003195.1-human-gut-metagenome-genome-assembly--contig:-NODE-3195-length-10548-cov-11.987039_pt1 | contig 10548 bp, 5 predicted proteins | sample MGYA00241903_ERZ509170 | MGnify/ENA primary metagenome ERZ509170 (study PRJEB26280, sample SAMEA2338784) | human gut metagenome | biome: human gut; feature: human-associated habitat; material: faeces...
GCAACCCGCTCGGCTACGACGACACCGCCACCACCGGCATCGTCTCCGCCCTGAACCGCCCGGTGACCGTGACCGACGATAACAACAACGAGATCGTCACCAACGCCGTCCAGATCGACGCGGCCATCAACCCCGGCAACTCCGGCGGCCCGACCTTCAACGCGGCCGGCCAGGTGATCGGCATCAACTCGTCCATCGCCTCGACTGCCACCTCATCCGACTCCGCCGGTTCGATCGGCATCGGCTTCGCCATCCCGTCCAACCTCGTCAAGCGTGTGGCCGACGAAATCATCAAGGACGGCAAGGTCAAGCACGTTGCCCTCGGCGTGGTCATCAAGTCCGACACGGTTGAAGCCGACGGCGTGACCCGCGGCGGCGCGACCATCACCAAGTCCAGCGCCACCGGCAGCGCGGTCGTCTCCGGCGGCCCGGCCGACAAGGCCGGCCTCAAGGAGGGCGACACCATCGTGGCCTTCAACGGCAACGCGGTGAACAACAACTACTCGCTGCTCGGCTACGTGCGTGCCGCGGCTTTGGGAGACAAGGTGACGCTGACCATCGTGCGCGATGGCAAGACCATGGATGTGGACGTGACGCTCGATCAGGAGGAGTCGTCGGTGAACGGTTCGTCCAGCTCCGATTCCAACGGCAACAGCCAGAATAAGCAGAACAACCAGAATGGCAATGGCCAGAACGGTTACGGCAATGGCAATGGCAACAGCGATGGCGGCACCGGTGACGGCGGCGGCTTCTCCGACCCGTTCGGCCTGTGGTAAAGCCGACCCAACAACGTCACACGGTGTTGAGCGGTAACCGCTGAACACCGTGTCAGACAAGCAAAGGCCCGTGGCAGTGAGCAAACTCCTGCCACAGGCCTTTCGTATGCGCGATTGTGCCTCGCACCCATGCCACCAACGTAGTTTCGATATCCGGCATGTCGCGCAACGCTCGTTGATAGGGTAGGCCAAGCACTGAGTTCGGGCGACGTCCCGAACACAGCGCATAATTCAATACAAAACTGAATACATTTCTTTACGCCGTGTATCGGAAGGTCGCGCGGGAGCCGAGCAAAGCGAAGCCCCAGGCAAAGCCGCCGGTGGGTTAACAAGGCGTGACCGTAGCGCCGATTGCGCGGGCCACGCTTACCGTACCGCAATCGACTCCGTATACGAGCGTAAGGAGCAATGATGAGCAGACTCATCAGATTCTTCACCAAAATTCTCGACATCTGCAAGCTTGTGCCGATGCTTCCGGTCGTCGTCATCGCCGCAATTCCGTTGGCTTTACTAGGCGATTGGCGTCCGTGGGGCAATGCGATGGCGATTCCGGTACTCGGCAATCCGGGTTTCGGCCAGTGGCTGGTTATCGCACTGGTGCTGGTTATTGTGATTGACACTGTGCGCGGCATGATTGACGATTTGCGTCATGGGCAGGTTGGAGTCGATGTGCTGGCCGTGGTCGCGATCCTCTCCACCGTGGCCGTCGCCGAATACTGGGCAAGTTGGGCGGTGACGCTGATGATCACGTCCGGCGAGGCCATTGAGGAATACGCTCAAGCCAAGGCCGAGCGCAGTCTGACCGCGCTGATGGAGGCCGCGCCGCAAACCGCGCACGTCGTCAACCTGCCTGGCGTGGGGCGTGGGTTTGCTGCCGATAAGGGCGATTCGTCCGATGGCTTCCGGCGCGTGGGCTCGGCATCGGCTGCCGCCGCCGCGCACCGCTTCGACACGGTGCCGGTCGAGCAGGTGCAGCTGGGCGACGTACTCATGGTGTTGCCGGGCGAAACTGTGCCGGTTGACGGCGAGCTGCTGTCCGGCACGGCCACGCTCGACCTGAGCAATATCAACGGTGAGCCGGTGCCGCGTGAAGTGTTCGCCGGCGCCCGCGTGATGTCCGGCGCGGTGAACGGCTCGACTGCATTGACCATGCGTGCCACCCAGGTGGCCGCCGATTCGCAGTACCAGCGCATCCTCGAGCTCGTGGCCTCCGCGCAGGAGTCGCGCCCGGCCGTGGTAAAAACCGCCGACCGCTTGGCTGTGCCCTTTACCGTGCTCTCGCTGGTGATTGCCGGCGTCGCATGGGCGGTGTCCGGGGTGCCGACGCGATTCGCCCAGGTGCTGGTGCTGGCCACGCCCTGCCCGCTGCTCATCGCCGCACCGGTGGCATACATCGCCGGAACCGGACGCCTCGCCGCAGCCGGCGTGCTTATCAAAGCGCAGGACGTGCTGGAAAATCTCGGCCGCGTCACGCAGGTGTTCTTCGACAAAACCGGTACGCTCACCGTCAAGCAGCCGCAGGTGGTGCGCGTCGAGATGTTGCCCGGCGCTGCAACCCGTCTCAACGAAGACCATGTGCTGATGATGGCCGGCGCGGTGGAAAGCTACTCGGTGCACATCCTGTCCAAAGGTATCGCCAAGGCCGGCGCGGAGGCGCTGGCCGGACTGCGCCAGCGGTTCGAGGATGGCCAGCGCCTGTGCCCAGAGCCGGAGGCCAGCTGGCCTGGCCATGGCCGGGAGTATCCGGTCGTCAAGAACATCAATGAAGACGCCGGCAAGGGCGTTTCCGGCGAGGTGAACGGACACGCGGTGCGCGTTGGCCGGCTGTCTTTCGCGGCTGCTGGGGAGGATGGATTCCTGGCGGTCGGCGAGGCTGCCCCCCTCAGCCCGCGAAGCGGCCAGCTCCCCCTAAGAGGGGGAGCTCAGCAAAAAGATGACCTGCGCACTCGCTTTGGCCTGCTGCAGCCGGATGAGATGGCGTCCTACGTGTCCGTTGACGGCCGGCTGATCGCGCGCATCGTGCTGCGCGATGTGCCGCGTGCCAACGCCAAGGCAGTGCTCGCCAAACTGCATGAGTTGGGCGTCACCGAGCTCGCCATGCTTACCGGTGACAAGCGGGCTTCCGCCAATATCATTGCCAGCGAAGTCGGCATTGACGAGGTTCACGCCGAACTGTTCCCGGAGGATAAGGTAGCCGCAGTCAGGGCCGCTACAGGAGCCGGCAAAACCGTCACGATGATGGTTGGTGACGGTGTGAATGATGCCCCGGTGCTCGCTGTTGCCGATATCGGCGTGGCCATGACCGATGGCACGTCCACCGCCGCTTCCGAAAGCGCTCAGGTGGTCATTATGAATGACAATATCGCCGCCGTGCCGCGCGCCATCGCCATTGCACGCCGCACCAAGCGCGTGATGCTTCAAGCCGTAATCGCGGGCCTTGTGCTTGCCACCATCGGCATGATTGCCGCCGCGTTCAACCTTATCCCGGTCGTCGTCGGTGCCTTCCTCCAGGAGGCCATCGACGTGGTGAGCATCCTCTGGGCCCTCACTGCCCTAATTGATCGGGACTGATTAAGAATATGAGGCTTCTGCTGTTTTTGTAGGTCAGTTGACTGACCGGGATGGTCGTATGTCGAGTCCACCGCATCGAAACATAATCGGGGCGATACGGTTGGTGACGTGGCGGAAACGGAAATCCCACCCACGAAAGCAGCAATAGCATCGGAGTTATTCATTAGGTCGATTTGACGTTTATTAGGTCGGTCCTTGGTCGGAGCGGCCCTTGAAACCCCGCCGTTCCAAGGGATGGCTTCAGCACCCTCCGACCTAATGGACGAAGAAATGACCTAATGAATGCAATCGAGGTCGTAAAGAGCCGTTGGAGGTGACGTCTTTAATGCCTCAAGGGATTCACTGATTGCACAGAATTCCTACTGCTCTGCGGCGGCTCTTTACCGTCGGCCTTCTAGCCAATCGAGGGGTGGAGGTGACGCGGATTCCTTGTGAGACATAACTATGCTCAACCCGACTGGTTACGTACTGTTGCTCACACGGTATACCGAGAACATTGCCAATTAAAGTGAGATGGCGGGCGAACCGGTCATGATAGGTTTGTCCGGATTTGATTTCTATGAGCATACGGTTGTTAGGATCGGTGAAATCCAACAAATCCACCTCGACCTTGCTGGCATCGCGGTAGAAGAATAATTGTGGCTCCTGATTGGCGTTCAAATGCTGTTTCATGGTTTCCGCAATGATGAGGTTTTCAAATATATCGCCGAACTTGGGATGCGCAACCAGTGCTTCGACCGTCCGAATGCCCAAGAGATGACACAGCAAGCCAGTGTCATAAAAATAGAGTTTCGGCGTTTTGACCACCTGTTTGCGTGCGTTCGTGTAGAACGGCATGAGATGGAATGCGATGTAACTTGATTCCAGAATCGACATCCATGCCTTTACGGTTCGCGGACTTACACCAAGTTCATTGGCGATGTTGGTGTAGTTTATGAGTGCTCCGGAACTGAGTGCGCAAAGAGTCAAGAATCGGCGGAATTCAGCCAAATTGCGTACATCAAGATATTCGGAAACATCACGTTCGATATAAGTGTCGATGTAGTTCGAGAAGAACAGATTGAGCGGCATTCTCGTGTCATAAATGCGTGGATAACCGCCTTGCAGCATAAACGTATCCGGAGTAAGGGCCTGATCCGCCTTGCATGCTTCTTGGAATGAGAACGGCAATAACTTGACCAATAGGGAAACCCATAATCTGACATTAGCAGTGCTCGTAGGTTTCCCAAACGCACAAACTATGGCCTAATACACAGAATTCCCACCACTCGCCCTCTGTTGCAACGGAAGGCTTTGCGTTAGGCTAGAGCGCGTGACTGAATCTGTGAATACTGAACTCCGCATTGCTGTAATTGGCGCTGGTCCGGCCGGCGTCTACTCATCCGATATCTTCCTGCGCCAGCTCAAGAAGCTGGGCGAAGAGCTCGGCCTCGGCACCGAAGCGCGCATCGACCTGTTCGAGAAGCTGCCGGTGCCGTTCGGCCTGGTGCGTTACGGTGTGGCCCCGGACCACCCGTCCATCAAGTTCATCGCCTCCGCGCTTGAGAAGACGCTCGACAACCCGAACATCCACCTCTACTGCGACGTGGAATTCGGCAAGGACGTGACTCTTGACGACCTGTTGGCCCGTTACGACGCCGTGCTGTTCGCCACCGGCGCGGTCAAGGACAAGCCGCTGAACCTGCCCGGTGCCGACCTTGAAGGCGTGTACGGCGCCGCCAAGTTCGTCGAATGGTATGACGGCTACCCCACCGGTGCCCGCGAATGGCCGCTTACGGCCGAGAACGTCGCCGTAATCGGCGGCGGCAACGTGGCCATGGACGTGGCCCGCGAACTCATGCGCAACGCCGACGACCTCAAGGTCAAGACCGACATTCCGGACAACGTGTACGAGGGCATCGGCCAGAACAAGGCCAAGGTGCTCCACCTGTTCATCCGCCGTGGCGTGGCCCAGGCCAAGTTCAGCGTGCAGGAACTGCGCGAGATGGAGAAGCTGCCCGGCGTGCAGCTCATCATCAACGAGGACGACTTCGATCTGGACGACGAGACCATCGAGGTGGCCGGCAAGGACAAGCTCACCCGCCAGATGGTCGAGGAGCTGTTCGCCATCCGCGAGATGGCCGAAGACATGGAAGACGACGGCGACGTCGACTTCGAAGGCAACCCGGCCGACCGAAAGTACTACGTGCACTTCAACTCCGCCCCCACCGAGATTCTCGGCGAGGACGGCAAGGTCAAGGCCATCCGCGTGGAGCGCACCGAAACCGGTGCCGACGGCAAGATGCACCGCACCGGCGAGTTCACCGACTACCCGGTTGAGGCCGTCTACCACGCCATCGGTTACAAGCCCGCCGAAGCCCCCGGCATTGCCTACGACGAGCACGGCGCCCACCTGGCCAACGCCAACGGCGACGGCCGCATCACCACCGAGGCCGACGGCGGCGAAGTGCGCGACCGCCTGTACGCCACCGGTTGGGCCAAGCGCGGCCCGGTGGGCCTGATCGGCTCCACCAAGTCCGATGCGCTCGCCATCGTGACCAACATGCTCGAGGATCTGGCCAAGGCCGCTGAAGGTGGCCGTGTGGCAGCCGACCGCGACCCCGAATCCATCGACCGACTGCTGGCCGAGCGCGGCATTCGCCCGATCGACTTCGCCGGCTGGAAGAAGGTCGACGCTTTCGAGCGCGCCGAGGGTGCCAAGGAAGGCCGCGAGCACAAGAAGGTCATCGAGCCCGACCAGATGCGCGAGCTCGCCCACGCCTGACGGCCCGCCCACGCCCGTCCGGCATTCGTCCGGCATTCGTCCGGCATTCGTCCACCCGGCCGCGCCCCGTGCGGACGCGGCCGGGCTCGGGGCCGGACGGGCCGGGCGAATATGGGACATTTCTCGCGGCGCATATCCAGCAATCATTCAGCATGCGATTTTAGTGTGTGCATTATGGATGCCAAAGTACGGGTGCACGGCCATTTCAACGGCCTGAAGACAACGCTGCTGTTTGCCCTGATGTGGGCCATCATCATGCTGATTTGGTGGGCCACGGGCGGCAGTCGGCAAACCCTGAGCATCTATATCGTCATCGGCCTGATTACCACGTTCGGCACCTACTGGTTCTCCGACAAACTCGCCATCGCCTCCATGGGTGCGCGGGAAGTCAGCGAACAGGAAGCCCCGGAAATCTACCAGATCGTGCGTGAACTGAGCGCCAAGGCCGGCAAGCCGATGCCGCGCATCTACATCGCCCCCACCATGAGCCCGAACGCCTTCGCCACCGGACGCAACGAACGGCACGCGGCTGTCTGCTGCACCCAAGGCATCCTGCAGATTCTCAACGCCCGTGAACTGCGTGGTGTGCTGGGCCACGAACTTATGCACGTGTACAACCACGACATCCTGACTTCCGCCATCGCCTCTGCCATGGCCACTGTCATCTCCTATCTGGGCTATTCGCTGATGTATTTCGGTGGCGGCTCGCGAGACGACCGCGATAGTTCCGGTGGCCTCGGCCTGATCGGCGCATTGCTGAGCGTGATTCTCGCGCCGATCGCCGCGTCTTTGATCCAGATGGCCATCTCCCGCACCCGCGAGTACGACGCCGATGAAGACGGCAGCCTGCTTACCGGCGATCCCGAGGCCCTGGCTTCCGCGCTGAACAAGATTTCCTACGGCGCACAGACCGCGCCGATGCGCAAAACCGCCGGCACCCAGTCCGTCTCCGCAATGATGATCGCCAACCCGTTCTCCGCGGTCGGTTTCTCGCGCTTGTTCTCCACGCACCCGCCGACCGATGAGCGCATAGCGCGTCTCATGCAGATGGCCAACGAAATGAACGGCACGCCGATCGCTCCGCCCACCTACTCCACGCGCGTCGGCAGGTGACGTGCTAGGATAACTATTCGTGCCTCGTTTGGCTGAGCATGCTCGTCACGTGAGGTGCAGCAGCCGTAAGGCATGCGGACATAGTTCATCGGTAGAATGAAAGCTTCCCAAGCTTTAGAGGCGGGTTCGACTCCCGTTGTCCGCTCCATTGATTTTCAATGATTTTCATTATTTCCGGGAAAGTGTCGCGCACGATCGCAAAACTACGCGCTATTTGAGCGCTTTGCCCGCGGAACCCAGCTGCCGGCAAGCCTCGACCACGCGGGCGGACATGGAATCCTCAGCCTTACGGCCCCAAGAACGCGGATCGTAGAACTTCTTCTCGCCCACTTCGCCGTCGATCTTCAGCACCTTGTCGTAGTTCTCGAACACGTGGTCGGCGATTGGACGGGTGAAGGCGTACTGGGTATCGGTGTCGATGTTCATCTTGATCACGCCGTAGCTTACAGCTTCGGCGATTTCTTCCGGGCGTGAACCGGAGCCGCCGTGGAACACCAGCTCAAACGGCTTGCCGTTGGGGAAATCGACTATGCCGGCCGCGCTAGGCAACTCGCCTTCGGCCACCGCGCGCGCCACACGCGCCTGAATGTCGCCGAGTAGCGACGGACGCAGCTTGACCACGCCGGGCTTGTAGGCACCATGCACATTGCCGAATGTGAAAGCGGCCATGTACCGGCCACGTTCGCCCAAACCCAGTCGGCGGGCGACTTCGAGGCCATCTTCCGGAGTGGAATACAGCTTTTCATTGATTTCGGCGGAGTGACCGTCTTCCTCACCGCCGACCGCGCCGATTTCGATTTCGAGCACGGTGTGCGCCTTCTGCGACTTGTCGAGCAGTTCCTCGGCGATGTCCAGATTTTCCTTGAGCGGCACGGCGGAGCCATCCCACATATGCGACTGGAATGTAGGCTCCTGGCCTCGTGCCACCTGATCGGCCTCATGCGCGAGCAGAGGACGCACCCACTCATCCAGATACTGCTTGGCGCAGTGATCGGTGTGCAGAGCGATGGTGATGTTCGGGTATTTCGCAGCCACTTCATGTGCGAAAGCCGCCAGCGCCAGCGAGCCGGTAACGCGATCATTGACCCCCCTGCCGGAGACGTAGGCCGCGCCTCCCACGGAAATCTGGATGATGCCGTCGGACTCGGCGTCTGCGAAGCCCTTCAACGCAGCATTCAGTGTCTGTGAGCTGGTTACGTTGATGGCTGGATAGGCGTAACCGCCTCGGCGGGCGGCCTCGAGCATTTCGGCATAGCGTTCCGGTGTTGCGATCGTCATGGCTTCATTATCGCGCGAGGCATGCCCTCTAGGCTCCGTTCTTCAACCTGTGCGCTGTGCGATTGGTCACAGCATCGCCTCGTACGAGTAGAAATTCGTCACCCATTCCGGGTTGTCGCACCTCCAGCCTCGCCCTGCGTGAGACGAAACTTCGCAGGGTAGAGGGTGTACGGTAGTCTGTTTCCGGCGGAATCGTGCGAATGCGGAGGTGCATCATGCCTGGAATTGTTCTTATTGGTGCTCAGTGGGGCGACGAGGGTAAAGGCAAGGCTACCGATTTGATCGGCACCAAGGTCGATTACGTCGCGCGCTTCAACGGCGGCAACAACGCGGGCCATAGCGTGGTGGTCGGCGATGAGTCGTACGCCCTGCACCTGCTGCCTTCCGGTATTATCAACCCGAACCTGACCCCGGTGATCGGCAACGGCGTGGTCGTGGACCCGGAAGTGCTCTTCGAGGAGATTGACGGCCTGGAATCCCGCGGCATCGATTGCTCCCACCTCAAGGTGAGCGAGGCCGCACACATCATCGCGCCCTACCACCGCACACTCGACAAGGTGACCGAACGCTTCCTTGGCAAGCACAAGATCGGCACCACCGGCCGTGGCATCGGCCCGGCCTACGCGGACAAGATCAACCGTGTCGGCATCCGCGTGCATGACCTGTTCAACGCCGACCATCTGCACGACAAGGTGGAGGCCAGCCTGCACCAGAAGAACCAGATGCTGGTCAAGCTCTACAACCGTCGTCCGATCGACGTGGACCAGACCACCGAGGAGCTGCTGAAGCTCGGCGAACGCCTCAAGCCGTACGTGGCCAACACCGGCCTGATTCTCAACAAGGCGCTTGACGAAGGCAAGACCGTACTGTTTGAAGGCGCTCAGGCCACCATGCTTGACGTGGACCACGGCACCTACCCGTTCGTCACCTCTTCCAACCCGACCGCCGGCGGCGCCTGCACCGGCACCGGCGTGGGCCCCACCAAGATCACCCGCGTAATCGGCGTCTCCAAGGCCTACGTCACCCGCGTGGGCGAAGGCCCATTCCCCACCGAACTGCTGGACGAGTCCGGCGAATGGCTGCGTCAGCAGGGCCACGAGTTCGGCGTGACCACCGGCCGCCCGCGTCGCTGTGGTTGGTTCGATGCGGTCGTCAACCGTTACGCCTCCCAGGTCAACGGCCTGACCGACATCGTGCTCACCAAGCTCGACGTGCTCACCGGCCTGAAGGAGATTCCGATCTGCGTGGCCTACGACGTGGACGGCGAACGTCACGACGATATGCCGACCGATCAGGCCGCTTTCGCCGCCGCCAAGCCGATTTACGAGACCATGCCCGGCTGGGATGAAGACATCTCCGACTGCCACTCCTTCGACGAGCTGCCCGCCACCTGCCAGGCCTACGTCAAGCGTTTGGAAGAGCTGAGCGGCTGCCGTATCTCCGCGATCGGCACCGGTCCGCAGCGCGATCATGTCATCCAGATCAATTCGCTGGTCGACTGACCGTCTGCAACGAATTTCCCGGCTTGACTGGTAACGACGCGGCACATGATATCCGCCGGCTGATTCCGCGATTCGACCACTTGAAGTGGAAGATGGCGGCGGCCGGCATAGTCATTGGTCTGGTTTCAGGATTGCTGGTTGTCGTATACCGTCTCGGCATCGAATACGGCACGGATGCGTCCCGTTGGATATATGCGCGGATTCGCGAGACCCCGTGGCTGATTGCGCCGTGGGCGGTTGCCGCGGTGGCGGCCGCGCTGGCAATCGCGTGGATGGTCGGCAAGGAGCCGATGGCTGGTGGCAGCGGCATCCCGCAGACCAACGGCGTGGTGATATGCGGCTTGAAGATGCGTTGGCAGACGATTCTGCCAGTCCGTTTCGTCGGTGGACTGTTGGGCGCGTTGTTTGGTCTGTCGCTCGGCCGTGAGGGGCCGTCCATTCAGATTGGTGCGTCGGGCGCGCAGTGTGTATCCCACCGTTTGCGCGGCCGCCGCCGTGAGGACATGCAGGAGCATTATCTGGTCACCGCCGGTGCCGCGGCCGG
>ENA-ORSM01003201-ORSM01003201.1-human-gut-metagenome-genome-assembly--contig:-NODE-3201-length-10528-cov-2.524396_pt1 | contig 10528 bp, 12 predicted proteins | sample MGYA00241903_ERZ509170 | MGnify/ENA primary metagenome ERZ509170 (study PRJEB26280, sample SAMEA2338784) | human gut metagenome | biome: human gut; feature: human-associated habitat; material: faeces...
GCCGATTGCAAATCTCTATGCAGCCGGCGAAGTCACCGGCGGAATCCATGGTACGAACCGTGTAGGTGGGAATGCCATCGCCGACATCTTTACCTTCGGTCGTATTGCAGGACATTCCGCAGCACAAGCACTCTAAAAAAGTTTTTTGTGAGTCTATCTTAACAAGGCCGGGCAATCCCTCAAAGGGGCCCGGTCTTTTGTATGAATGGCCTATCTGAGAGTTTCGTGGATGAGTGATGGTGAGCTTTGCAAAGCGTTACAAAGTATCCGAAACTCTTTTTCGGAAGGGGGACTTTGAACGAAAGGCCCCTTCGGGTAAACACTCTTCCGTGGGCTGTTTTCCGAGGGAAGACCGTTCCTTCTTCTGCGGCACTCAGGTAAAAACGAGAGTGTCTCGAGGACGATGCGGCAAAGCGACGCGTTCGCTCGAGAAAAGAAGAGGCCGGACCGTTCTTTGGCCAGACGGGCGGTCTGACGGCAAGCCGTCCGAAAGATGCCGTTCGGAGCGCTCGTCCAACTGGCCGTGGAGACCGACAAAGCCGTGCGGGAGCAAACCGTCTTCGACAGGCATCCCGACCCGACGGAGAGCCTCTGGACTTTGCTCAGAGGTGTCGGCATCGGAACCCTCGAGGCGACTCCGAAGAAAGAAAGGGCGGCCGTGATGGAAACAATCGAAGAGCGTTTCAAGGAAATTCTCCCTGAAGACGATCTCGAATACGTCATGGGGCCGATCCGCGAGGCGGCGGGGCAGGCAAGACCGGGACGGGGTCGCCGCTGACGCGACTGTCGCGGGAAAAAGAACGGTTACCGACCGGTTTCGACAACCAAGCGGCGAAGAAAAACGCCGGCGGACACGGGGCCACCGGCGGTGCCTTATTTGCGCGTCAGAATCGTATAAACGAGAACTGCCGCAAAGCCAAGCTCTTCTGTGCCTAGCGAAACTTGACCGCAGAGCTTGACATCCTGATCAAGAGTGACGGACAATGTGCCGAGCACGAAGAGCGTCAAGAGATAAGAGTAGATTGGCATCTCTCCGCTCCTAGTTGTATCGGCCTCAATGGAATGCGACTCCCTTGAGGCCGAACTTTTGCCACCCTCCGCCCCCCGAGCTGGAGACTTCGGGACCTCTGCCCATAGCGGCCTTACGGGAACCGCGGGCATAGCCAATTTCGAACGAAGATTCACCCATTCTCGCGAAATACGCCCGCTTATGGACAACCATATCAACTGCGGGAGTGTATTTTTCAAAAATCACAGCCACTTGCGACATGTGGTGTCGTCAGAGTTCTGGAAAGACGATGACGAGAACTTCCGACACGGTCATCAACCCGCTACCCAAGTAGTTCCGCACAACGGCTTCGAAATCAGGCTTCCATAATGGAGCGGCTTTGCATTTCGTCGTCCCGCCGCCCCTTCCCCGCGTCGTCCGCGGGACCGTCCGTCTTGCCCGTTGGCTCTTCGATCGTGTTTGCGAAGAAGAGCGTCCCCTCCTTGAGAGCAGCTTCGCTCTCAGTTCCCTTCGGGTTCTTCCGAAGGCCAAAGCCATGTCGTCGCTCCCCGGGAAAATTCTCCTCATCGATCACGCAAGCAAGACATCGCGGCACGACGCCGTCTTGTTCGGGCGAATGCGCCGATCTCGTTCAACATACTTTTCGCCGGTATAACGGCGGAAAATATATATTTTTCGCCGTTACAACCGCCAAACTTGTGCCGTGGCTTTTGTCGTGGCGTCACCTTCCCGACAACGCCTCCTTGAGGCACCCGCTTGAGACCGTTCGACTCGCCGCCGCGCATGTCCGTCCCCGTTCTTTCCGCCCTCCGACGACCGCTCCCGCGCCCGCGTCCTTCCACGACGATCCGCCCGCCCTCCCCGCCTCAAATGTCTTTCTCGCTTCCCGAAGAGAAATTTAGGGGTTACCCCTCATTTCACGCGAAAAGAGAAAACTCCCCTTTCATTTTTGAGGAGCTCACGGAGACATTCCCTTAAAACGCAAGCGGCACAAGGATTTGAGCGTTACAAACGGATTTTCTGAGCCTATACTTCCTTCCAATGAAGAGATCCTTCGGGATCGATCGTTCTTCGGAGCGCGGCCGCGTCTTCTCCCTGGAAGCGGTCGTCCTCCATCCGTCACGCAAGGAGTTACACCATGTTTCGCCGCACTCTGATTCAGGCCGCCGCCGCGCTTGCCTGCGCCGCCGCCATCCCGTCCGCCTTCGCCTTCACTGAGGGCACCGACTACGTCGCGCTCTCCGCTCCGCTTCCCGGTGGCGAAGGGAAGCTCGTCAAGGTCTGGTCCTACGACTGCCCCTTCTGCTTCAAGTACGACGCGGGCGTCGACCCGAAGATGGTTCCGGCCATGGAAAAGGCCACGGGTCTCAAGTTCGACATGTTCCACCTCGAAACGAAGGGCAAGTACGGCCGCGCCGGTTCCGAGCTCTTCGCCTACTGCCTCGTGAAGGACAAGGCCGCGGGCATCACGAACCTCGAAGATCCGAAGTCCCTCTTCAAGAAGGCGAAGGACGCGATCTACAAGGCCTATCACAAGAAGGGCGAACGCTGGACGGCCGGCGAAGAAGCCTTCCTCAAGACCGGTCTTGACGCCGCGGGCATCTCCGCCGACGAATTCGCGAAGAACCGCAAGAACGCCGACGTGCAGGCGCTTGCCGACTCCTGGAAGGCGAGCTACGACGTGGGCAAGATCCAGGGCATTCCCGCCTACGTCGTCAACGGCAAGTATCTCATCATGACGAAGTCGATCCGCTCCGTGAACGGCATGGTCGAACTCATCGGCGAACTCGCCAAGAAGTAATCCGAGGATCAGCCCATGTCATCCCAAACCTTCTTCGGCCGCATCGGCCTTTGGGAAGAGCAGCGCTGGCCCTGGATCGTGATCGCGATCCTTTCGGCCTCCCTCGTTCTCATCGCGCACAACGTCTTTCAGGTGTGGCTCTATATGAAACCCTGCGAGCAGTGCGTCTACATTCGATTCGCGTTCCTCTGCATGACCTTCGGGTGCCTTTTCCCGATCGTCTTCCCGAAGTCGCTCGCCTGCCGCGTCGTCTCCTACGTCTGCGGCGTCTACGGGTGCATCTACGGGATCATTTGCTCGCTGAAGCTCGATTCGATTCACCGCGCCATTCACTCGGACGACCTCGACGCGATGTTCGGGATGCAGGGCTGCTCCCTGGAACCGCACTATCCCTTCGGTCTGCCGCTTGAAAAGTGGGCGCCCGACTGGTTCCTCCCGACGGGCGACTGCGGCTACGACAATTCCGACGTCCCGATGGGCACGGTTCTGTCGCCGCTCCAGGAATCCATCATCAACATGTACAACGACGCGGGCGGATGGTACCTCATCCCCTCGATGAAGTTCATGTCGATGGCGCAGTGCTGTCTTCTCGGCTTCACGGTCGCGCTTCTCATCTACGTCGTCCTCTTCTCGGGGATGATCGTGAAGCGCCGCACGGACGCGCAGAAGTAATCCCCAACGAGGTTCTCCCTCTCGATACGGCCGCCCGTTTCTCCCTCGGGCGGCCGTATTGTTTTCCGGCGTCCGGACCGCAACGCCCCCGGTCCTCTCCCTCCAAACTCCCCGCAACGCCCGTTCGAACTCTCCCTTCTCAGAGCTCCCCGCCTTTACGGTTCATACGGACAATGCGTTGTCTTACAATGGGTTTTCGAAGGAGAACGCATGATGCAGACAACCCTGACCTTTCGACTGGACCGTCGGGAGCGCGAAGCCTTTGCCAAGCTTTGCGCCGCCCACGGCGTGACGCCTTCGGAGGCACTTCGCGAGTTGGTTCGCGGTGCGGTCTCGAGAAACGACCTGCCCGTCGCATGTTTTCCCTGGTGCGAAGTACCGGAAACGAAGGCCGCCATGAAGGAAATTGAAGCGGGCGGCGGGAATACTTTCCGGAGCGTGGAGGCTCTGATGAGGGATTTGTACGAGGACGATTGAGCGTACGCCCCGATCCCAAACCGACCTCATTTGCCGAAGAAAAAGTCGTACATCGCCAGAATGGCAATGAGCGTGGCGCAGGTCCAGATGATCTTCATGCAAACCCAGTGAAAGGTCTCAAAGAAATTGTCGAGCCAGCGCAAAAAGCCGCACGTGAGATTCGGGGTCCTCTGCCCGAAGTAGTTTTTCTCCTCGATGATCAGAAAGACTTTGTCGACGATGGGCTCGTCCGCAATGAACTTGAAGACCGTGTCGCCGTGCCCGGCGAGCTTAACGTTGGTGTAGCAAACGACCTGTCCGCGGTCTTTCGAGAAAAAGTAGGCCATCACGGCCGCCCCCGCGGCCCCGCCCACCGCCGCGCCGCCGAGCATCGAGATAAGTCCGTCGATTGCCGGCGCGGAATGTCTTACGGAGTACACGATTTCGATTTCGGTGATGCTGCCGAGATCGAACCAGGGTCCCCAGAGCCGCTCCGAGCGAAGATCGTCCACCTTGAGACCGTCCGACGACGTCTTGTATTCGCTGACGTTTCCTTGCGGATCGATAAGCATGGCGCGCAGACCTTTGGACATGGTGCGAAGGGCTCGTAAGGATAGCCCGCTCGGGGCGATCGGTTGAAGAAGACGGCGGACTCGTTCTCCCGCAGGGAGACGCCGGAACTGCGATCCAGTATACGACGGCGTTCCGAATTCCTCTGCCTCTCAGCGGGAAAAACGGGGCGAAGGCAGAGGATGCGTCAGACTCTCGGGTTTTCGGCCTCTCGGATTGTCAGAAATGCGACAGCCGGCCGCCCCGTCCCGCCAAGGAGGTCAAGCGGCTCCGCGCGGTGTAGAGCGCGCCTTGCCGGTATCCACTCTCGCAATCACGCAGGTTTCGACGCAGGCTCCTTCGGGGAATTCGTGTCTATGACCATGACAAATTTGTGGCAGACAGCGTATAACCCGATTAACGCTTAATGTTCCTTACATTCGTAGGACAGTCATGCCAACCTCTCAGATAACCGTGAGCATCGACAGCCCCATCAAGGCAGATTTGGATCGAATTTTCTCATCGATCGGGCTGACTACACCGGAAGCGATTCTGATCTTTTTACGACAAGCCCACCGACATCGCGGCCTTCCTCTGCGCACGGACGAACATTGGGAAGCTCCCTGGCAACTGACGATTCTTGATTTGAGTGCAGAAGGTTATAAGAACATGGCGCATGCCCTCGATGATATCGAACCATTCCAAACTGCCCTCAATAAACACCAGAAGGACTTCCAAAAATTCAATGAAGGGCACAATATTGAAGTCCGCGAATGACTTGGTCATCGAGACTTAGCAAGAACTCCACAACCGTTTTCTCCGTTACGCAAAACAATACAAAACGGGGCCGCCCAACCCATCCCGCCAAGGAGGTCGAGCGTCCCCGCGTTGTTTCACGGTTTGGCCGCGTCTTCTCAGTCCGGCTCCACTTCGGCGATCGCACAAATTTCGACGCACGCCCCTTCGGGGAGCTCGTTCGTGCCGAGCGCCATGCGTGCCGCAAGACCTCCTTCACCGTAGAGCGCGACGAAGAGTTCGGACGCACCGTTGATGACGCCGGGTTGTCCGCCGAAGTTCGGAGCGCTTCGAACGTAGCCCAAAATCTGCACGAAGCCCTTCACCTTGTCGAGGCTCCCGACTTCGGCCTTGAGGGCTACGAGGATGTTGAGCCCCGAAAGCTCGGCTCCCTTCTTCGCGAGTTCGGGCGTAATGTCGCGCCCCACGACGCCCACGTATTCGGGTTGAAGTCGGCTGTCGATGTTGGGCGTGTGCCCCGCCACGTAGACGAGGTTTCCGACGCGCCGGGCGCGACGGTAGACGTCCGCGGGGACGGAGGGGAGCGGCAGAGCAAGGCCGAGACTGTGGAACTTTTCTTCGACGGTCATGGGGTGTTCTCGGGAGAGGATTCGACGGGGGAGAGCACAAAGAGAGGGCCTGTTCCTTTTCTTCTATTTATAGCGGTCATGACGCACGAAGAACACGGACGGCGGCGACATTCGCTTTGTCCGAGACGACACTTGCCGACTCCGCGTCCCAAGCGCCGCCCGACAGCGCTGTCCGGTCCCGTTGACCGGATGGTCGGTCCCGAGTCGATCGTCCCCTCCCCGCCTACAGCTCTTCGGGCGTCAGACGGACAAACCTCGGTTCATAGTCCGCATATTTCGGGTTCTGCGCCAAATAGCCGTACGACCGCGAGCGTAGCCGTCCGTGGTCCTCGGAGCCCGGCTCCCGAAGCCTCGGGATTCTTCGCGATCGGTAAAACCGTAAAACAGTGCTTTACCGATGTGAGCAGATAACCGCCAAATTTTTACCGATCGCCCTCTTCGACTTGCCTGCTATCGTCTTCCAGAATTCGTTGAGCGGCCCGATAACGTCTCGAGATTCGTCCGGTTGAGAGAATTTTCCGCTACGCGCCCTTCTCCGTCCGCCCCCACAGCGCTCCTCCGTTTTTCCCGCCCCCGCACGCAACAGCCACCGCGCCCTTCCTCCGACTGGAAATTCGGGCGAAGCCCCGAAGCGGAGCCCAAGGCGGCTGCTCGATCCCCTGCAGACCGACGACGTTGCCCTTCCCGGCCTCCCCGAAGGTGGAGGCCGGAAGCCCGCCCGCACGAACCCCGCGAAACGCTTATTCCCGCGTTGATTCGATGTCGATGATCGGTCGGCATACCGCGTCACAGTTTCTTCTCTTTCGGCCTTCCACGTCCCCAACGGTTCGGCATCCCCGGCCTTCGGCGTGCGGCTTGTCGGGTTGCCGGCTCCGCGGCTCCACGACCGCCCGTCCTCCCGAAATTTCTCGATCGAAAGTGTTTTGACCAAAAGACTTTCCATCAAAAGACTTTTGGTCATACGGCGTCATTACGCCGTCTTCGATCGCTCCAAGACACCTCAAGCCTCTGCATCGGACTCGCGCAACATCACGTCTTCGGCTTTGTACGTCGCCGACACCGTCTTCCAAAACTCGTCAAGCGGTTTGATGAACGCCTCGAGATTCGTCTGGTCGAGCGAATTCTCCGCCACGGCCCATCCCCTGCCGCAGGCCGAATATGCGGCGAGGAACTGCAGCGTCGGCCACCAGGAGGGATCGCGGTGCCCGGCCTTCTTCAGAATGCTGTCGTTTCGCATCGACTGATTGAGACCCTCGGCGATGTGGGCCTTATTGGAAAGCGACTCGAAGAGATCGATCATCTCCTTCTCTTTTTCCCGACCGCGCTCGATCGCGGCCCAATGTTCAACTTGAGCGGCTCCGGTAACGGTGGGGAGTCCATCCGGTTTGTACGACTTCGCGTTCTCGCGCAAACTCTTTAGGAGCGCTTCGCCCGAGTCGACCGTGAAGCTTGCGGCAGATGTTTCGATTATCTTCTCGCACCCCTTCACGGCCACCTTGTAGACGGGATTTCCTTCCACATCGAAGAGCGCCCGCCAGAGGAACCAGTCGCGCGCGGTGAGGGTCGGGCCTTCACCCGAGGAACTCATCAAGTCTTTAAAAAGTTCCTTTTCGAGTCTCACCAGGATTTCGTCCAGAGCCGCGTCTTCTACCTGCCGGCAACACGCCAATTCCCGCAGAAGCCGCATAAGCGTCTTTTCGGACAACCAGCTCGCGCGCGTCGTTCCGCCGCTCACGTAGCCCTGGAACATCAGCAGTCGACTCCGTGCGGGCGTGAGAAGCGGACGTTTTTCGGCTTCCTCGCCCTCCTTCACTTCCACGCGGTTGCGGCGGGCGAGAAGGAGAAAGTCGCGGTTTGCGAGAAACAGGTCGTTCACCGTTTTGAGAGCCCCGGCAAACGCAAGAAGCGCGTCGCCGTCGTCTCCCCGGCGCAATTTCTCGAATTCGTCACCGAAAGCCCCTTTGTATGCGATCTCTTGGTATTCCTTGTTCACGGGAGCGTCGACCCCTTCAGCAAAGGCCTTTACAAGAAGCAGGTAACGCGAAAACTGCACGCGCACCGTCTCGGGGTCGTAGGGCACGGCCGTGAGGATCTTTTCGGTCTCGTCGTCGAGCACGTCGACGTCAAGCAACGCTCTGTCGGCCAGTTGCGTAGGCACCAACTGAAGCATTCTCGCCGTCTCCCACTCGCGGGCGAAGGAGTCGGCCTCCTTTTCGCACCCGAATCTGCGAAGTCCGAAGAGAATCTTCGCCTTCGCGACGTCGATGTCGTCCAAGGGCTTCGCCTGCCGGTTCACGTTGGCAAACAGATTCGACATGACGACGTCGAACGGATCCCTGTCGCCTTCATTGCCCTCGAACTCGTAGCGCGTGAGTACGACGCGGAACTTCAGGTGCAGGAGCCACTTCTCGGGAGAAACGTCGGCAAAACCCTTCTTTTGGAGATTGGCGGACAAGAAGGCGTCCTTCTGATCTTTCACGGACAAGCTTTCCTCCACCGCCTCGTCCGATTGAATCGGTTTTTCCGCGTCGCCGAGCCCGTGAACGAGCGGCAGCACGGCGGCAGGATCGCCGTTTCCGAAAAACTTCCGGGAACGGATGAGCAGGTTCTGAATGCTCCGCAGACGCTGCTGCCCGTCGATCACAAGAATTTTGTCGGGGTATTTCGAGTGAATCCCGAAGACGACGGTCCCGAGATAGAGATCGGTCTGCGACTGCGCCGCCCGATGAACGGACGAGAGGAAATTCTCGATCTGCTCCTTTCCCCAGTCGTAGTCGCGCTGCCAGAAAGGAATGTTGAGCGTAGGCTCCTCCGATCCCTTCGGGGCGATTCGGCGAAGCGCACTGTCGGGTCCCAAAAGGAGATTCCGGGCCGTGAGATCGTAGTGGTGGACGGAAGTACGGTAGGCCATGATGCGGTCAGAAACTCAAATATTGGGACAGGATCGAACGGAGTTCGGCGAGCGCTTTCTCCTCTTCGTCGGACGGCGTCACGTTCGACGGGACGGCTTCGCGGCCACCCGGCATCCGCTCGAGCATCGATTCGAGCGCCCGGGGCCGTACCATACCCTCGAAACGGGCCGTCTTCAGGTAACGCCAGAGCGCTCCCTGCGAATCCGAGGAAAAATGCGCGGCGACGACGGCTTCCGGTACCGCGAGCGCCCGCAGGACGCTGTGGCTCTGCGCCTGGATGTTGGCAAAGAGGAGCTGCAGCGTCAGAAGCCGCAGGATGTCTTCGTCCGACTCGGAAGAAGGGAAACGGTCGCACCACAAAAGCGCGACGGCGATCGGCGCTACGCCGAGAAATCCGAAGGTAACGTGAAAGTTTTCCCCTTCATCGCCGATGCCGAGCCAGGACTTTGCCCGCAGAAACTGTTCGGCAATCGCCGCCGGCTTTTTCTCTTCGAAACGGCAAAAGGCCCGCAGCGCCGTTTCCTCCTGAAGCCGCGAGCCTTCGGCGCTCCATTTTTCGAGAACGTTTCCGAAAGCGGCCAGACGGCGGGCCGCCGAAACGACGAGCCTTGCGGGTCGTCGGTCCGGATCGTCGTCCTTCAACAGAGGATGATCGGCAAAACCGTTCTTTTCCGACCATGCCTTCAGGCAGGGCAGCGTCGAGAGTTCCCGGCAATAGGCGTCGTAGATCCGCCCGAGTCGGGCCGTCATGCGGAAAAATCCCTCGGCTTCGGGAAAGTCGAGCGGCTCGGCCGCACGCCAGGGACGATCGTTCGGAGCCGCGTTCCGTCTCGTTCCCTCAAGCCGCTCAAAGGGGAGCCTGCGCTCGTTCCCCTGACGGGCGATCTCCCACCACCAGTCGCCTTGACCGAGAAGCAACGCCTGAACGGCCTGCACGAATCCGCAACCGAGCTTATAGCGGGCGTCCTGAGCCGGCGAATCGATGAAGCGCTCGATGGAAAGGCGCTCGCCGGTATTGAAGCAGACGGGCTCGAAAGGCTGCAACTCGAAATCGGCCCCGGAGCATCGGCGAATCCACTGTTCGTACCGGGACTGACACGCCCAGGTTTGGGTCGGCTCGTCCTTGAGAATCCTCCCCATGTGATGGGCCTTGAGGATCTGTCCGCCGTTCAGAGGTTTCGCAGTTGTGTTGAGCGGCTCGAAGAAGTTCGCGACCGCGGCGTTCGAGCCGTCGCCCGCCTTGCGCTCGAATTCCACGACGGAAAAAGTCACGGGCGCAAGCCACGCCAGTTTGCCCTCTCGGTCCAATTTCTCAAGCGCACGGAACTCCGGACGCCGGGAGAGCAGATTACGGATTTTCCTTGCAACCTGACGGGCGTGAATGACGCTCTCCAGATTCTGCGGATGAAGAAGTTGCCGCAGACGAGACGATCGATTCCGATCACCATTCTCCGTACCGCAGACGGTTTCACCGCACAACGCAACGACAAGAAGAGAAAAGGTGAGCAGCCGCTGCTGACCGTCCACGACGTGGAACCGTGCCTCTTTCGACGTGTCGGAAGACGGCGTATCCGACGACGTCTCGTCGGATTTCGTCTTCTCGATCACCACGACTCCGATGTCTGGCGCACGCGTTCCCGCTCCCTTTTCCTCGTCTGCGAGCGCGTCAAGGAGCGTTTCGACGAAGGCCGTCACGTGGCTTTCGGACCATGCGTAGGAGCGCTGGTAGTCGGCGACGGCGGCG
>ENA-ORSM01003202-ORSM01003202.1-human-gut-metagenome-genome-assembly--contig:-NODE-3202-length-10525-cov-3.911175_pt1 | contig 10525 bp, 4 predicted proteins | sample MGYA00241903_ERZ509170 | MGnify/ENA primary metagenome ERZ509170 (study PRJEB26280, sample SAMEA2338784) | human gut metagenome | biome: human gut; feature: human-associated habitat; material: faeces...
CGGCAGCACGCGACTCGCGTGATAGTCGTCAAACAGCTTGCCGCCAAACTCCAAATAGAGTTTGCCGCCAAACTGCGAGATGCGCTCCTTAATATGAGCGGCCTGCAGCTCGATATATTTCGCGTTGTCGAAACCCTGGCGCATATATGGCTCCCGTCCCGTTTCCAATTAATGTTCTAGGCGATTATAACGGAGCAGACCCTCCCCAACGCCCAAGCAATCAACTGGCACCAACCAAACACGCCATCGATAAGTTGCGGTGAAATAGTTCCCGTTTAACCCCTCAAGACGGCCAAACAGGAACTATTCCACCGCAACTTCCCCTTTTTGGTTCAAACAAACCTGGCCTTTGTATCAATAATGGAAACGTCGCAGGTTGAGCATAAGCCAGCGAAAGCCCGCCAGAGTAGGCAAAGCGCCCTCTGCACCAACAATGGAAAGCGCCGCAGGCAGAGGACGGACAGCGAGCGCCGTCCAGAACGTACAAGTTGGCATGAAAAAGGCGAGGCATAGACCTTTTGGTCATGCCTTGCCTTTTGAATGACAAATTGTCGTTCTGGACGGCGCGTAGCGTCGACCGGTTCCGCGGTTTGGTAAAACGCCGGAACACAAGAGCGCCCCCTCCCGCGCACGGAACGGAAGGGGGCTAAAGGTAGGAGTCTACCGGTGGGTTGACCCCACCGGACAGACGATGACCAGGTGATCCTTTACAGGATCGTCAAGGTTTCCGTGGGGTACCCGTTGGGTACTTAGAGCAACACGCAGGCGACGGTCAGGATGATGGCGCAGACGACGGAGAGCGCGACGATGAGCTTAAGGGCAAACTTGAGCCAGGTCGTCCACTCGATCTTGGCCAGGGCGAGACCGCCCATGATGGCGCCGGAGGTCGGGGTGAACAGGTTCACGACACCGATGGCGGCAGAGAAGATCATGACCATGACCTCGGGCGAGAAGCCGAGCTTAACAGCCAGCGGTCCCATGATGGGCATGGAGACGGTGGCCATACCGGAGGTCGAGGGGATCAGGAAGGACAGGCCGAAGTAGACCAGGAAGCTCATGGGAGCGAAGATCACACCGGACAGGCCAGCCAGGGCATTGGCGGCAGCGTCGAGGACGTAGACGTCGAGGCCGGTGTTAGCCATGAGGACGGAGATACCACGAGCGAGGGCGATGACGAGAACAACGGACATCATGTCGGCAGCGCCGGTAATGAAGGTGTTGACGATCTGCTTCTCGGACAGGCCACCGATGATACCGATCAGGACAGCCATGAGGAAGAACCAGGTGGAAGCCTCGTCGAAGTACCACTGGCCAATGGGCAGGCCGGTGATCAGGGCAGACCAGCCCTGGACGACGGCGTTACCGTCGGCATCGTAGACAGCGCCAGCGTCAAAGAAGTTGGCGACGCCCTCGTTGAGGTCGGCCAGCGGGATGAAGCCGACGATCATGACGACGAAGGTGAAGGCAAAGGCGATCAGAACACCCTTCTGACGACCGGTGAGCTTGACCTCATTGTGAACCTCGGAAGCAGCCTTGCCGTGAGCCTCTTCGGCGTCCTTGAGCTCCTGCATCGACAGGATGGTGGAACCCTTGTCAGCCTTGACCTTCTTGGCATAGCTCATGACGAAGAAGATGGACATAGCAGTGGTAACAATCCACAGGACGGCACCGAGGCCGATGATGATGGACTGGTTGACCTCAATGCCAACGCCGGTCAGAGCGTCGACGGCAGCGCCGACGGCGAACGGGTTAACCGTGGAGCCCAGGCAGCCGCAGCCAGCGCCGAGCAGGACGGTAGCGGCACCGACCATGGGGTCGAAGCCAGCAGCCATCATGGTAGCGGCGAGCAGGGCGTAGAAGGGAACGGTCTCCTCGCACATACCATAGGTGGTACCACCGAGGGAGAAGATGAGCATCAGCACGGGAATGAGCATGATCTCATTACCCTTAAGCTTCTGCACCAGGACGGCGATGCCGTTGTCCAGGGCGCCGGTCTCGGTCATCATACCGAGGAAGCCGCCCAGGATCATAACGAAGAGGCAGACGGGCAGAGCGTCAGCGAAGCCCTTAATCGGGGCGGTGCAGAAATCGCTCAGACGGGCGGCAGTAACCGCGCCACCGGACGTGCCGGAGACGATAACGGTAATCACTGCGACAATTGCCAGCAGAGCAAGAAGAATGGTGAACGATGAAGGCATACCGCGCTTTTTCTTAGCGGTCTCAGTCATAGTTCTCATCCCCCCTTCATAAATCATTTACTGATCTCGCCAGAAGCGGCTCTTCCGTGCCGTGCCTGCCGCCTGGTGCGAGATATTTACCAGACAAAGCCGCTCGGGGTGTGCAGCAAGACACCCCGAGCGAGATGCTAGATGCTCTTACTTGAGCGTGGCGTACATGACAGCCTTGATGGTGTGCATGCGGTTCTCGGCCTCGTCGAAGACCTTGGAAGCGGGGCTCTCGAAGACCTCGTCGGTGACCTCCTGCTCGGTGATGCCGAACTGCTCGCACTTCTCGGCGCCAATGGTGGTGTTGGTGTCGTGGAAGCTGGGCAGGCAGTGCAGGAAGATGGCACCCGGGTTGGCCATAGCCATGACCTCGGAGGTAACACGATACGGGGTGAGCTGAGCGATGCGCTCGGCCCAGACCTCGTCGGGCTCGCCCATGGAGACCCACACGTCGGTGTAGATAACGTCGGCACCGGTGACGCCGTCCTTGACGTCGGTGGTCAGCTTGATGGTGCAACCGTTGGCCTCGGCGATGGGCTTGCAGGCCTCGATGACGTCGTCGGCGGGCATGCACTCCTCGGGGCCGCAGGCCACGAAGTTCATGCCGAGCTTGGAGCAGACGACCATGAGGGAGCGAGCGACGTTGTTCTTGCAGTCGCCCATGAAGACGAGGGTCTTGCCCTTGATGTCGTAGTTGAAGTTCTCCTGGACGGTCAGGATATCGGCGAGCATCTGGGTGGGATGCCACTCAGTGGTCAGGCCGTTCCACACGGGCACGCCGGACTTAGCAGCGAGCTCCTCGACGTCGTCCTGGGCAAAGCCACGGAACTCGATGCCGTCATACATGCGGCCGAGAACGCGGGCGGTGTCCTCGATGGACTCCTTCTTGCCCATCTGCGACGAACCGGGATCGAGATAGGTCACGCCCATGCCCAGGTCCATGCCGCCGACCTCGAAGGCGCAGCGGGTACGAGTGGAGGTCTTCTGGAAGAGCAGAGCGATGTTCTTGCCCTCGAGATAGCGATGCGGAACGCCAGCGCGCTTCATATCCTTGAAGTTCTTGGAGAGCTTGAGCAGGTACTCGATCTCCTCGGTGGTGAGGTCGAGAAGCTTGAGGAAGCTACGGCCGGAGAGGTTAACACCCATGGTTCGATTCCTTTCGAAGAAATGAATTACGTAAGTATCAGTGTTGCCCGTTTAACGGGCGAAGCCGGTGCGGTTGTAGGGGGACCGCACCGGAAACGGAAAGACTTAGAGGTCCTCGCGCCAGAAGGGCATGCTCATGCAGCGCGGGCCGCCGCGGCCGCGGGAGAGCTCGGCGGAGGGCACGACGAGAAGGTCCAGGCCCTCCTTGTACAGCACGTCGTTGGTGACGGTGTTGCGGGCGTAGACGCAGATCTTGCCGGGCTCGACGCACAGGGTGTTGGAGCCGTCGTTCCACTGCTCGCGGGAGGCCGCGATCGGGTCGCCGCCGCCGCAGGGGATCAGCTTGACCTGGTCGACGCCGGTGGCGTCCTCCAGGACGTGCTCGAGGGTGTCCTCGATCAGGCGGATGTTCACGTCGCCCGGGTTCTTGCCGGCGGTCAGCTCGTAGACGCGCAGGGTGCCCATGATGGCGGGGTGGATCGTGAACTTATCGACGTCGATCTGGGTGAAGACCGTGTCGAGGTGCATGAAGGCGCGCGAGACCGGGATGTCGAAGGCCAGGATGCGCTCGACCTTGGAGTCGGAGTTCCAGAAGATGTTCTGGGCCATGACGTCGATCGCGGCGGCCTGGGTGCGCTGGGAGATGCCGACGGCGAGGGTCTTCTCGTTGATGTTCAGCACGTCGCCGCCCTCGGTGTGGAACTGGCAGTCGCGGCGGAAGTACAGCGAGACGTCCTTGTAGTCGGGGTGGTACTTGAAGATGTACTTGCCGTACAGGGTCTCGCGGTTGCGGGTGACCGAGTACATGCGGTTGAGGTTGACGCCCTCGCCGACGACCGCGAACGGGTCGCGGGTGAAGTAGAGGTTGGGCATCGGGTCGATGATCAGGTCGGACTCGGACTCGGAGTTGACCAGGGAGTCGAGGGTCGTGGACGCCGTGAGGGGCATGTCGATCTCGGACTTGGTCATGCCGGCCATGGTCTTCTTGACGAACTCGAGGTTGTCCTCGATGGAGTCCAGCTTCTCGCGGACGATCTGCGGCATGTGCTGGCCGCGGATGCCGGCCTCGGCGATGTACTGGTCGGTGAACTCGGCGCGGGCGCCGGGGACCTGGTCGAACACCTCGGCGACGAGGTTCTCGAGATAGAGGACCTCCACGCCCTGGTCCCTCAGGATCTGGGCGAAGGTGTCGTGCTCCTGCTGCGCGACCTCCAGGAACGGGACGTCGTCGAACAGGAGTCGCTCGAGCTCGTCGGGCGGCAGGTTGAGGAGCTCGTCGCCGGGACGGTGCAGGCAGACCTTCCTGAGCTTGCCGATCTCGGAAGGCACGTGCAGACCTTTCGTCATGGCCTCCTACCTTTCTTTCGGGCCCTTGTCAGGGCCGATTCGTTAGCGCCCCTCCGTGTGAGGCGTTATTGCTGACGACATATTTATATCCAAAATCAGCTCATACTTCCACCTTGCCCCCGAACGGTTTTTTATAGGGGGTGAACGGCATACACATATACTTCACGCATGGCACACTTCATCTTAATAAAGCGTATTTACGTGCTTAAACGCGTTTTCAATCCTAAAATCAAATGGAACTAAACTTTGCTAAACCACCCTCATATTGCATATTTCCAATAAAGCTATGAATAGAATTAGCGGTTCATACCGTGTCTCAACCATTTTCATTTTTATTCAGAAAAAAGTTTGTCCTATTCATTTCTGGTAAACAAATTACCGTTTACCAGACGCTTGATACCGTTCACCGGAAACTCAGTATAAGGCCCAGCGGATACCGACTCGTTTTACGGCTCCATTTGTAACAACTTGACTTCTCGGTATAGAAAAACGGACCCGCTTCACTAGGGAAACGGGTCCGTTTTCGATTATCTTCGGCTAATTTGGATAAGGCCCTCGAAGATCATCGGAATCCTAGCGATCAAACTCCGCCAGTGCCTCGCCCAACAGCCTCAGGCCCTCGCGCAGAACGTCCTCGCTCGCGCAGTAGCCCAGGCGTGCGCCGCAGGGAAGCTCAAAGCGGCTGCCGGGTACCAGCAGCACTCCCCTCTCGGACAGCAGGCGCTTGCAGAACTCCTCGTCGTCCTCGGGAATATCAAGCTGGATAAACGAGGTGGACACGCCCTGCGGCGCCGTCCAGGAAACGCGGTGCTGCGTATCGATCCAAGCCTGCGCGATATCGCGGTTGCCAAACACGATCTTGCGATTGCGCTCAAGGATCTTGTCCTTGTGCTCAAGCACATAGGTCGCCAGGGCATCGTTGAACACGCCGCCGCAGATCATGGTGTAATCGCGATAGGTACGGATGCGGTTGGACACCTCTTCGTCGGCCACGACCCAGCCCACGCGGGCCGCAGGCGTCGAATAGGTCTTGGACACCGAGTTGGTGACAATGGCATTCTCGTACACGTCAGCCATCGACATAAAGGCCTCGGTGTTCTCAAGCGGCAGATACACCTCGTCGCACAGCACGTAGGCGCCCACCGAACGGGCGATCTCGGCAATCTGGCCGAGCGTATCGGCATCAAGCACCGTACCGATGGGGTTCGATGCGTTGTTGATGCAGATGAGTCTGGTGTTGGGGCGCACCAAGCGCTTGAGTTCCTCGATATCGGGCTTCCAGCCGAGTTCCTCGCGAAGCTCCCAATACTCGACCTCGGCGCCGAGCGTACGTGGGATCTCATAGAGCGGCGCGTAGGTGGGCCACTCGGCGATAACATGGTCGCCGGGCTCGACCACAGCCATGATGGCGTTGAGGTTAGCGCCCGTGCAGCCATTGGTCTGCAGAATGTGATCGGGATTGACCTCGCGACGATACAGCTTGGCAACCTCGGCCTTAAACTCCGGCGAGCCCTCGATCCAGCCGTAGTTCATCTTCTCGCGGTCCAGGCGCTCGTAGAACGTGGCGCCGTCCTGCTCATCGAGCGCGCGCAGCTCGCCCATGGTGAGCGACGAGATCGTCGACTGGGCGATGTCCCACGTGGCACTCTTCTCCCAAACGTTGAGCCATTCCTCAACGCCAATCGTCTTGATGTCCATGGCCAAGCTCCTTACAAAAGCAGTCATCCAATCGTGTTGACGTTCCTCATACAAGATTGGGGCGGTGCGAAAACCCGCACCGCCCCAATGGGAGACATCTAATGGCAGCTAGATGTATGTATTAAGACCTGTACGGGTCCTAGAAGACCCTAGAGGTCCTCGCGCCAGAAGGGCATGCTCATGCAGCGCGGGCCGCCGCGGCCGCGGGAGAGCTCGGCGGAGGGCACGACGAGAAGGTCCAGGCCCTCCTTGTACAGCACGTCGTTGGTGACGGTGTTGCGGGCGTAGACGCAGATCTTGCCGGGCTCGACGCACAGGGTGTTGGAGCCGTCGTTCCACTGCTCGCGGGAGGCCGCGATCGGGTCGCCGCCGCCGCAGGGGATCAGCTTGACCTGGTCGACGCCGGTGGCGTCCTCCAGGACGTGCTCGAGGGTGTCCTCGATCAGGCGGATGTTCACGTCGCCCGGGTTCTTGCCGGCGGTCAGCTCGTAGACGCGCAGGGTGCCCATGATGGCGGGGTGGATCGTGAACTTATCGACGTCGATCTGGGTGAAGACCGTGTCGAGGTGCATGAAGGCGCGCGAGACCGGGATGTCGAAGGCCAGGATGCGCTCGACCTTGGAGTCGGAGTTCCAGAAGATGTTCTGGGCCATGACGTCGATCGCGGCGGCCTGGGTGCGCTGGGAGATGCCGACGGCGAGGGTCTTCTCGTTGATGTTCAGCACGTCGCCGCCCTCGGTGTGGAACTGGCAGTCGCGGCGGAAGTACAGCGAGACGTCCTTGTAGTCGGGGTGGTACTTGAAGATGTACTTGCCGTACAGGGTCTCGCGGTTGCGGGTGACCGAGTACATGCGGTTGAGGTTGACGCCCTCGCCGACGACCGCGAACGGGTCGCGGGTGAAGTAGAGGTTGGGCATCGGGTCGATGATCAGGTCGGACTCGGACTCGGAGTTGACCAGGGAGTCGAGGGTCGTGGACGCCGTGAGGGGCATGTCGATCTCGGACTTGGTCATGCCGGCCATGGTCTTCTTGACGAACTCGAGGTTGTCCTCGATGGAGTCCAGCTTCTCGCGGACGATCTGCGGCATGTGCTGGCCGCGGATGCCGGCCTCGGCGATGTACTGGTCGGTGAACTCGGCGCGGGCGCCGGGGACCTGGTCGAACACCTCGGCGACGAGGTTCTCGAGATAGAGGACCTCCACGCCCTGGTCCCTCAGGATCTGGGCGAAGGTGTCGTGCTCCTGCTGCGCGACCTCCAGGAACGGGACGTCGTCGAACAGGAGTCGCTCGAGCTCGTCGGGCGGCAGGTTGAGGAGCTCGTCGCCGGGACGGTGCAGGCAGACCTTCCTGAGCTTGCCGATCTCGGAAGGCACGTGCAGACCTTTCGTCATGGCCTCCTACCTTTCTTTCGGGCCTTTCGGCCGAATCTCTCAGCGCCCTTCCATAGCGGACGCTGCTTGCTGACAGCTCTAGTTATATCCAAAAACCACCTGCAATTCCACCTCGCCCCCGAACGGTCAGCAAAGTGCGATGAACGGTATATCTCATATGATTCCCCCATGATGCACTTCGGTTCTCTAAAGCAGGTTTTCAAAGGTAAATGTTCTTTTTTCTAAGGAATTAAGCTAGATTGCACAAATATTTTCATGTTTAGGAATTGCATAGCTAAAACGGTTTTCTGCATATATATGTCGTTTGTTCATGATTCAATTTGGATTCGATTATATTCAGCTCGCAATCATTCTTATTCATACATCCTCACCAATTGAGTATGGATATAGATTGTTTCTAAACGAGTTGGGCAGTTAGTTGCATGCCTTGGCAGCGTAAGAAGTAGGTAAAGATACCGTTCACGCGATACGTCCGTGCCACAGGTCGACTAAATTGAGACAATAGTGAATAGTGTTAGGCTACCGTCCCCTGTGGGGACTGAACGGACAGATGCATATGCCGAGCAAAATCGAAAAGAAGCAAGCCGCCGCAAAGCTGCGCAAACCGCCGCGCGACTTCTCATACACGCAAAACCGAGAGCTCAGCTGGCTACGCTTTGACAACCGCGTGCTCGACGAAGCCTTCGACGAAACCGTTCCGTTATTCGAGCGACTAAAGTTCGTCTCGATCTTCGAGTCCAACCTCGACGAGTTCCTTATGGTGCGCGTGGGCGGCCTGTCCGATCTGGCGGAGCTCAAAAAACAACCTGTCGACAACAAGAGCAATATGACCGCCTCCGAACAGGTCGATGCTGTCATGGCCGAAATGCCCGGGCTCCTTACCCGTTGGGAGTCCATCTTTAAGAGCATCGAGGGCAAGCTCGACACCTTGGGCGTTCACCGCGCCCACATCGATTCGCTTACGCCCGAGGAGCGCACCTTTGTAACCCGCTACTTCCAGGCCTACGTGTCGCCGGTCATCTCGCCGCTGGTCATCGATCCTCGCCACCCCTTCCCCAACCTGCGCAACGGCGCGCTCTATCTGGCCTGTGGTCTGGACGGCGCCACCGACGAGGAGAGCCTACTGGGCCTTATCGAGATTCCCGCCTCGATGAACCGCGTGGTCGAGATCCCCTCGCCCACCGGCACCTACTCCTACATCTTGCTCGAGGACGTCATCCTCGCCTGCCTGGACAGCTGCTTTGGCTCCTATAAGCCGCTGGATCGTGCGCTGATCCGCGTCACCCGCAACGCCGACATCGATCCGGACGGCGAGGGCGTCGAAGAGGAAGAGGACTACCGCCAGCACATGAAGCGCATTCTCAAGAAGCGCCTGCGCCTGCAGCCGGTAGTGCTCGCGGTCTCGGGGTCGCTCGAGAAGGCGACGCTCAAGACTATCCGCAAGGCGCTCGAGCTTTCGCGCCGCTCTGTCTTTACCTGCGATATCCCGCTCAACCTGGGCTACGTCTTTGGCATTGAGGGCAAGATTCCCGAGCACCTGCGCAACGAGCTCCTCTTTACGCCGTTTAAGCCACAGCCCAACCCCACCATCGACATGACCCGCTCCATCCGCGAGCAGGTGCTGCAGCACGACAAGCTGCTCTTCTACCCTTACGAGGCCATGAATCCGTTCCTGGATCTGGTACACGAGGCAGCCTACGATCCCGAGTGCATCTCGTTGCGCATCACGCTCTACCGCGTGGCCAAGCAGAGCCGCCTATGCGAGTCGCTGATCGATGCCGCCGAGAACGGCAAAGAGGTCACGGTGCTCATGGAGCTCCGCGCCCGCTTTGACGAGCAGAACAACATCGAGTGGGCCGAGCGTCTGGAAGAGGCAGGCTGCACCGTCATCTACGGCTCCGAAGGCTTTAAGTGCCACTCCAAGATCTGCCAGCTCACCTATCGCGAGGGCATGGCGCTAACGCGCCTGACGCTGCTGGGCACCGGCAACTTTAACGAGAAGACGGCCAAACTCTACAGCGACTTTATGCTCATGACCGCCCACCCCGGCATCGGCGAGGACGCCAACCTGTTCTTCCGCAACCTGTCGCTGGGCAATCTGCGCGGCGATTACCGCTTCCTGGGTGTGGCGCCCGTCGGACTGAAACCGCTCATCATGCGCGGGCTTGACCGCGAGATCCAGCGCGCCCTTGCCGGCGAGCCCGCCCGCGTGTTCTTTAAGCTCAACTCACTGACCGACCGCGAGGTTATCGACAAGATCGCCGAGGCATCGTGTGCCGGCGTGCGCGTAGACATGATCATCCGCGGCATCTCGTGCCTCAAGCCCGGTGTTCCGGGCAAGACCGAGAACGTGCATGTCCGCTCCATCGTCGGACGCTTTTTGGAGCACGCGCGCGTCTATGCTTTCGGCGTGGACTCGGACATGATTTACCTGAGCTCAGCCGATATGATGACGCGCAACACCGAGCACCGCGTGGAGATCGCCTTCCCCGTGCTCGACCCCACCTGCCGCGCCCTAGTGCACGAGTACATGGGCATGCAGCTGCGGGACAACGTGAAGGCCCGCAGCCTCACGAGCGACGGCACCTGGGTCCCCGTGGAGCGTGCAGAGGGTGAAAAACCCTTCAACTCGCAGGAAGCTCTGCTGGAGCGCGCCTATCGCAACGCCGAGGCCGCGCCCGAGCCCGTCATTGAGGCGAAACCTGCCCCCGAGCCCGA
>ENA-ORSM01003211-ORSM01003211.1-human-gut-metagenome-genome-assembly--contig:-NODE-3211-length-10484-cov-2.872279_pt1 | contig 10484 bp, 10 predicted proteins | sample MGYA00241903_ERZ509170 | MGnify/ENA primary metagenome ERZ509170 (study PRJEB26280, sample SAMEA2338784) | human gut metagenome | biome: human gut; feature: human-associated habitat; material: faeces...
TCTTCAGGTTGCATTACTTCAGAATGCAATGCTCAAAGAACTGGCGGCTTCTGAATTTTTCGGCCACGTGAAAGGTTCGTTTACAGGCGCCGTGGCCGACAAAACGGGAGCTTTCGTAGAAGCCAACGGCGGCACGCTGTTTCTCGACGAAGTGGGAAACCTGAGTTATGACGTGCAAGTGCAACTCTTGCGGGCCATCCAAGAACGGAAAATACGTCCGGTGGGTTCCAACCAGGAAATAGAAGTGGATGTCCGGCTCGTCTGTGCCACCAACGAGAACCTGCAACAGGCCATCGCCCGTGGAGAATTCCGCGAAGATCTCTACCACCGCCTGAATGAATTCACCCTGCACATGCCTTCTCTAAAAGACCGTGGCGAGGACATCCTTCTATTTGCCAACTTCTTTCTGGACCAAGCCAACAAGGAACTGGAAAGGCATATCGTAGGTTTCGACGCCCCGGCTTCGGAAGCGTTGCTCAATTACGCATGGCCTGGTAATTTACGCGAATTGAAAAACCGGGTGAAACGCGCTACTTTGCTGGCACAAGACCGTCTGATCCATAAGACCGATTTGGGAGAGTTCAATATCATAAACCGTGGTGAAGAAGAACTCCCCGCAGCTACTCCTTTCGCCTTACACGATAAAAATACCGAGAAAGAACGTATCCTACAGGCCCTGCAAACGGCACACCACAATAAAGCGCGTGCCGCACGTCTTTTAGGCATAGACCGCAAAACCCTCTACAACAAAATCAAGCTCTACGATATTCCACAATAAAAGTGTGGAATTCTTCCCCACTCATCCCCACATTCCACACGTTCGTTTTTTGGCCTCATGCTATCTTAAATACAAAGAAATCATTTATAATCAACACCTTACAACCTTCTTTCTTTTTCTGGCACACCTCTTGTTCATTAGTTTTGCAGATGACAAGATAAAACAGTCAAACAATTAAATAAAACAGAAAGCATTATGAAAAAGTTATTTGCAACAGCCTTAATGGCTATGAGTATGGGAAGCGTTTTTGCACAGGATAACATCGTCGCAAACGATACTGTAAAAACGGATACTACAAAGAACTGTCCTGCAAAAGGTTGCCAGAAATCATTGGCTGCCCTCATTTCTAACGATACTGTAACTACAGACAGCACCAAAGCTAAATTAACCGCCATGTTGGCGTGCGTAGCTATGAATGATACGGTAACCACAGACTCCACAAAATCCGCTCCGGCTGCATTAGTGGCACTGAACGACACAGTTACGACAGACAGTGCAAAAGCACAACCGGCAGCCTTGGTTGCAGCCAACGATACGGTCGTAACCGACAGCACGAAAGCTCAACCGGCCAAGCCAACAGCTTTAGTAGCCATGATTGAGGAAAAGGATACGACTCAAACCAAAGATACAAAAACGACTCCTTCTACTTGCGACAAAAAAGCAGGAGAGAAAGCAATCCAAGCATTAAACGCCATGAGAAAAATCACCGCCTAACCACACTGATTTTTCTCATTTTAAAAGAGGAGAACGTGCCCGCGTTCTCCTCTTATTTTTCTTGTTCCCCAATTTGCTTTTCGGTCAGATACTTCCAGTAACGTACCGGCATGTCTTTCCGGTGTTTACGGGGATTCAAGCGTTCCTTAATACAAATGGCTTTAAAATACGTCCGCCACATCTCCTGATACCACATTTCATCCTCGTCCCGCATCGCTTCGCTCAAACGTCCGTCCGGCAGTCGGAAAACCTCTGCTCCATCTTCAAAAGTAACACGTACGGACTTATGCCCGGCATAATAGTAGCCATACCGGCGCCGCCGGTCGTAAATCAGCCAACATTCTTCCGAAAAACGGTCGCTAAAATGCGGAACGATTAAAGGCAACACGTCATAGTCTGGCTCTATCATGGCAAAATAAGTTCCGTCAGCAGTTTTCTGGAAGCGCACAAATTGCATCATGCGAAGACGTTCATAACGCACCTTACGATAGGTATTCGTCACAAAAAGCACATCCGGATCGGCAAAATTCGTTTCAATGCTCTGCCCGGCCTTCACGGCTTTACATACATACCGAAACAAAGGCAAGTCCAAATCCGGCAGTTCGGAGAAAAGACTGGTCGTCAGACAAGCCAGTGCCGACGTCGAGAGTTTCCTTTGCAATGCCCAAAACACTCTTCCGGCTTTTTCTTCATCCGTTGTCACCCGATGTACGACTGCAAAAAGAGGAGGCGTGTCCTTTTCTCCGATAATCGCCACAGGAAACTGATGACGGTAGAATGCATCGAACACCGCTGTCAGCAAACCGTCCCATGTACGGTCGTACACGAAAACACTATCCTCTGTCATACTCCTCATGCAGGCTCCTCCTTAAATAGCAATGTCAACTGCCCGTCATTCTGCTTCTTCCGGCTTTTCGACTGCACCAATAAAGAACGGACACGTTCGGGATAAAGCTCATTCACTCCCTTGGCTTCCAACTCCCCACAGGTTATGAAATATTGGGCACGCTTCATCACGCATCCCATTTTCTTCAAATCAAAACTCGTCAAACGGCCGAAACGGCGCGAACAGACAATCAAACGAGCCGACTTTACTCCAATACCGGGCACCCGTAAAATCCGTTCATACTCCGCACGGTTCACATCCACGGGAAATTGTTCGGGATGCCGAAGAGCCCAGGCCAACTTCGGATCCACTTCCAAATCCAAATCAGGATGCGTTTCATCCACAATCTCTTCCACTTTGAACTGATAGAACCTCATCAACCAGTCTGCCTGATACAAACGGTTTTCCCTGACCAACGGCGGTTGTTTCAGAGCCGGGAGTCGAGGGTCGTACGTATTCACGGCCACATAACCGGAATAATACACACGCCGCATGGTAGGCCGACCGTACAATGCGGACGAGAGGAACAAAATATCCCGGTCGGACTCCCCGGTTGCTCCCACAATCATTTGCGTGCTCTGCCCTGCCGGAACAAAACGGGGAGCATGCCGGTGTTTTTTCCGTTCTTCCGCACTCTCCAGTACACCTTGCTGTATATATTCCATAGGGCGGTAGACACTCTCATGATCTTTCTCCGGTGCCAACAACTTTAGCGAAGCCTCATTGGGAATCTCTATGTTCACACTCATACGGTCTGCATACAAACCCGCCTCGTCCACCAACTCACGACTGGCCCCCGGAATACTTTTCAAATGGATATACCCATTAAAACGGTGCACCGTACGCAGGTCTTTCACCACACGTACCAAACGTTCCATCGTATAATCGGGGGTCCTTACCACACCGGAACTCAGGAACAATCCTTCGATATAATTCCTTTTGTAGAACTCCATCGTCAGGTCTACCAGTTCCGATACGGAGAGTGTGGCACGAGGAATATCATTCGTGCGGCGGTTGATACAATAAGCACAATCGTAAATACAATAGTTCGTCAGCATGACTTTCAGCAAGGAGATGCAACGTCCGTCCTCAGCAAAACTATGGCAAATACCGATGCCTCCCACGGTATTCCCCACTCCGCCTTTCACGTTACGCCTCACCGTACCGCTCGAAGAGCAGGACACATCATATTTGGCCGACTCTGCCAATATCTTCAACTTCCTGAGCGTATCGTCTTTCATGCCGCAAACCACTTTTGTTTTTGCAAAGATAACCCTTTTCAACAGATTAGGAAAAAGCCGCTCCGGGTTTTCATCCGAAGCGGCTTTGCCGTATCACGTTCAAAAGTGTACCAAAATATTAATACTCGTTACCCCATATATCGGTAAAACCTTGATTCATATTGGTCCGACCTTCTATTCCATCCTGTGGCGTGTTATCGACTCCTATGGAGCAATTCAACAGCAATGAATCTTGAATCTCAAATTCTGCCACTTCGCAAACCGGTTTTATATATATTTTCTTGTCCATATTTCAACTTGTTAATACTATTTTACTACTACTTTTTTACCATTCACAATGTAAATACCCTGCGGCAAGCCTTGAGTGGCCTCTGATTCGTCGACCTGATGGCGAACTTCCACACCACTAAGTGTGTACACATCTGCCAAACCGCCCTCAACCATTGTTTCGGAGATACCGGTCGCATCTTCAAATGAAATCAGGCGTTGGTTCACGCCTACTTCTCCACTGTATTCCGGAACTTCATTCATATCGATATAGGCACGGTTTCCCGAAATCTTACAACTCTTACCGCAAAGCTGCACTTTATTTTGAGCACTAATCAGGTACATGCCTTCAGCCACATCTTGCCCCTCAAAGGAACCGATCAAACCGTTTGCCTCTTCAGCCACAGCCACAGCCTTTCCACTGTATGCAGCTATAAGCTTGTCGGAAGTTGCACTGAATATATAAGGTACTCCAGCCTCAAGGGTAGTCACTTGATTCAAGACTATGGATTGTGGCTCTTCACCCTTCATGACCTTTCCGGCAATGCTGAAGAACTCTGCACCAGCCATATCTTCTGCAGCCACGGCATAGGGAAGACAGATAGTACCGTAATCACCGGAAGTAGTTGAACGAATGTACCCATCCACAATAGGCATCGCAACAGCTTTTGGATAAGTACTTGACGAATAAGTTCTAAATGCCGTTATTTGCTCATTATATCCAAGGAAGCGTCCATCTGTCTCTTTTGTATTCCAACTTCCATCCTCAGATTTATAATACCAACTATTTCCTTTTTTTGAAGACAATTTAATATCCGAGTCATTCGCGTCTTCAAATACTACATACATGCCATCTATATTTTGGATTGTTCCATTATCTATATCAATATACCATTTAATATCAGCTTTACCCTCATCTATAATTTTACCATTAAGAGAATATACCTCCATTGCATTCAGTCGTGTATTCCCTAATTCATTTTTCATAGCGTGCAATATTCCCTCTTTGTCTTCTGCCACTAAAGCCTTTGCTTCCGGCAATGCAGAAGGGTCTACCACATTCATGGTACAAGTTGCAGTTGCACCGGTATATTCATCATTTTCGGTTACAGTGGCCGTAATCGTTACCGTCCCGACCTTGTTACCGGCTTGGACCTCTCCCGTATTCTCGTCCACCGTAGCTATCGTTTTATCCGAAGAAGAATAAACCACCGAAGCCGAAGAATTTGTAGTAGCCTTGACCGTTAAGGACTCGCCCACATTCACAGAATAAGCATCCGAATCAAAAGTCAACGTAGCCTGCGTCTTGCCTGCGGTCTTTACAGCAATATCCTCTTGCAAGATTACATTCAGTTGCTTTGTGGAATTATACAAACCGGGATACCCTGTTACATCAACCGTGGCCTGCACATCCGCCGTAATGCTTTCGTCAGCCGCCCTGAGTGCTATCTTTTCGCCGTTTTGCTCGATTTCTCCATTCTTATCGTTAAAGCTTGATGTTACCGTCGCATCTACCACTTTTACACGCATGGATTCATACTGGGCAAAGTTTTGGTTCAATTCAGCCACAGTCACCTCTTGTACCGGAATCTCAACGTCGTTAGTAACCGCAACATTGTCGAACTCCCCTCCGTCTACTTTCAATTCATACAGGCCAAAGTACAATGCCAATTGGGCAGCTACCACACCGTTCAACTTCGTTCCGGCCTTCAATTTATTTGAGCCAAAAACATACAACCCTGCTGTTTCATCTTGAATATAAGCCTTTCGGGAATCGGCATACGTCACCACAGCGTCTTTCAACTCTACAACACAAGGTTTACCTTCCTCCGTAGCTATACCGCTTTCTTTCAATGCCTTCAAAGAAGCATATGGTTCTAATTTGGTGTAAGTCGCAGTGACTACCTCACTGTTGTCCAACCCATCTTTTACGGCGATGGCCTTTAATGTGGTAGTTTCCGTGAGAGTTACGCCTTCTGTTGGAAACTTATCAGAACCTGTAGTAGGCTCTGCTCCATCCTTTGTATAATAAATTGTGGCACCCTCTGTAGAACAAGAAGCTCCGACCGTAAGCTTATCCACAAAGGTGGTCCCGTTAGCCGGTGCAAAAACAGGTGCTGCCACTTGATTGCCAATAGATTCAACCTTTTTAAATAACTGTAAAGGCTTTTGGGATTCCGAACCATAACATGCAAAAAGAGGAGAACCATTATTGGGGTTATATTGCATTACATTTCTTTTATTTGTACCCTTAAACGTAATTGTTGCAATATTAGCCTCAAACCTTATATCAGCTCTTCCATCATCATCTAATGTTGATTGTGTCTTCAAATAGTTACCAGAACTACTTGCGGCATAAAGGTATCCACCATTTACCTCATCATAAAAAGACCAACCTACGGAAGAAGATCCTTTCAAAACCAATTGACACGCCATTGAATTTTGTTCAAGTGTAATCTTGTCATTAGCCAGAATAACAGCTACAGCTCCACGGTTATTTTTTTTCTGTTCATTACTTAAGGCAATACACCGACCTTGATCATCCACATTTACAATCAAAAAAGACTTTTCTGCTTCTAATTCTGAAACAGAAGTCACCCTCTGATAAGTTTCTTGCCCCCAAACACTACCGGAGACCAACGCGAGAAGTAGTAATGTCAAAATTACCCCCCCGATTTAACATTTGTAAACCTTTTCATACGCTTAAGTTTTATATGAATAATAAATTGAAAAGTTTTCTCATGTTATGACATGGCAAATATATACAAAAGAAATTAAGCTGCCATATAAAAAACGGATTATTATTCATATTTTCCCCATAAAAATTAAACTGTATTACAATAAAATGACACGACATCAAAAACAAGAAGTCTTTCAAACATTCATGGTCTGTTAGAATCAGATTGTTAAATTCAACCTCCAGGAAGGAAAGAGTCCGGCAAAACTCCATTTCCCACTCCTTATCTCACTATTTCCCCATACTTTTTTGGAACTTTTCGCTCGCGTATCACAAAAAAGTTGTAACTTTGCCCACCGAACAAGGAAAGATGCCGGAGTGGTCGATCGGGCCGCACTCGAAATGCGGTGAACGGGCAACTGTTCCCAGGGTTCGAATCCCTGTCTTTCCGCCAAAACAAAAAACTGCCGACCAAATTCCACCCATATAATTGGGGACTTTTAAAAGGTTTGTAAGGCTCACTAAACCAAACTCCCGACTTCACTATCTCCTCCAACGGAATGGTAAAGTCGGGAAATTCATTTTCCAAGTATCCGGAAGAACTGTATCTTTAGAAGATGGCATTCGCATGCAGTCCTGACGGCAAAAGACTAAAAGGGAACAAAAGAACACTAAAAATGGGAAACGAATCATCTGAAAGAATTCAAACCTCCATTTTAAACAAGATGGAGAAGAAGTTGCTGATATGGCTGGCACAGAGACAACCGGCATGGATCACATCCGACTTCCTGACTTTCATTGGCGTGATAGGAGCCGTACTTTTCGCCATCGGAGGCATATTGGCTCATATCGACACAAAATTCCTATGGTTGGCTTCATTGGGGTTAGTCATTAATTGGTACGGAGACAGTCTGGACGGTACATTGGCACGCGTCCGCCGCACGCAAAGGCCCGTATACGGCTTTTTCATCGACCACACTTTAGACGCCTTGACCACATGTCTTATCTGTTTGGGACTGGGACTGTCTCCCATGATGAGAATGGACGTGGCATTTCTGATTCTGGCCGGATATTTGTGCTTGTCCATCTATACTTACGTCTGCACTATCATTATCAACGAATTCCGGCTGACATACGGCAAACTGGGGCCGACGGAGGTACGATTGCTGCTCATTGCTGTCAACACCTTATATATATACACTCCGTGGTCGACCATACATTATATATATGGCAGGAATTGGGGGCTGTTCGACATCATAGGATGCACTGTGGCCGCCATCCTTTTCATGCTCTACATCAGTCAATTCACAAAGGATAGGCGGGCTCTTGCCTTGAAAGACCCGGCCAAACCTTGGCATCCGTAAATACACCTTACAAACGTAATACCCTCGGAAGTTTCCGGTTGAACTTCCGAGGGTATTACGTTTAAAAACACAAGAGCGTATAAGGTTATTCTTTCAAAGTTATGCGGCATCCCTCCAAACTTTCGATTACCGCCAACGACTCCACATGAATGCCCTGCGCACGCAAATAATCACCGCCATGCTGGAAAGCCTTCTCGATGAGGAAACCCATGCCGGCAAGTTCGGCTCCAGACTGACGCACCAAATCCATCACGCCCTTGGCCGCATTGCCATTGGCCAGAAAATCATCTATGAAAAGCACCTTATCGCCCGGCTGCAAATAATCCTTGCACACGCATACATCGTACGTATTGTTTTTAGTAAACGAAAAGACTTTCGTCACCAGCATATTTTCCATCGTACTCGGTTTCTTCTTCTTGGCAAAGACCACCGGAAGTTCCAAGAGGTAACCCACCATGATGGCCTATGCCACTGGCTTCTATCGTCAGTATCTTGTTGATGTCGCGCGACGCGAAACGGCGCACGAACTCCACGGCCATGGACTTCATCAGTATAGGATCCATCTGATGGTTGATGAAATTGTCCACTTTCAGTATTCCTCCCTCGAAACATTTTCCATCGCGCAAAATGCGCTCCTTGAGTTGTTGCATATCTTTTTCCTCTTTATATCCCGTCTGAGTGTTTTCCTTTCCGGCATGGCCGAAATGTGGGACAAAGATAACACAAAAAAAGTAAAAAACGCGGCTTCCGCAACAGAAAATAAGAGGACGGGCAACGTCCTGCAACGGAAAATAAGGTCATCCGACACGCCCCATAGGGAAGGTTCCCGGAAACACCTCCCTTCATTCAGACCGCAATCCACAGGTCTTCCCCGAAAGCATTCAATCAACTAAAAATCAAAGCACTAAACTTTCATTTCAAACCTTCAGAAAAGCCCCTGAAATTTGTGCGCCAAACGAAAAATCAATCTCAGCCGAACGAAAAATCAATCTCAGGAGATTGAAAACGCTCTTTAAGCCGGGCAATCCGAAGGCCTCCACGGAGCGGTTTCCAATCCCCCTACTCCGGCACCGCCACCTTGTCCAAGATACCGGTCAAAGCCGCTATGGCTACTCCATAATTGGTCACAGGCACACCGCAGGCACGTGCCCGCCTCAAACGGTTCAGCACATGGCGGCGCGTAAACATGCACGCCCCACAATGGATGACCAAATCGTAAGCGGACAAGTCTTCGGGAAAGTCATTACCGGACATAATGTCAATGTGCAAAGCCTCGCCGAACTTACGACGCAACAAACGAGGAAGCTTCACGCGTCCAATATCTTCATGTTGCGGCACGTGGGTGCAAGCCTCCGCTATCAGCACGCGGGCATCGGGACGCAAAGCGCACAACGCCTCCGCCCCTTGCAGGAATTGCCGGATGTCCCCCTTCTGGCGGGCAAACAAAACGGAAAAAGAAGTCAGCCGCGTTTGCGGCGGGCAAAGGGCCTCCACCGTAGGAAATACTTGCGAGTCCGTGATAATCAGGGACGGGGGCGACGACAAGACGGACAACGTGGCCGACAAACGGTCGGCCGTACAGCACAAAGCCGTACAACGTTTGTCCAACAAGTTGCGCAAGGTCTGCACCTGTGGCAGGATTAACCGTCCCTTGGGTGCCTGGATGTCTTGCGGCATGACCAACACTACGGTATCGCCCTCGCCCGCCAAGTTTCCCGTCAACTCCTCCACCTCATCCGTACGGCGATACACCTCGGCCATCGCAGACAGCAAACGGTCACGGCCTTCGCCCGTACGCGCCGAAACCGATACCACCTCCGTCGCCCCCAACGTCATGCGCCAAGCATCGGCATGGCTTCCGCCATCTTCGTCCACCTTATTATATATATACAGAACGGGAATGTCGTCCGCCCGGAAACGTTCCGCCCAAGCCTTTTCCTTCTCAGCCCCGTCCGGCAAACCCGACACGATGATCAAAGCCAAATCCACCCTGCGGGCAGCATTGACGGTCTGCCTCACACGCAGTCCGCCCAATTCCCCTTCGTCGTCATAACCGGCCGTGTCGACCAAGACGGAAGCCCCGACACCCGGCAATTCAATGTTCTTCAATACCACATCTGTCGTCGTGCCCGGCACATCGGACACTACGGCAACCTGCTGCCCCGTCAGCATATTCACCAACGAAGACTTGCCGCTGTTGCGGCGACCGAACAATCCGATATGGAAACGGTTGGCGCGTGGAGTTTCTTCTTTCATCATAACGTATCTTACCTACATTTTAAAAACGGAAATCCCGCCCGCCATCCTCTATGGCTTTCAAATAGCGGCGGGCATTCTCCCGAACCCGTCCGCCGGGCACGGTTTCCAACAGACGGGCAATCATGGCCTCTCCTTTCGCACGGGTGGCAGGCGACGCATAATCATTCAAATACTCTTTCAGGGTCAGCAAGGCATTGGGCAGGCAACAGTTGGCAATCTGTCCCTTCTTCACCAACGACATGAAACGGTCGCCCGTACGCCCCTCACGGTAGCAGGCCGTGCAAAAACTGGGCAAGTA
>ENA-ORSM01003212-ORSM01003212.1-human-gut-metagenome-genome-assembly--contig:-NODE-3212-length-10475-cov-4.578887_pt1 | contig 10475 bp, 10 predicted proteins | sample MGYA00241903_ERZ509170 | MGnify/ENA primary metagenome ERZ509170 (study PRJEB26280, sample SAMEA2338784) | human gut metagenome | biome: human gut; feature: human-associated habitat; material: faeces...
AGAAAGCGTCCATGCCGGCCGACAACATCAAGCGCGCCGTCAAGCGCGGCTCTGGTGAAGAAGCCGGTGGCGCCAACTACGAGGACATCGTGTACGAGGGCTACGCGCCTGCCGGCGTCGGCCTGATCATCGAGTGCCTGACCGACAACCGCAACCGCGCCGCCGCCGAAGTCCGTTCCACCCTGACCAAGGGCAACGGCTCGCTGGCCACCAGCGGTTCCGTCAGCTTCAACTTCGAGCGTAAGGGCCAGATCGAGGTTCCGAGCGAGGGCGTCGACTTCGATGACCTGTTCGAGAAGGCCGGCGACGCCGGTGCGGAAGACGTGATCGACGACGGCGACGTGTTCACCGTGATCACCGATCCCTCCGATCTGCATACAATCCGCAAGGCTCTGCAGGACTCTGGTTTCGACTACGACTCCGCCGATATGGTCATGCGCCCGAAGAACGAGGTTTCACTCAGCCTTGAGGACGCCCAGAAGGTCTCCAAGCTCATCGACAACCTCGATGACCTGGACGATGTGCAGAACATCTACGCCAACTGGACCGCATCCGACGAGGTGATGGCCCAGCTCGCGGACGAGGAGTAATCCCCTGTGATCATCCTTGGCGTCGATCCCGGGCTGACACGCTGCGGGGTCGGCGTGATCGAAGCCGGCGCTAACCGCCGGCTTTCGTTTATCCACGTCGATGTGGTGCGTTCGGATCCCCATACGTCGCAGGACCTCCGACTGCTGACGATCTACAACGGGCTGTGCTCCAAAATGGACCGGTTCATTCCCGATGCGGTGTCGATCGAGCGCGTGTTCGCCCAGTCGAACCGCAACACCGTGCTGGGCACCGCCCAGGCCGCAGGAATGGCCATGCTCGCCGCAGCGCAACGGGGGATTCCCGTGGCGCTGCACACGCCGACCGAGGCGAAGCTCGCGATCACGGGCAACGGCAAGGCCGAGAAGATACAGATCGAACGCATGGTGGCCAAGGTGCTGGGGCTGAACACGTTGCCGCAGCCCGCCGATGCCGCCGACGCACTGTCGCTGGCGATATGCCATGCCCTGCGCCCGCAAGGCGCCTTGCAGGGAGGCGAACGGGAACAGCATCTGACCGCGGCTCAACGGCAGTGGGCGCAGGCGGCGCAGAAGGCCGCCCGACGCGCCGGCGTCCGCAGCGGCATGTAATGTGTGTCGAACAGATGTTCTGCATTATGTGGATGGGCCGTCTCGACACCATATCCCGCACGACGTGCCAGTTCGGGGCGGGCGCGTTCGGCATGTGCTTTCGTTATGCGATGCGAGGCGAACGAGCTCGTGGCGGCCCATTCCGCGTGCGGTTCGGCGAGGAAAGGACGACGTGATGATCAGTACGTTAACCGGGCGCGTCGAGTCGGTGGAGGCATCCAGCGCCGTGATCGAGGTTCATGGCGTCGGGTACGAGGTCCGCATGGCGGCGGCCGATCTTGCGGCGTTGCATGCCGGTCAGGAAACGCATGTCTTCACTTCGCTGACCATATCGCAGGATGCCGTCACCCTGTTCGGGTTCCTGTCACCCGCGTCCAAACGCATGTTCCTGCAATTGCAGAAGGTCAGTGGCATCGGGCCGAAGGTCGCGCTTTCCCTGTTGTCGACGCTGCCTCCGGACCGTCTGGCCAAGGCCGTCGCGGACGGCGACACGGCGGCATTGTCCAAGGCTCCGGGCCTGGGCAAAAAAGGCGCACAGAAGATCATCCTTGAACTGGCAGGCCACATCGACCTCGACCAGATACGGCCCGAAGCCGATGGGCCGTCGGAAAGTCGCGACCCCGGAGCCAGGCAGGTGATCGAGGGACTCGTCTCTCTGGGATGGCGCCCCCAGACCGCGGAGGAGGCCGTACGTCAGGCATGCGATGCCGCGTCCATAGCCACCCCCATCAGTGCGGAGGACGTGCCGCGGGTGCTCAAACTGGCATTGTCGTCGCTGGACAGAGGAAGGTGATATTCCATGACATCCAACATCGACATGCAGGATGGGCGGACCAACACCGGCGTCTCGGAGGACTCCCTACGCATGGTCTCCGCCGCCGCAATCAACGACGAGCCGATCAGCGACGAGGAACTGCGGCCTCATGCCCTTGACGGATTCGTCGGGCAGCCGCGGCTCAAGGCCCAGCTGCAACTGTTCCTGGACGCCGCCCGCAAACGTGACACCGCCCCCGACCACATCCTGCTCGCCGGCCCTCCCGGATTGGGCAAGACCACGTTGGCGATGATCGTAGCCAACGAGCTGGAGGTGCCGATTCGCATCACGTCCGGTCCGGCAATCCAGCACGCGGGCGACTTGGCTTCGATACTCAGCTCGCTGGACGCAGGGGAAGTGCTGTTCATCGACGAGATCCACCGTCTTCCGCGCGCCGCGGAGGAACTGCTGTACATCGCCATGGAGGATTTCCGCGTCGACGTCATGGTGGGCAAGGGGCCCGGCGCCTCGTCCATCCCGTTGACGCTGCCCAGATTCACCGTGGTGGGCGCAACCACCCGGGAGGGCATGCTGCCTTCTCCGCTGCGTGCGCGTTTCGGCTTCACGGCCCATCTCGACTTCTACCCCCACGATGAGCTCGAAAAGCTGATCGAGCGATCCTCCGGCGTTCTGGGAGTGTCATTGGGGGAGGGGGCTGCCGCGGAACTCGCCCTGCGTTCTCGAGGCACGCCACGAATCGCGAACAGGCTGCTGCGCCGTGTGCGTGACTGGGCGATCGTGCATGACCTGCAAGTCGTGGACGTCGATGACGTGCGCGCCGCGCTTGCGCTCTATCAGATAGACTCCGAGGGCCTCGACCGGCTGGACATCGCCGTGCTCAACGCGATCGTGCGCAACTTCAACGGAGGGCCCGTCGGCCTGAACAACCTGGCCGCGATGGTCGGCGAGGAATCGGAGACCGTCGAAACCGTATGCGAGCCGTATCTGGTCCGTGAAGGATTTCTGATCCGCACTCCCAAAGGCCGGGTCGCCACGGCCAAGGCCTGGTCTCATCTGGGTCTGGAGCCACAAGGTGAAACAAACGGAGAGGATGTCAGCAAGCTCTTCTAACATTGGTTGTTTGTTGACCGACGTCCATAGAGCATTCGTTCCCTACTGCAAGGAGAAATCATGCCGCAAGGTTCATCATCCTATCTCATCATGATCGTTTCCATCGTGCTGATCGGCATCATGATGTGGTGGCAGTCCCGCAAGGCCAAGCAGCAGCAGCAAAAGATGAAGGACTTCCGCTCCTCCCTTGAGCCCGGAACCGAGGTAATCACCATTGGCGGCATCATCGGCAAGGTAGTGTCCGTGGACGAGGAATACGAGGAGATCGTCATCGACTCCGAGGGCTCCCTGCTGCGCTTCACCTTCCGCGCCATCAACAAGGAGTACACGCGTCCCGCCTTCATCCATGATGACGAAGTGGAGGACGCGGAGCAGACCGACGAAGCCGACGACCAGGCCCAGGTACCGGTGGACAAGGCGCTGGAATCCGCCGAGAACGCAACGCAGTCCGACGATTCCGCGCAGACCGCAGACGCCGAGAAGTGACGGGGGAGCGCGAGACCATGACGCAGTCTGACATCACCATTGAGAGACTGGCCGATGTCGGTGCCGGTGACGCGGCATACCTCGTCTCGAAGATTCGCACCATACCGGGATTCCCCAAAGAGGGTATCAAATTCCGTGATTTCATGCCGGTGCTGGCGGATGGCAAGGGGCTGCGCATTCTCATGAAGGCGCTCCAGGCCAGCCTTCCCGTCACCGAAGACTCGTTCGACGCGGTGGCAGGGCTGGAGGCCAGAGGGTTCCTGTTCGGCCCCGCCCTCGCGGCCATGCTCGGCAAGGGGTTCATCGCGATCCGCAAGGCGGGCAAGCTGCCGCCGGAGACCATCGCCGAGGAATACGATCTCGAATACGGCACCGAAAAAGTGGAGATCGAGACGTCGGCCGTCCGTCCGGGCGATCGGGTGCTGATCGTCGACGATCTCATCGCGACCGGTGGAACGGCGAAGGCGGCCATGGATCTGGTCGAGGCGGCAGGGGGCACGGTCGTCGGATTCAGCTTCGTCATGGGGCTGCGAGGACTCGACGGACTGGACAAACTGGGCGACAAACCCAGCAGCACACTGGTGTCGATGCCGGCGTGACCCGGCGGTGCCGTGCGTCGGGACGCGCCGCACGGCACCAATCATCATTCGAAGAACACATCATAGGAACGTGAGGCGTCGAACATGGATCTTTATGAATACCAGGCACGAGAATTGCTGGAGGAACAGCATATTCCCACGCCGCGGGCCGTTTTCGCCCAGAACTCCCACGAGGTCGCCGAAGCGGCCGATGCCATCGGATACCCGTGCGTGATCAAGGCTCAGGTCAAGATCGGCCATCGCGGCCAGGCGGGCGGCGTCAAGATCGCCCACAACCGGGACGAAGCGATACTGCTGTCCGAATCCATCCTCCCGATGACCATCCACGGCCATAAGGTCAATGGTGTGCTCGTCGCCGAGGCGAAGAACATCCTGCACGAGTACTACGTGTCGATATCCGTGGACCGCACATCGCGGGACTTCGATGTCCTCGCCACCGCGAACGGCGGCACCGAAGTCGAGGAGATCGCCAAGGAACATCCGGAATCGGTCAAGCGTCTGCACATCAACGCCCTCGGCGATTTCGACATGGAGGCCGCCAAGCGCATGGCTGGCCAGATCGGCTTCTACCACGCCGACCTGGATCAGGCCGCCAACATCCTGCTGCGCATGTGGCAGTGCTTCAAGGACAACGACGCGACGCTGGTGGAGATCAACCCGCTCGCCAAGATCGGCGATCCCGACGATGAGGCGTCCAAATCACTGTGCGCCCTCGACGCCAAGATATCGTTGGACGGCAATGCGGCGTTCCGGCACGACGGGTGGACCCGCTTCGACGATCCGATGCAGGCCGATCCGTTCGAGGCGGCGGCGGCCGAACACGGGCTGCACTACGTGCACCTCGACGGTCAGGTCGGCGTGATCGGCAACGGCGCCGGATTGGTCATGAGCTCGCTCGACGCCGTCTGGGACGCCGGCAAGGAGCAGGGCACGAATGTCACGCCTGCGAATTTCCTCGACATCGGAGGTGGCGCGTCCGCCGCGGTGATGAGTGACAGCCTGTCTATCGTGCTGTCCGACCCGCAGGTGGAATCCGTGTTCATCAACGTCTACGGCGGCATCACCTCATGCGAGCAGGTCGCCAAGGGCATCCTGCAGGCGTTCGAGGAGCTGCACACATCGAAGCCGCTCGTGGTCCGCTTCGACGGCAATGCCGCAGCCGAGGGCCTGCAGATCCTCGCCGCGGCGAACAACCCCAACCTGCATGTGGAAGGCACCATGGAGCAGGCCGCAGCCGAGGCCGCTCGTCTGGCGGCGAACGCCAAGGCATCGAAGGAGGCCAAGCAATGACCGCATTCATCCAGGAGGGTGCTCCCGTCATCGTCCAAGGCATGACCGGGCATCAGGGCATGACACACACCGCCCGCATGCTCCGTGCCGGTACGAACATCGTCGGTGGCGTCAACCCGCGCAAGGCGGGCAGCCAAGTGACGTTCGAGGCCGCGCGTGAGGGCAGGGACGTCTCCGTTCCGGTGTACGCCACGTGCGCCGAAGCCAAGGAGGCGACGGGCGCCCAGGCCAGTGTGGTCTTCGTGCCGCCACGGTTCGCCAAAGGCGCCGTGGTCGAGGCCGTCGAAGCCGGAATCGGGCTCATCGTGGTCATCACCGAAGGCATTCCCGTTGCGGACAGCGCCTACTTCGTCGAACTCGCCCTTCAGCGTGGCGTGCGCATCATCGGACCGAACTGCCCCGGCCTGCTCACCCTGCCGTCGCAGGAGAACGAGCATGGCGTCAACCTCGGCATCATCCCCGATGGCATCGTGGGTCGTGGCCCCATCGGACTGGTCTCCAAGTCCGGCACACTGACCTACCAGCTGATGGGTGAGCTGAGCGACATCGGCTTCACCGCCTGCCTGGGCGTCGGCGGCGACCCCATCGTCGGCACCACGCTGCTGGAGGCCTTGCAGGAATTCGAGCAGGATGCCGACACGAAGGCAGTGGTCATGATCGGCGAAATCGGAGGCAGCGCGGAGCAGGACGCCGCGGCATGGGCCGCAGAGCACATGACCAAGCCCGTCGTCGCATACATCGCCGGATTCACCGCGCCGGAAGGCAAGCAGATGGGCCATGCCGGCGCCATCGTCTCCGGGGGCAAGGGAACCGCGCAGGACAAGAAAAGCGCGCTGGAGGCCGCCGGTATTCCCGTCGGACGCACTCCCGGTCAGACCGCGGACCTCATGCGCAAGGTGCTCGCCGAACGCTCGCTGGTATGAGGAAGCGTATCCAGGCCTGGCTCAGGGGGCCGATCATCGCCATCGGCTCGATGGCGTTGTACGCCATCGCCCTGGGCTGCTTTCTTGCGCTCATGCTGCTGGTCATCTCGATGGAGGAAGGTGGGGAAAACCTGTCGTCCTCGACGTTGGACATGACCCGCATCGTGGTCCTGCTCAGCCAGGGCATCGGATTCGAGACCGACTCGCTTTCCCTGTCCATCATGCCGCTGCTGCTCACCGTGCTGCTGATAGGCCTGGTCTGGTCGTTCAGCCGGAAGATATGCACGGATATCCGCGCATACGTCAGCGGCGTGGTGGTCTGGATTTTCATCAACGTCATGGGCACGCAGTCGCTTCCCGTCGGATTGCTTGACTGGCCGGCTCTGGTATGCGTCAAATCGGCCGTGGTGTTCTCGCTTGGATTCGCCGGCGCCGCGCTGTCGAAGGGCACGCTCTCCGGGCAGCTGCGTGAACTTATCCGTCATCATGTGTCCGACGGCGTGCGCCGCACGATCAGGACCGGCCTGATGGTGGGTGTCATCATGATGGGCGTGTACCTGGTCATGGGACTGATCACCGTCATCGTGTGGGGCGTGCTGAACCGTTCGGCCATGGACTCGCTGTTCGCCGACATCGGCATGGGGACCGGCTCGCGCATACTGACGACGATCGCATCGCTTGCATGGCTGCCCAACCTGTGCATATGGGCGGTCTCGTGGCTGTTCGGTGCCGGATTCCACATCGGAGAGCTTGCGACATTCACCCTTTGGATCGGGCAGGGGCGTTCGCTTCCGCCTCTTCCTGTTTTCGGCCTGCTTCCGCAGGCAGTCGGCGATGAAGGCATACGGTTCGCCGTCGTGCTGATTCCGCTGGTCGTCGGATTCGTCGCCGGGCTGGCATCCATGGCGATGAAATCCGGTTTCTGCATCATCGTCGGCAGCGCGTCCGATCCCCTCGACCGCAAGGACCTGATTCTCGAACTCGCCTACCCGGCGGGCGGGTTCTGCCTGTCGAGCGTGGTCATATCCCTGCTGTCGTCGGTCATGTTCGGGGTGTCGAACGGGTCGCTGGGAAAGGCCAGGCTCAAATACGTCGGCGTCGACGTGATGCAGTCCGCGCAGGCCGTCGGACGTCCGAGCGCCATGGGACTGTGCATGGCCTGGGTGCTGGCGCTGATTGGCGTCGCCATTGTTTTCGGGATACGCTGGATTGCACGAAGAACGGGGGCACAACGAGCCGCAACAACGCACCCGCGTACCATCGTTTCCCGCAAGTCCATACAACCAACAACCAAGAAGGAGCACGATGACCAACACGAATCGACCGATAGGAAGCCGGAAATCTGCTCCTGCACCACCGTCCAGCCGAGCAGGAAACGGCGCTGCGTGTTCGGTCCGAGCCACTGGCACAGGCTGCGGCGCATCTTCGGGCCCGCGGCCGAAATATAGTACGTCACCATCAACACGGTCAGCAGATTCAACAGGAAGCTGAACACGCCCATCGTGGTGGTCAACGCCTGACCGGCGAAATCGGTGATCCACGACGTCTGCACGTTCTTGAATATCTCCATGCCGAGGTTCTCTATCTTCGGCATGTCGAACGACGTGTACTGCTTCACCGCGTCCACGATCTCCGTGTATATCGACGGAAGCCCCTTCACCATGGAGATCAGCTGCTGCACGAACATGTTGCCGAACAGCGTGAGCAAAGCCATGACGATCACGGCGAGGCCGATCAGGCTCACCGCCGACGCGAGGCCACGCTTCCAGCCGTGTCGCACCATCGAGACCACCAGCGGCTCGACCGCCAGCGCGATGAATATCGAGATGACGATATCCAGCACGATGGTCGATATCTTGCCCCACGATGTCCACACGAAAATCGCGGCGAACACCGCGATGACCGTGTACAACAGCGCGCGCCCCCACCAATCCGGCGGTCGACGCGAATCCCCTTTGGCGGGGAACACCGACGCCAAATCCAGTTTCTGATCATCCGTTTCACTCATGAGACCCTATTGTAGCCAGCGGGAGTGTACGCACAGGTGCTTATCCTGTAAGTATGCTCAACGTTTCGATTATCATCCCCGCGTGGAATGAGGAGGAGCGCATCGCCGACTGCCTGATGAACGCCACGCGCCAGACCGTCGCACCACATGAAGTGATCGTCGTCAACAACCGTTCCACGGACCGCACCTGCGACATCGTCGAACAGTTCCAGCGCGACCATCCCGAAGCTCCGGTCATCCTGCTGCAGCAGAACGAGGATCAAGGACTGATCCCGACCCGCAACTTCGGTCTGAACGCCGCAACCGGCGACGTGTTGGGACGCATCGACGCCGACTGCATGCTCAAACCCGACTGGGTGGAGGTCGTGTCCGGCATCTTCACCGAGGATCCGGACGCCATGGGCGCGACCGGACCGGTGGTGTATTACGACATGCCCGCGAAGGGTGCCGGGCTCGCCGGCGACGACCACATCCGCCGGCACACGTACCGGGCGGACAACGATCAGGTGCTGCTGTTCGGTTCGAACATGGCGATTCGCGCCTCAGCATGGCACGCCATCTCGGGCGAGGTCTGCCGCGACCCGGAGGACGTGATGCACGAGGACATCGACGTGTCGCTGCATCTGCTCAACCATGGTTTCAAGACGGTGTACTCACAGTGCATGATCTGCGGCATCTCCGCACGGCGCATGGACACGTCCTTCGCGTCGTTCCACCGGTACATGCAGCGGTTCAAGAACACATTCGCCGCACATCCCGATCATTGGCGCGAGCACCACACCGAGCGGCGCCTGTATGCGCTCTACCCGTGGCTGCACATGCTGTACCCGATTTATCAGCAGCATCTGGCCGCGAAGGACATCAACCCGGCCGAAAAGATCTGGTTCGACGAGCAGATCAAGCTCGTCAAGAGCCATTTCGACAATCCCGAGCAGGTGGACGCCGTCGAATGACGTCGGCTGACGCCAGCCGACAGATGATGGTGGGGTTCCAACACGGTATGTGCCGGAACCCCACCATCATCTGTTAGCCGTATCCGTTGCGGATTATCGCGGCTTTCTCCCGCTCACGGGGCCGGCCGGCGGATGGACGCGCCGCCGCGGACCGGTCCCGTGTCGCTCTATCACATCAGCGAGGTGTAGATCTTCAGGATGTCCTCTTCGGTGGCCTTGCGCGGGTTTCCCGGCGTGCACACGTCGTTGAAGGCGTCGTGGGCGAGCGGTGCCAAGTCGGCCTCGGTGGCACCCACCTCGGAAATCGTGGTCGGGTTCTTGAGATCCACGGTCAGCTGGTGGACGGCCTGCACGGCCTCCTCGCGCACCTTCTCAAGGTCGCCGGTGTAGGCGTCCTCGATACCGAACGCGTCGGCGATGTCACGGTACTTTTCGCCGGTGAAGTCCTTGTTGTATTCCATGACCGGGGCCAGCAGGATGCCGTTGGCCACGCCGTGGGCCACGCCGAGACGGCCGCCCAGCGGGTGGGCCATGCCGTGCACGAGGCCCAGGCCGACGTTGGAGTAGGCCATGCCGGTGATGTAGGAGGCGTAGGCCATCTGCTCGCCGGCCGGCACGTCGCCGTCGGCGGACTTGGCCAAGTTCTTGGCAATCATGCGGATGGTCTGCATGCTCAGGCAGTCAGACAGGCTCCATGCGCCCGGGGTGATGTAGCCCTCGATGGCGTGGGTCAGGGCGTCCAGGCCGGTGGCGACCTTCAGGCCGCGCGGCATCGTGTCGGTCAGGTCGGGGTCGACGAATGCGACGATCGGGATGTCGTGGGGGTCGACAGCCACGAACTTGCGCTTGTTGGCGGTATCGGTGACCACGTAGTTGATGGTGGTCTCAGAGGCGGTGCCGGCGGTGGTGGGCACGCCGAAGATCGGGACGGACGGGTTCTTGGTGTCGGCCACGCCCTCAAGGGACAGTACGTCGGCGAACTCCGGGTTGGCGGTGATGATGCCGATGCCCTTGCAGGTATCCTGCGGGGAGCCGCCGCCCAGGCCGATCAGGAAGTCGGCGCCGGATTCGGCGAACTTCTTGACGCCGTCCTGGATGCATTCGACCGGCGGGTTCGGCTTGACGTTGTCGAACACCTCATACGGCAGGCCGG
>ENA-ORSM01003247-ORSM01003247.1-human-gut-metagenome-genome-assembly--contig:-NODE-3247-length-10353-cov-4.288017_pt1 | contig 10353 bp, 7 predicted proteins | sample MGYA00241903_ERZ509170 | MGnify/ENA primary metagenome ERZ509170 (study PRJEB26280, sample SAMEA2338784) | human gut metagenome | biome: human gut; feature: human-associated habitat; material: faeces...
TATCCAGGAAAGATATACCACAAGCTGTTTTTCCGAAATACACGGCAGCCAGTGCCCGATCCTATACCGCCAGTGACAAATATTGTAATCATGCCCATTCCCCCTCATCTGAGCGCCCATAGTGCTTTCAATCGCCATTCCTGTCGAATGCGTACTAAGTAAGCAAACAAAAAGCGGTGGGTGCAAAAGCAACCCACCGCTTCATTATCGCATGTTATGCAATGCTCTGTTATTCAGCAGCCTCAGGCTTAGGCTCGGGCTCTGCAACAGCGATCTCGATGCCCAGATCCTCGGCAGCAGCCTTCATGGACAGGGAGATGCGACGACGCTCAACGTTAACGTCCATTACCTTAACCTTCACAACGTCGCCAACCTTGACAACCTGTGCGGGAGAATCGATGTGACGCATAGCCATCTCGGAGATGTGTACAAGACCCTCAACGTTTGCGCCGAGCTCGATGAATGCACCGAAGGGAACGATCTTGGTAACCTTGCCGTCAACGATGGTGCCAACAGGATAGGTCTCAACAAGCTTGGTCCAAGGATCCTCGGTGGTCTGCTTGAGGCCAAGAGAGATGCGCTCGCGCTGAAGATCAACGTCGAGAACCTCAACCTCAACCTCTTCGCCAACCTTAACAACCTCGGAAGGATGGTTTACATGGCTCCAGGAAAGCTCGGAGATGTGGATCAGGCCGTCGATGCCGCCCAGATCAACGAACGCACCGAAGTCAACGATGGAGGAAACGGTGCCCTTCAGGCGCATGCCCTTAGAGAGCTTCTCGAGGATTTCAGCACGCTCGTTCTTGCGACCCTCTTCGAGGAGAACACGACGGGAGAGAACAACGTTGTTGCGGTTGCGATCCATCTCGATAACACGAGCTTCGATTTCGGTGCCGAGGTATGCAGTAAGATCCTTAACACGACGAAGATCAACGAGAGAAGCAGGCAAGAAGCCACGGAGACCGATGTCGAGGATCAGGCCGCCCTTGACGACTTCGATAACCTCGCCGGTAACAACTTCGCCAGCCTTGAACTTTTCCTCAACCTGAATCCAAGCACGCTCGTACTCAGCACGCTTCTTGGAGAGGATGAGACGACCGTCCTTGTCCTCCTTCTGGAGAACCAAGGCCTCGAGCTTATCGCCCAAAGATACGACCTCAGAGGGATCAGCATCCTTGCGGATAGAAAGCTCGCGGGCAGGAATAACGCCCTCGCTCTTGAATCCGATGTCAACGAGTACCTCGTCATGCTCGATCTTTACAACAGTGCCGTCGATCAGATCGCCCTCGTCGAAGTCGGTCAGAGTGCCATCGATCATCTTGTTCATCTCTTCGTCAGAGATGTCCTGAAAATCAATGACGGACGTGTTCTTGATTTCGGTCAAAACGGACCCCTTTCAAAAAAGTATCGGGGACCCTTCGTACGTGTTTGCAGTCAAAACATTAACCATGTATGCCGCGCTTGCCGAACAAGCACCAACAACAAACATGTCTCGGGGGCCTATAATTTCTTGTCTGCCTTTTTACAGACTTTGAAAGTATAGCATAGGGAGCATCGCACGATACGATGCTCCCCCGCTGATTTAATATATTTTTCGCAGCTGGCACGTTTTGTCGATTATCGGCACGTGCAGCAGCATTTTGCGTCTTCGATTCCCTACTGATGGGACTCGGCAAATTCCTTCATGTACTCAACCAAAGCCTTTACGCCTTCGATAGGCATTGCGTTGTAGATACTTGCACGCATACCGCCTACACTGCGATGGCCCTTGATGTTTTCGATGCCGCGCTCTTTGGCGCCAGCAACGAATTCGGCATCAAGCTCAGCCGAAGCGGTAACGAAGGGAACGTTCATGATGGAACGATCTTCTTTACGTGCGGTAGCCGTGTAAAAGTCGGTGGAATCGAGGTAATCGTAGAGCAGTGCTGCCTTTTCCTCATTGATCTTCTTCATGGCTTCAAGCCCGCCAAGGGACTTCAACCACTTGAAGACCTTTCCGCAAATGTAGATGCCATAGCACGGAGGAGTATTCGACATGCTGTCAGCATCTGCCTGAGTCTTATAGCGCAGGATGGTAGGCGTATTGGGCAGCCATTCATCCTTGATAAGATCTTCGCGAATGATAACGATAACCACGCCAGCAGGACCGATGTTCTTCTGAACACCGCCGTACACCAGACCATACTTCGAAACGTCGATAGGCTCGGAAAGGAAGCACGAGGAAACATCGCTTACCAGCGGAACGTCGCCCGTTTCAGGAAGCTTATGGTAATGCGTTCCGTAGATGGTCTCGTTTTCGCAGATGTAAACGTAATCGGCATCCTCACGGAACTCAAGCTCATCCACGTTGGGGATGTAGGAGAAGTTGCCATCTTCACTCGAAGCCACACAGCGAGCATCACCGAACAGCTGAGCTTCCTTGAACGCCTTCTTAGACCACGAACCAGAAACGACGTAATCGGCCTTGCCGTTCAGCATCAGGTTCATGGGGATGGCGGCAAACTGCTGAGTTGCACCACCCTGCAAGAACAGCACCTTGTAGTTGTCGGGGATGTTCATAAGGTCGCGAAGATCGGCTTCGGCTTCCTCGATGATGCCCTTGAATGCAGCTGAGCGGTGACTCATCTCCATGACAGACATACCGGTGCCCTGATAATCGAGCATTTCCGCAGCGGCTTCACGGAGCACTTCTTCAGGAAGCACTGCCGGACCCGCAGAAAAGTTGTACACCCTTCCCATAGACACAAGTCCTTTCAAAACGCCCCGCCCACTAACGAGGCACACGAATAATGGAAGATACTTTACCAGAATAAAGTACGCACCGAGTGACTATTCTGCAGAAGGCACATTTGCGTTCCCCGACAAAACGATTCAAACAGAGCATCAACCGCCTCGCTCAAAGAACGAAGCGAATTTGAACCTCAACCCCCAAAGAGTCCAGCGGTTCGGAGAGCGAAGCGAATCCGAACCCAACGCTCAAAGAGCAAAGCGAATTTGAGCAAACGCCCAAAGGGCGTTAACCAAAACCCAGGGCATGCGCCAGCAAATCAGCGAGCGGGATTCTGGCGAGCACAGATGGCACGAAAGCCCGACAGCACGTACTTCGTACGTGCCGAGGGCTTGGAGCGCCAGCTGTGCCGCCAGAATCCCGCGCAGCGTCATCCCGTATGGAGCTTATGCACAAAGAAAAGGCACCCCAAAGGGTGCCTTTTCGAGTGCATAAGCGGACGCACAAACTATTCTGCGGACTTAACCCAAGAGAACATTTGGCGGATCTTAGCGCCAGTGGTCTCGATCTCATGAGTATTGATCTTCTCACGCTGCTCGAGGAGCCACTTGTGATCGTTCTCGCAGTCGGCAACGAATTCCTTAGCGAACTCGCCGTTCTGGATACGCTTGAGGATGAGCTTCATAGCCTCGCGGGACTGCTCGTTAATAACCTTGGGGCCAGCGTAGTATTCGCCGTACTCAGCAGTGTTGGAGATGGAGTAGTTCATGAAGTGGATGCCGGATTCGTACATCAGGTCGACGATCATCTTCATCTCGTGATAGCACTCGAAATATGCCAACTCGGGCGGATAACCAGCCTCGGTCAAAGTCTCGAAACCAGCCTTTACCAGCTCTACGAGGCCGCCGCAAAGAACTGCCTGCTCGCCAAAGAGGTCTTCCTCGGTTTCCTCAGCGAAGGTTGCCTTGATGATGCCGGAACGAGCACCGCCAACACCCCAGCAGTAGGACATGATGATGTCCCAAGCGTTACCGGTTGCATCCTCGTATACGCAAGCCAGATCAGGCACACCGGAGCCCTCAGTGAACTGACGGCGAACGATGTGGCCAGGACCCTTAGGAGCGCACATAACAACGTTAACGCCTTCGGGAGCCTTGATGTAGCCGTAGTGGATGTTGAAGCCGTGAGCGAAAGCAAGAGTCTTGCCAGGCTTGAGGTGCTTTTCAATATGGTCCTTGTAAACCTGGGGCTGCTTCTCGTCGGGAACGAGGATCATAATGAAATCTGCTTCCTCAGCAGCCTGATCCATCGTGGTGACCTTCAGGCCAGCCTCTTCTGCGACAGCCCAGTTCTTGGAGCCTTCGCGAAGACCAACGCGAACGTCAACGCCGGAATCCTTCAGGTTCAGTGCGTGTGCATGGCCCTGAGAGCCGTAGCCGATGATAGCTACCTTCATGCCCTGGATTACCTTAGGATCGACATCCTCTTCGTAATAGATCGTTACAGCCATGGTTCATCCCTTCTTCTAATGACTGACTGTTATTACTATATGGCGAATTGCATCGTGCAGCTGGCGGCTTAGCTCACCTTAGAGCCGCGGGACATTGCAATTATACCCGTGCGAATAATCTCCTTGATGCCGTAGGCACGCAGGAGGTCTTCAATGCCCGAGATCTTTGACTCGGTGCCAGTGACTTCGATGGTCAGCGATGACTTACCCACATCGACGATGTTGGCGCGGAACACGTTGGCGATCTCGATGATCTCACTTCGGCGCTCTGGGTTGGCGTGAACCTTGAACAGCACCAACTCACGTTCGATCGCCTGCTCTTGGGTGAGGTCGGTGATCTTATGCACGCTGATAAGCTTATGCAGCTGCTTGGTAATCTGTTCGTATGCGACATCGTCGGCGATCATGATGATCGTCAAACGGGAAAGTGTTTGGTCTTCGGTTGGGCCAACGGAAAGAGACTCAATGTTAAAACCGCGGCGAGAAACCAAACCGGTAACGCGAGAAAGCACGCCTGGTTTGTTTTCAACCAATACCGAAAGGATGTGCCTCTGCTGAGTGCTCATTATCGGCCTCCTTCATTGTTGGCGCTATGCGCAGCCGCATTTGCCTCGGCAGCGTTCGCAAACGGCAGGTTCTCGAATCCCTCAAGCATGTTGGAGATAGGACCAACGTTCACCGCACCGATGATGTCATCGAGCGGAGCACCGGGAGCCACCATAGGGAAAACGTTTTCGTCACGATCGATGCGCATATCGAGCAATGCAGGACCATCGTAATCAAGCATCCACTTCATGGCGTCTTCGAGCTCGGCAGGATCGGAAACGCGTTTGCCGCCCCAACCGTATGCTTCGCACAGCTTCACGAAATCAGGGTTGTCGGGCAACAGCGTTTCACTGTATCGCTCGTTGTAGAACAAGCCCTGCCACTGATGAACCATGCCCAACGCAGAATTGTTCATAAGGAGAACCTTCACGTTGATTCCCTTGACGGCAGCAGTTGCCATTTCCTGAACGTTCATCTGGAAAGAGCCATCGCCCGCAATGCATACAACCTGCTTTTCGGGACAAGCAACCTTAGCACCGATAGCAGCCGGGAAGCCGAATCCCATGGTGCCCAAGCCGCCGCTTGAAAGGAACGTGCGCGGTACGTCGCGGTCAATATGCTGAGCAGCCCACATCTGATGCTGCCCAACCTCAGTAGTCACAATGGAGTTCTCCGGATCGAGCAAGCTGGAAAGCAGGTCGAGGGAGCCTTCAGGCGAAATAGAGCCAGCAGGCGTGGATACACCGGGGCTATAGAACGGATGACGGCTTCGCCATTCTTCGATTTGGGCCAACCATTCTTTGGTGCAAGGCTCGTAGCCCGTCTGCTCGAGCTGATCGTTGATACCGCCCAGAACAACCTTCGCATCACCCACGATAGGAATCTGGGGAATGCGATTCTTGCCGATTTCAGCAGGGTCCACATCGATATGGATAACTTTCGCATCGGGCGCAAAGTCAGCAAGCTTGCCAGTGACACGATCCGAGAAGCGTGCGCCCACCGCAATAAGCAAATCGGAATTTGTTACTGCATAGTTCGCGAACTTAGACCCGTGCATGCCCACAAGGCCCAGGCTGAGCGGGTTGGATGCGGGGAATGCGCCCTTGCCCATAAGCGTGGAAACCACAGGAATCTGCAACTTTTCTGCCACCGCAAGCAATTCCTCTTCAGAATGAGACGCGATGATGCCACCGCCGATGTAGAGGATAGGACGCTTTGCTTCCTTCATCATCTCGCACGCCTGGCGGATCTGGCGAATGTTGCCTTTAACCGTTGGCTTATACGAGGGAATAAGCACATCCTCAGGATACTCGAACACCATTTCCGAACCAGCAAGGTCGGAAGGGATATCGATAAGAACCGGACCGGGACGACCCGAGTTGGCAATATAGAACGCCTCACGGAAGGTCTTGGTCATATCGTCGCAGCTCTGGAGCAGGTAGCTGTGTTTTACGATAGGCATGGTGATGCCCACGATATCGGATTCCTGGAATGCATCAGTGCCGATAACGCTGCGGGGAACCTGGCCGGTGATTACCACCATGGGGACACTGTCCATGTAAGCGGTGGCAATGCCGGTAACCGTGTTGGTAGCGCCAGGGCCAGAAGTCACGATGACAACACCGGTTTTACCCGTGGCACGGGCATAGCCATCAGCTTCATGAGTCGCACCCTGCTCATGGCGAGCAAGAACATGGTTGATCTTCTTCGAATCGTACAGGGCATCATAGATCTTGATAGCTTGACCACCTGGATAACCGAATACCGTGTCCACGCCTTCGGCTTCGAGCGAAGCGATGATGGCCTCTGCTCCCAACATCTTCTTGCCTTGTTTTTCGGTATGAGGACCGAGGCCCATCTTGGCTTCGTATTCCTTATCGATCACGCTCATCCGAAATACGCCCCCTTGTCAGCGCTGGAAACGAGCTTTGCGTAGCGAGCAAGAACGCCAACCTGATATTTGGGCTCAGGCTTCACCCAAGCAGCACGACGAGCCTCGAGCTCTTCATCGGATACTTCAAGCGTAAGGGTTCCTTCATCGATATCGATGTCGATGATGTCGCCTTCATGGACCAAAGCAATAGGACCACCTGCAGCAGCCTCGGGGCTTACATGGCCGATAGCAGGACCCTTGGTTGCGCCAGAGAAGCGACCGTCCGTGATGAGGGCAACGGACTTGTCCAAGCCCATGCCGCAAATAGCGCTGGTGGGCGTGAGCATCTCGCGCATACCGGGGCCGCCCGCAGGACCCTCGTAGCGAATAACCACATGTAAGCGGTCATGCTCCTTATGACCGAAGGATGAATGCCGCCGAAGATGGCCTCGCAAGCCTCTTCCTCAGACTCGAAGACACGTGCCGGGCCGCGATGCTTGCGCATATCGTCGGAAACAGCGGACTGCTTCACTACGCCGCGGTCGGGAGCAAGGTTACCGTGCATAACGCGCAGACCGCCGTAAGGGCTGTAGGCATTTTCAACGGTACGAACAACTTCACCATCAACCTGCGGGCATTCCTTGATCCATTCAGCCATGGAACCGTGGCACGTAGTGGCCTCGCCATCGAGCAAGCCGTGACGACCAAGTTCGCCGATGATGGCAGGGATACCGCCGACCGCATTCAAGTCTTCGATGTGAAGCGGACCGGCAGGAGCGATACGAGTGATGTTCGGGATCTGCTGGCAAACCTCGTTCCAGTCGTCCATGGTAATGGGGCAACCGGCGGCATGGCTGATTGCAGTGAGGTGAAGCATGGTGTTGGTAGACCCACCAAAAGCCATATCGAGCGCCATGCCATTACGGATGGAATGCTCGTTTATGATGTCGAGCGCAGTGATGTCCTCGGCTACGAGCTCCATAACCTTCATACCCGCATGCTTTGCAAGGCGAATGCGCTCAGAGTACACAGCAGGGATGGTGCCATTGCCGGGAAGGGCGATGCCCAGACCTTCGGACAGACAGCAGATGGAGTTCGCGGTGAACATGCCCGAGCAGCTACCGCAAGTGGGGCATGCGGTGTTTTCGAACCACTTGCACTCTTCTTCGGTCATAGTACCGGCGGTTACCTGGCCCACCGCGTCAAACAAGGTGTTCAGGTCGGTTTCATTTCCACACTTGTCACGACCGGCAAGCATGGGGCCGCCGGAAACAAGAACCGTAGGAATGTTCAGACGACAAGCAGCAAGAAGCATGCCAGGAACAACCTTGTCACAAGAAGGAATGAGGACCATACCATCAAACTGGTGACCCTGCACAACGCACTCAACCGAATCGGCAATAACCTCGCGGCTGGTAAGAGAGAAGTGCATACCCTCATGGTTCATGGCAATACCGTCGCACACGCCGATGGTGGTTGCCTCCAAAGGCGTGCCACCCGCCATGCGGACACCTGCTTTAACAGCATCAGCGATCTTATCCAGGTGATTATGGCCGGGAATGATGTCGTTAGTAGAAGAGATAACGGCGATGAGTGGGCGCTCGATCTCCTCATCGGTCAAACCGTCAGCCTTCAAAAGGCTTCGGTGCGGGGCACGCGCAAGGCCTTTCTTGATCGCGTCGCTTCGCATCTGATCACACCCCTTTCTCTATTGGGCTCTTAAATTCATTAAGCGGGTTTCGGAAAACCCGGGCATAAAAAAATCCTGTGCAGCAGACTGCATCAGGACCACAAAGAGAGAGGGGAAACACTTTTCCCACGGACCGATTACGGGGTCACCGATTCAGCCTACTGACCAACCACCGAATCGGAGATCGTCCGCTTCGAATGGAAGATGTTCAGGCAGAACAGCTCAGAGGCGCCTTTCGGACCGTCCAACCATTGGCTTTCAGCAACCGCCAACTCTCTGTGGGAAGGATTCGTCCCTACTTTTCCTCGTCTGCGCTTTTCAATGTTGTCACTATAGCACCATCCAAAGCCAAGAGCGCAACTTTATTTCAATAGAGTGAATTATTTTGCAAAAGCGTCACAGAGCGCCATAAACCTCGGAGAAACGCGAATAAAAAAGAAGCCCGCCAGACCATCATCCCCTGAAAGTCTGGCGGGCTACCTTCACGCCGAAACAATGTGCTCGCCGACGATTTAAAACCCCTCCCGCATTATGCGGAAACTCGCCCTTATATCGAATCGCGTTCGCTCATTCATTTTCAGGACTCCCCAGGCCCGAAGACGATTTCCAAATGAACGCGTTCCAATCGAACAAGACCATTAAACCACGAGTTCAGGTGAACATCAAACATCGATTTCAAATTAATTAACTGTTGTTTGATTATCGCAAACTATGTATCCAACTATTATTTTGCGAGCAATCGACCTGCGTTTTCGAGAAATCTTGTTATACAAGCGTTCCATGCAATCTGGTTTTTGCGAATCGAACTACCCTAACAAAAAAGCCGCTGCTCCCTCGCAGAGCAGCGGCTTGCTAAAGACTGGAAAGCGAGTTAACGGGGCTTTCTGGCTATCAGCACACGTGGCCTTCCCGTCAAATCTAGAGCAATTCGAGCCTGATCAAATCCAGCAGCACAGGCGCCATTGCGCGCTTGCTCAAGGTGCCCCTCGAACAATTCAACCGCCAAGACGCCACCAGGCTTCAAGTATGAAAGGGCATCGGGAAGAAAGCGCCTGAACAAATCGAGACCATCCTCCCCGCCATCCAAGGCCAGGCGCGGGTCCCACTCGCTCACCTCGCGAGGAAGGCTGTCGCACACTTTTGTGGGCACATACGGCGGATTCGAGACAATAAGGTCGAAAGTCCCCTTCTTGCCAGGATCGAGAGCGCCAAGGAGATCGCTTTCAAGAACTTCAACGCGATTTCCAAGCCCAAGCACCTCAACGTTCTTTCCAGCAAGAGCCAGAGCTTCGGGAGCAATGTCGAGCGCAACTACATGCGCCGCTGGATATTCCGAAGCAATCGAACAGGCAATGCACCCCGACCCTGTGCACAAGTCCACAACACGAAGCTCAGGTAATTCGGGAGAAACAACCTCTTCGCCATTTTCACCAGCGGCAACGTGATCGGCAACACGCGGAAGCTTCAGTTCCGCAAACGCCTCGCTCACTAAAACCTCAGTCTCGGGACGAGGAATCAATACATTCGGAGCAACCAAAACGGTTATATAGCGAAAGGGGACCTTACCGCTGATAAGCTGCAGCGGCTCCCCCTTACCGCGGCGAGCTACGAAATCACGCAGGGTGGCTCGCTCGTCGAGCGTAAGAGGTCGCTCAAAGTTCACATACAGCTCGATACGGCTCAATCCCGTAGCTTCAGACATCAGCCATTCCGCCGAAAGACGAGGATTCTCATCCCCCTTACGCTCAAGAAATCCTATTGTCCAATCAAGAGCTGCCTTTATGGTCCACATATCGTTATCAGCCACAACGGTCACCTTTCATTACCACACGGCGATCGCACGCCAAACCAGGTACGCTCAACCTCGGCGCGAACAGCGTACACGCTCATTGCGATCGTCATACACGCATCGAACGACACTACCTAAATAAAAAGGGCAGGGCATCGGCCCTGAACTGCACCCCAAAACTTGGACGGCTTCAATAAAGACTACGCCACTAGGGACT
>ENA-ORSM01003257-ORSM01003257.1-human-gut-metagenome-genome-assembly--contig:-NODE-3257-length-10332-cov-2.938893_pt1 | contig 10332 bp, 9 predicted proteins | sample MGYA00241903_ERZ509170 | MGnify/ENA primary metagenome ERZ509170 (study PRJEB26280, sample SAMEA2338784) | human gut metagenome | biome: human gut; feature: human-associated habitat; material: faeces...
AACTCTGACAACCGTTCACGACTAATATTCTGTACCAGATAAAAGCGTTCCTCGTCAATCGTAAACAGATAAACTGCTTCTTCATAAATTTCTTCATTAAGCCGTTCCAAATCACGAAATCTTGGAAAATCAATTCCATCTTTCCTTTTCTTCAGCAGTGCACTTTGTCCTTCGTAATACAATGCATAGCTCTGCGCATCCGGAGGGCATGGTCTGTACTGGTTATCAAACTGATGTGGCTGTATATCCTGAATCATAATTCTGTTCCTTCTTTCTTAAACATAGAACCAAGAACCCAGAGTACTCCACCTGCTCCAATTGCAAAATCTCCCAGGTTATATGTTACTTGATCCAACTTTTCCTTTCCTGTCTTAACTCCGATGTAATCAACAACCTTCTCTTTCTGATAACGGTCCGTTAAGTTACTCCAAGCACCTGCTGCCGCAAGTGTGATTCCGGTTTTTCTTAAAATATTGCTGTTCCCTAGAAGTGTCAACATCTGTATCACTGTCACAATACCTGTTCCCACTTCTGTAAGCTTTTTCACTTTCTTTGGATTATTTGCAAATACTCCCAGACAGATTCCTGGATTATGAATACGTCGAAGTTCCAGTTTCTCTGTCAGTTTCCTCTTTTCACCCATCTTGAGATTCTTTTCCACATAGTGCTTTGCCCATTGATCCACAAGGAATACCGTGGTTCCACCCAACGGATAGAATTTATTTTTCTTCACGCTATCATCTCCCAGTCATTTCATATTACAATTCAAATTACTTGTTCCCGGCAACAATTTCTCTACAGCATTTCCAGAAAATCTTTTTCTGAAATAATCGGAACTCCGAGATCTCTTGCCTTTTTATTTTTTGAAGATGTGGAATTTACATCATTGTTGATCAAATAATTTGTCTTTGATGTGACACTTCCCGTCACCTTACCGCCACGTTTTTCAATCTCAGCCTTTACCTCTGCACGATTTGCAAAATGTTCAACACTTCCGGTAATAACAAAGTTCACTCCGACGAATTTCTGGCTGTCTTCTGTTACTTCCTCTTCCTCTAATTCCACTTCGTCAAGAAGTCGCTTATAGATTTCCTGATGCTCTTCCTCTTTAAAATAATCTACATAGCTTTTCGCCATGACTGCTCCGACACCCTGGATCTCAACCAGTTCTTCCTCTTCTGCCTGAAGCACACGTTGCGAATCATTTCCAAGTGCCCGGCAGATTACCTTAGCATTCGCACTTCCGATTCCCGGGATTCCGAGACCATAAACCAGTCTTGCAAGTGTTGTCTTTCTTGCCTTTTTAATATTGCTCTGCAGTTTCAGGAAAGATTTTTCGCCAAAGCCATCCATTGTCATGATCTCATCTCTGTAGTTATCAAGATGGAAGAGATCTGTAAAGTCTTTCACATAACCGTGGAAAATGAATTTCTCCAGTGTCGCCTCCGAAAGGCCCTCAATATTCATCGCATCTCTGCTCACAAAAAGTGCAAATGACTTCACATGCTTTGCCTGACACTTCGGATTGGTACAATACAGCGTCTTTGTCTCATTTTCCATAGAGATTTTCGTCTCACCTCCACAGACCGGACAGACTTTGGGAATATCTTTCACTCCACTTCTTGTCAGATTCTCCGCAATCTGCGGAATAATCATGTTCGCCTTGTATACCTGGATCTCATCTCCAACACCAAGTTCAAGTTCTTCCATGATGCTGATATTATGGACGCTTGCACGGCTGACTGTCGTTCCTTCAAGCTCTACCGGCTCAAAAACCGCCACCGGATTGATCAGACCTGTTCGTGACGGACTCCACTCAATCTCAAGCAACTTTGTGTTGCGGATCTCATCTGCCCATTTGAAGGCAAAGGAATCTCTTGGGAACTTCGCTGTTGTTCCAAGTGACTGTCCGTAAGCAATATCATCATACACAAGTACAAGGCCGTCAGACGGAACTTCATTATGCTCAATCTCACGGGCAAACCATGCCACTTTCTCTTCAATCGTATCTCTTGTCACTTCATGGTTCTCTACAACATCAAATCCCTGGTTTTCAAGCCACTGCATCTGATATTTTCTTGAATTCTGAAAGTCCACGCCTTCTGCACGAACGAGTGTAAATGCGTAGAATCTTACATTTCTCTTTGCGGTAATTTCATTATTCAGCTGACGAACAGAACCGCTGCAAAGATTTCGTGGATTCTTATATTTCGCATCTACATCCTCAATCTCTTCATTGATCTTCTCGAAATCTTTATAGGAAATAACGGCCTCTCCTCGCAGTACAAGTTCTCCCTGATATGGAATCTTAAGCGGTACATTTTTAAATACTTTCGCATTGTTTGTAATGACCTCACCGATCACTCCGTTTCCTCTGGTGACTGCCTTCACAAGTTCTCCGTTCTGATAGGTCAGAACAACAGTAAGTCCATCCAGTTTCCAGGAGATTAATGCTTTTTGTCCGCCTAGGAATTCCTTCAGCCTTTCTACATCTTTCGTTTTGTCCAGAGAAAGCATCGGAGAATCATGTGTTTCCATCGGACGCTCATGACGCTCTTTCGGAAGCTCACTGAGTACTTCATATCCAACATTTACAGTCGGACTGTTTGCCATTCTCGTACCAAGCTTCTCTTCCAACTCCTGCAGTTCATCATAGAGCTTGTCATACTCGTAGTTGCTCATGATCTCTGTATTTTCCTGCTCATAAGAACGTCTCGCTCTGTTCAGAAGTTCCACCAGTTCTCGCATGTGATTCATTTCTTTCTGCTCATCCATCATCACTTCTTCCCTTTCCCATGTCTCGTTCTATTATCTTGTGTTGCTGCCCACTGTTCCTGATATTTTCCACCGGGCAATGCAGAAGAATCTTTCAGCTGATCATATAATTCGTTCAATTCCTGATCTGTTAGTTTTCTGTACTGTCCATCCTTCAATCCATCCAGTGTGATATTCATCACGCGGACGCGTAAAAGATCCTTCACTTCATATCCAAGAGCCTCACACATTCTGCGGATCTGACGGTTCAACCCCTGTGTCAGGATTATGGAAAATGTATATTTACCGATTTTTTTCACTGTACACGGACGTGTTACGGTATCAAGAATCGGAACTCCTGCTGCCATCTTCTTTAAGAAGTCTTCCGTAATCTCTTTATCAACAGTTACTTTATATTCTTTCTCATGTTTATTGGCTGCACGCATCATTTTATTGATGATATCACCGTTGTTCGTCATCAGAAGGAGTCCATGAGAATCCTTATCAAGTCGTCCGATATAAGTCACACGCACCGGATAATTCAGGAAACGGACAATGCTGTCCCTCTCTCTGCGTTCTTCTGTACAGACAATCCCGCGCGGCTTATTCACTGCCAGCACGATCATCTCGTCCTGTTTGGAAACAACTTTATTTCCAACTTTCACAACCTGTCCCGGCACGATACGCATACCGGTCTGCGCACGCTGTCCATCAACCGTCACGCGTCCAATCTCAATGAGGCGGTCTGCCTCCCTTCTGGAACACACGCCCGCCTCGCTCAAATATTTATTCAGCCTTACCGGCTCACTCTTCTGTAAAAATTCTTCTTTGATTCGATTACTCAACTGCAAACACTCCACTTATATTATTGTCTTTGAAAAATGTATTTCCACTGTATAAAAACAGAACCTCTGAGATTCTGTAGGAATCCATAAGATCATTGATCGTTCCGCTGTAATATCTCGGATCCACAACTACGATTTCTCTGTAGTATGGTGTCAGAAACGGAATAAATGAATTTGCGAAGGAATCTTTCACAAGGAGAAGACGCTTTGTACTTGTAGAAACTGTACGGATATCAAGAAGGGATGAATTTCCTCCTAGAAATACCGTATACTGATCTTTCTCCTTTAATTTAGAAGAATCATATAAGGATGTGGAACGCTTTCCTTCATCCACATAATCTACGATCAAATCTGTATCTTCTTCTGTCGGCACATAAATATCAATCTGTTCCTTCTCTCCAAGGTTCACTCCGCTTTTTGACGCCAACATTCCGTTAAAGCTGTCTGAAACTGCATAGGAAACATATTTCCCAGAAAGATCTCCTTCAATCCCAAGGGATGGTGCCGCCGCCTGAAATGCATAAAATGCACCAAGTGTCGTCCAGTGATGATCTGTTTTGTAATAAATCTTCTCTGTCTTATGTTTATTCAATTCCGTTGAAACGTCAATCCACTCAACACTATCTCCAAGATCCTTACGAACCATACTGAACATCTGTGTCTGATCCTCCGGCTTCGCAAGTGCCGGAAGGGAATGATTCAATACATTTGCTGCATCCGGAACAAGCATCATACGAACCGGAATCTTGGACTGACTCTCTGAAAATGATTTGATTGCCTTAATATTTGCGGCAAGATGATTCTCATCTGCAACTTCAATCTGTTCTAAAAGCTGCCCATTCGTTCCGATATAGACACCATTTTCCAGACGACTTCCACCAATCCGGTCCACCGTAACTTTCAGCTTTCTCCACATGTCTCTTCCAACAAACTGATCATCCATATAAGCTTCAAATTTTTCATCATAATCTCCGCTTATCAGACTGCTCAGGCGAAACTTTGGCTTCGTTACAAGCATACGGTTCTCCTGCACTGATTTTTCTCTGTCAGGCACAATAACATTTATAATAAGGAATAGAAACAAGGTCAGAATAAATATAATACCAACCAATTTCTCCTGTACTTTTCTCTGTCTATCTTTCTTCATCTTTTCACCTTAATTGTTGTCGTTCACTGTTTTCTATAACTCTCTAGAATCTAAAGTACAAAAACGGATTGTACGTATCTGCGATCAGATAAGCAACTGATATTACCAGCATTCCAAAGAAAACAACCAGTGTGATTACAGTCCGTACTGTATGATTCTCAGACACATTCAGGATTGCACGGAGCATTCTTGATCCAAGTGTTGTTGATCCAATTACTGCCAACAAGTAGAACAACCAGTGTGTCAGGATCACAAAGAATACTTCTTTACCGGCAAATCCTGCTCCGCCGCCAACCATTGCAAAGAGGTAACGAAGTGCTGCTCCAAGGCTTGGACTAAAGAAAAACACCCAGCCAACCAGCACCAGTACTAATGCATAAATATGCTGCAATACACTTGGCCACCGATCCACGATTGCCCCCCAGACATATTTCTCCAGTACGAGAACTACTCCATAATAGATTCCCCATACAATAAAATTCCATGCAGCTCCGTGCCACATTCCGGTCAGCATCCAGACAATCAAAAGGTTTACAATATTTCTTGAAATCGTCACATGATTTCCACCAAGCGGAATATATACGTATTCACGGAACCAGGAGCTCAAAGAAATATGCCATCTGCGCCAGAATTCTGTAATACTTTTAGAAATATACGGCACATCAAAGTTCTTCTTAAACTCAAAACCGAACATTCTTCCAAGTCCGATTGCCATATCTGAATAGCCGCTGAAATCAAAATAAATCTGGAATGCATAAGTAATACATCCAAGCCATGCCATCAGAACTGTCAGGTTACTTGCTGATGTCGATGAGATTTCTTCAAAAATCTTTCCCAGTGTATTTGCAAGCACTGCTTTCTTCGAAAGTCCAATAATAAAGAGCATCGCGCCCTGTCCCAACTTTCTTCCGGAGATTTTCCTTGCGGTAAGCTGCTTCTCAATATCTCCATAACAGACGATTGGTCCGGCAACCAGCTGCGGAAACATGGATACATACAGCGCATACTTCACCAGACTCTGCTGTGCTTTTACCTTTCCTCGATATACATCTATAATATAGGAAATTTCCTGAAATGTGTAAAAAGAAATTCCAATCGGTAATGCCAGTTCCCTGTATGGAATACTGATTCCGAACAACGTATTCGTACTCTCTACCAAAAATCCAAAATATTTAAAGAACACAAGCAGCACAATATTTACTGTTATTGCAAAGACCAGTGACCGCTTTGCTTTCGCCTCATTCTCACTCTTATTCTCAATATCCATTCCGCAAAAATAGTTTAACAAAATACTGAGTATCATCAGAATGATATAAACCGGTTCACCCCAGGCATAGAAGATCAGACTGCCTGCAAGCAGCAGGAGATTCTTCCATTGCGGCGGTGCAATATAATAAACTGCCAGCATGATCGGCAGAAATAAAAACAAAAATGTAATACTACTAAATAACATCTGCTCCCCCTTCTACAGACTCTTGTCAAATGCGCTGCGATATTCAGAAGCTTTCGAAGATACTGCAAAAAAGATATATCTTCCACGAATACTTTCCTGTGAGTCCTCTAAAAGCTTCACCTGTTCCGGCAGGTAAGAATCAAAATCTTCTATTCTCTGTGCTTTTCTCTGTGCGATCGCATTTGTCACATTTTCTATCTGTGCATCATTTTTCACCTGTATCACCAGAACTTCCGCTGCTGAAATACTGGACGGAGAAGAATAATACAAAACACCCTTGTAATCTGCACTGTTCAGTCCATAATTTCTCTTGAGCATCTGGTCATCCATCTGCACAAGTTCTTTACTGTCCAATACACTGCTCACAGCCTTTGATACTTCTGAAAAAGTCCGCTTACTTCCACTTGCATATAGCATCAATATCACAAGATATCCCACGATAATTACTAAAAGTATATATTTCATCGCAGAGATCATTCGCTGTCTTTTCTCTGTCATAGCGTTGCCACCTCCGCCATCTTTTCTGCCCAGATTGGATAGAAATTCGCTTTAAAATGAATTCCATCCTCTTCATAATACTCATCTTCTATAATATCTGAATTATCAATGTATCCGATCTGCTTCTTTTCACACATCGCTTCTAGTTTTTCATTGTAATCTGCGATATTTGCAAGTGCCGGCTCCTTCTCTACCGCACTTTCCTGCACCGGAAAAACAGCATTCACAAAAATGTGCGCATCCGGCATAGCCTTCTGAATCTTCTTAATCACATCTGAATAATCCTTGATAAACTTGTCTACATCTCCGTTTGTCTTAGTTACATCATTCATCCCATATGCCAGAAAAACAATCTGCGGATCCAATTGTTTTGCCTGCTCGATCTGATCATCCAGTTCGCTGAAATGAATTCCAATTTTCGCAACAACACTTGATGTATTCAGTACATCATACTCTGTAAAGCTCGCCGCAATGGAATCGCCCATCACAACAGCACCGGAAAAGCGTTCCTTCATACTTCTTGTATCGGATGAATCTCCTGTTCCATCTTTCTTTTCCAACTGATTAATCTTCTGCTCAATCGTCTTCGCATCTGCAGATTCTTTGCCTTTTATATATGCAATTCCTTCACTGGTGTCGACTGGCTTCTTTGTCAGATTGCTAACACCCTGCACTGCCAGGAGTATCACTGTAATGACCAGCGCACATCCGACCCCGATCCGGATTCCCAGTTTTTGCTTTCTTTTTATTGTTTTCTTCATATATCTATATTCTTTCTGTTTTTTATATACTGTATAGAATCCCATACTGTTTTAATAGTACATTTTTTAGCAATAAAAGTCAACAAATCTGCGCTTGTATCTCGCCATTCCTTTTAGTACAATGATAGGTAGACGATTAAGAACTTAAACAGCTGCGGAGGTATCTGATTTCTATGATTTCACTGACTTTAACAAATGTAAAAAACTTCATGTCTCACCTTCTGTTAAAAGAGACATTTGACAATTTCTCTTTTATTGAAGGAGAGATTATTACGTTTAATACCTTTCGGATTGACGGGTATATACAGAAAGATTTCTTTGATTCCGAAGAAGAGATTCCGGAATATTCTCTTTGGAAAAATCTGCGTGAATTTTGTTTTTCCTTAATTAAGGGAAAGAAAACACCGCTCGGTTTTCATTTTGTCTTCAGCCTGAATTCAAAGAATATTTCCCGTCTGATTGAACAGAAAGAACTGGGACTTAATCCTGCTGACGTGCAGGGACTCTATTTGAATATACGTTACGATGGAACTCATCTCACCTGCGTGACAGGAACTTCCTTCAAGAGTTTTATGATGGATAAGACCCTGGAACGCGAATGGGATGAGATGGTAAAGAAGTTCTTTTTAAAAAAAGAGATTGCATTTGAGTTGATGTAAATTTAAAAATCCATTAGCAATGTGTGCCGCAAGGCGCACATAATAACAGCCGCCTCACGGTCAAATAATCGTGAAGCGGCTGAACTTATTACCATAAATGATGAAAAACTCATGGAACGTGTTTCTCATCATTTTACTTTATTATTTTGTCAGAAGCATCATAATATCATTGCTTCTCTTAACGAATGCTGTCATCTCTTCCGGACTTAATGGCTTATGAGCAAGCATTGCAAGATCATACAGCTGTTTGCAGATGATTGACACGTTCTCGCTGTCTTTGTTCGTTACAAGGAACTGAACAAGTGGATGGTTAGCATTGAGTACCAGTGTTGCCTGGCTTCCGAACATGGATGCATCCATGCCGCCCATACCATACATCTTCATCATCTCCTGCATTCTTCTGTTTTCCTCAGAAAGAACTGCCATAGATGCTACATTCTCATCTTTGAGCTTTTCAACTTTAACATCAAGCTTCTCATTGCCAAGCTCTTTGCGGAAGATTTCAACAAGGCTGTCTGTTGTCTTCTGGAATTCTTCCTTCTCATCTTCTGCAACTTCATCCTTCAGAGAATCATGTACATCTGCATCAATTCTCAAGAACTGAACTTCCTGATGTTTCTGCTCAAGGTATGTGATAAATGCAGAATCAATGCTATGTGTCAGAATGATCGCATCCTGTCCCTGGGCCTTGAACATGTTGATATACTGGCTTTGCTGTACTTCATCTGTTACATAGAAGATTCTTGTCTTCTCTTCTTCCTTCGCATCTGCGTCCTTAGACTCTTCTGCGTCTGTTTTTGTTTCTTCTGCCTTAGTTTCCTCTGTCTTGGCTGAGTCAGCTTCTTCGCCTTTGGCTTCTTTGATGATATCTTCAAGAGTCATGTATTTATGATCAAGATTCTTGTAAAGCATAGAATTCTTCATCTTCTCACCGAATTTCTCATCCTTCAGGCAGCCGAACTTGATGAATGGACTGATGTCATCCCAATATTTCTCATAGTTCTCACGGTCTGTCTTGAACATTCCATTCAGCTTGTCAGCAACCTTCTTGGAAATGTAATCAGCAACTTTATTTACAAATCCGTCGTTCTGCAGTGCACTACGTGATACGTTCAACGGCAGATCTGGACAGTCGATCACTCCCTTAAGTACCATAAGGAACTCTGGGATTACTTCTTTAATATTATCTGCGATAAATACCTGGTTATTGTAAAGTTTAATCTTTCCTTCGATGGAATCATACTCTGTATTGATCTTCGGGAAGTAAAGGATTCCCTTTAAGTTAAACGGATAATCCATGTTCAGGTGGATCCAGAACAGTGGCTCTTTGTAATCCATGAACACCTTGCGGTAAAAATCAATATAGTCATCCTTTGTGCACTCACTTGGATTCTTTGTCCAAAGTGGGTGTGTATCACTGATAGATACCGGACGTCTTACAATCTTCGCTTTCTGCTTCGGCTCGCCCTCTTCGCCTTCCTTTGGTTCCTCTGTAATATGCTCTACTACAGTATCTGTATCAAGAACATCTGCCTCATCGATTGTATCGTACTCCGGCTCTGCATTTGCCTTGGAGAGGAAGATCTCTACCGGCATGAAAGAACAATATCTCTCAAGCACTTCTCTTGCACGGTACTCGTTTGCAAATTCAAGACTATCCTCATTCAGGAACAGTGTGATCTCACTTCCAACTGTTGTCTTATTTCCTTCCTGCATCTCATACTCTGTACCGCCCTGACTTGCCCAGTGTACCGGCTTTGCGCCTTCTTTATAAGAAAGAGTATCAATCTGAACTTCGTCTGCTACCATGAATGCAGAATAGAATCCAAGACCGAAGTGTCCGATCATCTCATCGTCTGTTGTCTTATCTTTATATTTCTCAAGGAACTGTGTTGCACCTGAAAATGCGATCTGAGTGATATACTCCTCTACTTCTTCTGCTGTCATACCAAGTCCGTTATCGATAAACTTCATTGTCTTCTCTTCTGGATTGACAATTACTTCAATCTTCGGTTTATAATCTTCCGGGAGTTCATATTCTCCCATCATGTCCAGCTTTTTCAACTTAGTGATCGCATCACATCCGTTGGATACGAGTTCACGTACAAAGATATCATGATCGGAATAAACCCATTTCTTGATAATAGGAAAAATGTTTTCGCTGTCAATTGATAAAGTACCTTTTTTAACTGCCATTTTACTGCACTCCTTTTTA
>ENA-ORSM01003272-ORSM01003272.1-human-gut-metagenome-genome-assembly--contig:-NODE-3272-length-10295-cov-4.341602_pt1 | contig 10295 bp, 8 predicted proteins | sample MGYA00241903_ERZ509170 | MGnify/ENA primary metagenome ERZ509170 (study PRJEB26280, sample SAMEA2338784) | human gut metagenome | biome: human gut; feature: human-associated habitat; material: faeces...
CAGCGCAACTCTCGCATGAGACGTTATGACGCTGCGCGGGGCTCTAACGGCACAGCTGGGGTTTCAAGCGGGCTTGACGTGCGAAGCACGCCTGGCGCCCGCTTTCGCCCCATCTGCACTCGTTAGAGCCCCGCTCGCTGTTGCGTCCGATGATGTGAGTTCATTAACGCCCTTTCGGGCGTTTTTTTGTTTTTGGGTGAAGGAGTTGTCAAATAGGGACTGATGCTTTTAGTGCTTTCGGACAATTTGCAAGCAAGTTAGCGTTTGGGCGCAGGATGCTTGCTAGCAAAGTGAAATGCACCAAAAGCCTCATCTTTTTAGATGCTTGCCGCAGGGCGAAAATTCTGTTCAATCAGGACGTTTTTCAAGCCCTATCAGCCAAAACAATGTTAAGGTCGCTCATATCCTTCTGGGAGAAAGGAAGAAAATGCGCCTTTCGAAGAACGTGCAATCGCGAGTTGTTGCTGTGTCGGTTTCGCTATTCTTGGGTTTCGTAATGCCCTGGGTTCTCCAGGCTAACCGGGATTTTCGTGGGGAAGCTCAATTTAGGTTCGACCCATCGGTTATGTTCGCCAGTACGGTTGCTGAGGTTCTTGTTAGCACCATGTTTGCCGCGGTGTTCGTCGTTTCGCTTCTTTACCTCGCAAATCAATCGAACTCTCGAAAGCTGCTTTTGTTCGCAGGTGCCATATCTCTAGTTGCTTTTGCCGGATTCACCATGACCTATTCGCTCTTCGTTCATGGCAGCGTAGATGGTTGGGTCTACTACGCTCTTTCCCAAATGTTTCTTGGCCTAATTCTCGTAGTGGGTTATGTCGTGTCTGCGGTTGTTTGCTCTCATCTCAGGAGTTGGTCCCATTCGAACAAACCGTAGGGATACTGCGGATAGGGTGGGGCATTGCCGCTTGGCGCGGTAGAATAGCAACCCGAAATAAAACGTGAGTGCCGCGCAGGCCTTAAAGCCTGTGCGGTTTGTTGTGTTAGGACGAATTGCATGCCCATCGATCTTGATACCCTGAATGGCCCTCAGCGCGAAGCGGTGTTGTGCACGGAAGGCCCTCTGTTGGTTTTGGCGGGTGCCGGTTCCGGTAAAACCCGCGTACTTACCCATCGCATTGCCCATCTGGTGGAAGAGCTGAACGTTGCCCCTTGGCAGATTATGGCCATCACGTTTACCAATAAGGCCGCTGCTGAAATGCGCGAGCGTCTGCAGAGCCTTATCGGTGGCGGCGCGCGTGGCATGTGGGTTTCCACCTTCCACAGCATGTGCGTGCGCATCTTGCGCACCGACTGCGAGCGCGTAGGGTTCGCCAAAGGCTTCACGATCTACGATGACAGCGATTCAAAGCGCCTGGTCGAGCAGATCATGGACGAGCTCAACATTGACAAAAAGCGCTATCCCATCCCTGCGCTCCGTAACCGTATTTCGCAGGCAAAGAACGACCTGCAGGTGGCAGAAGTGTTTGCCGAAAAGACATCCGACCAGGTAGGCCAGGTGGCTGCGCGCGTGTACACGCGCCTACAGGAGCGCCTGCGTCAGCTAAATGCCTTCGACTTCGACGACTTGCTGCTGTACACCTGGCTTCTGTTGAAGAACCACCCCGATGTGTTGGCTGCCTATCAGAACCGTTTCCGTTACCTGATGGTGGACGAATACCAGGACACCAATCATGCTCAGTATGTGCTTACCCAGCTCTTGGCGGCAGCGCATAAGAACATCATGGTAGTAGGCGACGACGACCAGTCAATTTACTCGTGGCGTGGCGCTGACCTGCGTAATATTCTCGATTTCGAGAAGGATTACCCCGAAGCCCGTGTGGTGAAGCTGGAAGAAAACTACCGTTCCATGGGCAATATTCTAGCGGCAGCAAATGCGGTAATTGCCAATAACCTTACGCGCAAGCCCAAGAAGCTGTTCACCTCAAAGCCTGCTGGCGACAAAATCTCGGTGTACAGCGCAACCGATGAACGAGATGAAGGTCGTTGGATTGCATCGGAAATCGAGCATCAGCACGGTGAAGGCATGTCGTACAACCAAATTGCGGTGTTCTATCGCACCAATGCGCAGAGCCGTATGCTTGAAGATATGCTAATGCGCGCCGGTGTGCCGTATAGGCTTATCGGCGGTACGCGCTTCTTCGATCGCGCGGAAATCCGCGACGTAATGGCGTACTTGAATCTGGTGGTCAATCCCGCCAACGACGTTGCCGCTCATCGCGTTATCAACGTGCCCAAGCGCGGCATCGGCAAAACCACGGTAGAGCACATCGATTACGTTGCTCGCGAAACGGGTATTACGTTCTTGCAGGCTGCCGAGCTGTGCATTGCCGACGATCAAATTCGCTCCGCAACGCGCAAGGCTATTGCGGAATTCGTGGCGCTCATCCACGAGGCCCAGGGCTATGCCGGCGATCTTCGCAAGGTGGTTGAGGCCATCGTAGACAAGGCGGGACTTATTCGTGTTCTTGAAGCGGAAAACTCCGACGATGCCGCTGGTCGCATCGAGAATATTCAGGAGCTCTTCGGCGTAGTAGACGAATACGCCCAAACGCACGACGATGCCGATGCACTGTTCGAGCCTCCTACGGCAGAAGACGCGCCTGAGGCAGACGACGAGCCGCCCGTGCGCACCTTCCAGGCAAATTCCTTGCCTGACTTCGTGGAATGGGTAACGCTGCGTACCGATATGGATACGGTGGCGGAAGACGGCGAAGCCATCACCATGATGACCATCCATGCCGCAAAGGGCCTGGAATTCGACTGTGTATTTGTGGCGGGCATGGAAGAATCGCTGTTCCCTCACGGAAATTCGTCCCAAGATTCGCAGGGCTTGGAAGAAGAACGCCGCTTGGCTTACGTTGCCATCACCCGTGCGCGCAAGAAGCTCTACCTTACCAACGCCTTCACGCGACAGATTTTCGGTCAGTCAAGCGCCAACCCGCCTTCGCGCTTCATCGGTGAAATTCCGCTTGAATTGCGCAAGGGCATCGGAATGGGCTCTGCTGGATTCTCTGGTTCTGGCTGGGAAAAGCGCGGCAGCCGTCGCGGCATTGCCGGCTCTGGTTCCGAGGCGGGCGGCGGTCGCGTGTTCGGTCAGTCGAGCGCTTCAGGGTCGCGCCCTCGTCAGCAGACGCGCCCTGCGGTGAAGCCCGAGGCCCAGAAGAAGGCGGCAGCGAAGATGACGTTTACCAAGGGCGATACGGTCGACCACAAGGTGTTTGGCCGTGGCACCATCACCAAGGTGGACGGCGATACGTTGCATGTACGCTTCAGTCGCACTGGCCAAACCAAGAAACTGCTGAAGGACTACGCACCTATCGTAAAGATCGGTTGATGCTGCGAAGGAGCTGGACGGCAAATGTCCTAGAAGGCTTTTGGCGAAGGCTGCACGTAAACGTGCGGCCTTCTTTCATTTCGCGTTACAATAGATAAGTTCTACACGTTTGCGCGCACTGAAGCGCGCTTGTTGAGGAGGCTACATGGCTAACCAGGTTTTTATCGTAGGTCATAAGAACCCAGACAACGACTCCATCGCAGCAGCGGTGAGCTACGCATATTTGAAGAACGCCCTTGAGGCAAAGAAGGCTGAGCCGGAGGCAGAATATGTTGCCTGCTGCCTGGGTCCGCTTCCTCAGGAATCCGCAACTATCCTTGAGCAGGTTGGCCTGCCCGCTCCGAAGCTTATCGAAAAGGTAGGCGAAGGCGACAAGGTTATCCTGGTTGACCATAACGAGTCCACCCAGATGGTTGACGGCATTGCCGATGCTGAAATCGTTGAGGTTGTAGACCATCATCGCATCGCTGGCGATGTGGTTACCGGCAACCCCATCCTGTACCTGAACATCCCCGTTGGCTCTACGGCAACCATCGTAACCAAGCTTTATGAGCAGCTTGGTGTTGAGGTAACCCCTGCTATTGCTACGGTGCTTCTTTCTGCGATTATGACCGATACCGTAATTACCAAGAGCCCCACCTGCACTGATTACGACTTGGTTCAGGCAGAAAAGCTTGGTGCCATCATTGGCAAGAAGCCTACCGAATTCGGTCTTGAGGTATTTAAGATGCGCGGCGGCGACAACGATCTTTCCGTTGAAGAGGTGTGCGCGCACGACTCCAAGGAATTCAAGAAGGGCGACGACGTATACATGGTTGCTCAGCACGAAACGGTAACGCTCGATGTTGCCATGGAGCGCGAGGCTGAATACCGTGAGTTCCTGAAGGCAAAGGTTGCCGAAAACGGCTACAAGTTTGCTCTCCTGCTTGTTACCGACATCTTCAACGAGGGCTCCAAGTTCATCTGCGAAGGCGACGTTGCTCCCGTATCCGAAGCATTCGGTATCGACGCTACGAAGGCCGAATGGGTAGACGGCATCTTGTCCCGCAAGAAGCAGGTTATCCCGCCACTGTCTTAGTGTTACGTCGTTCTACGAACGACGTAATCTCATACGAAACGCAATGACGCTGCGTGAGCCCCTAATGGCACAGCTGGCGGTCCAAGCGGCCTGGACGTGCGAAGCACGCCTGGCGCCCGCTTTCCCGCCATCTGCACTCATCAGGGGCTCGCTCGCTGTTACATCCGGCGATGTGAGTGGGATTTAATGATTCTGCTAGTTTTGGCGAATAAAAAACGGGCACCCATGTGGGTGCCCGTTTTGCTTCTGCGAAAGGGGGTACTTACTTCAAGTCTTCCAGCTTGCCGTGCTTTTCGTAGCGGGTAAGACGGCTGATCTTGTTGTTGTCGTCTACGAATACCACGTGAGGTGCATGCTCCGGATCGGCGAACTCTTCGGGAGTCATCTGGCAGTAGTTCATGATGATTACCTTGTCGCCTACGGTAACCAAGTGGGCAGCTGCGCCATTCAGACAGATTACGCCACTGCCAGGCTCGCCGGCAATAACATAGGTTTCAAGGCGATTGCCATTGTTGCAATCGGAGATGGTAACCAGTTCGTATTCCTGGATGCCGGCTGCTTCCATCAGTTCAGAGTCGATGGTGATGGAGCCGATGTAATCAAGTTCCGCCTGGGTGACGGTTGCACGATGAATTTTGCCCTTAAGCACATTCAGCAGCATAAGGTTTGAACCTTCCTTCTTCGCATGATGTTCCACTCGAGGTTTCACTGCGTAGTAGCTATTATGCGCGGTTGCGCATAACCTGCCGTATTCTTGCGCAATATCGCGCTGTGTGCAAGCTTATTCGTCAAAATCGAACAAGTAATTGTCGATAAGGCGAGTTTTTCCGATATAAACGGCAATAGCAACCAGGCCAGATTCGCCAAGCGAATCAACGGGCTGCATGTTGTCCAAGTCAACTACTTCGATGTAGTCGATCTGCGCCAAAGGCTCTGCCTCGATGATTTCGCGAACAGCGGTGCGAACGATATCCGCATTGCGCTCGCCGCCTTCAATAAGATCCTGTGCTGCAAAGACGGAGCGGGAAAGGCACAGTGCTGCCTTACGCTCTTCTGCGGAAAGGTAGCTGTTGCGCGAGCTCTTTGCCAGCCCATCCTCTTCGCGAACGATGGGGCAGCCGTATACCTTCACGTTCATGTTGAGGTCGGCAACCATGCGCTTGATGATGGCAAGCTGCTGGGCATCCTTCTGGCCGAAGAATGCCTTGTCGGGCTGCACGATGTTGAACAGCTTGTTAACAACCGTGCATACGCCGCGGAAGTGGCCGGGGCGTTTTGCGCCGCAAAGCGTGTCGGCCAGAGTTTCCATAACTACATAGGTGTTGTAGTTCTTGGGATACATCTCTTCAGGCTCGGGGTGGAACACCACGTTAACACCCTTTGATTCTGCGATAGCCGCATCGTGTTCCAGGTCGCGGGGGTAGTTGTCGTAGTCTTCGTTGGGGCCGAACTGAATGGGGTTCACGAAGACGCTGGTAACTACGCGGTCGCATTCCTTTACGGCACGCTCCATCAGCGACATATGACCTTCGTGCAAAGCGCCCATGGTGGGCGTGAGGCCAATGGTAAGCCCCTCAGCTTTCCATTCGGCAACCTGTGCCTTCATTTCGGCAACAGTAGTGATGATTTTCATCGTTTTCCTTTCGTCGTTCTGTCGAACGACGAAGGATCGCATGAGACGTCCTTACGCTGCGCGGCGCCCCAATAAGCATCTTGCCCCTCAATCGTTGCTCACGAACGAAGTACGCTTCGCTCCTTTATCGGGGCAATCTATCTTATTGGATGCGCCGCTCGCTGACGTATATGCAATCCCTCGCTTGATTTCCGTTAATACTAGGATAGCGCTCTTTAAAAGAAAAGGCCGAGTTTGCTCTCAGCCTTTTCTTTGGGTTAGTAAAGTTTTTCCAGGGCTTCTTCGTCGATCTTGAAGGTGTGTTCTTCTGAAGGGAAGGTGCCAGCCTTGACTTCTTCGTCGTATGCCTTGAAAGCGGCGGTCATTTGCGGGCCAATGTTGCCGAAGTGCTTTACGAACTTGGGCTTGAAATCGCTGAACAAGGCAAGCATATCCTGATAAACCAGAACCTGGCCATCGCAACCTGCACCTGCACCGATGCCGATGGTGGGGATGTCGAGCTTTTCGGAGATGATAGCGGCAAGCTTTGCGGGAACGCATTCCAACACAACGGCGAATGCGCCTGCTTCCTGGACTGCCAAGGCATCTTCGACCATCTGTTGGGCCGCTTCAGCTGTTTTGCCCTGTACCTTGAAGCCACCGAAAGCATTGACCGACTGAGGCGTAAGGCCAATATGGGCACATACGGGAATGCCCGCCTTGGTGATGGCCTTGATCTGCTCGGCAACGCGCACACCGCCTTCGAGCTTTACCGCGTTGGCGCGCCCCTCCTTCATTAGGCGACCGGCGTTGATAACAGCCTGTTCGACCGATACCTCGTAGCTCATGAATGGCATGTCGCCGACGACAAGCGCATTCTTAGCGCCGCGGGCTACGGCGGCGGTGTGATGGATCATGTCTTCCATCGTTACCGAAAGTGTATCTTCGTAGCCGAGCATAACCATGCCCAGGGAATCTCCGACAAGGATCGAATTGATTCCGGCTTCGTCAACCAACTTTGCGGTGGAGTAGTCGTAAGCAGTCAACATAGAGATCTTGGTGCCCTCATTCTTCATCTTCTTGAATGTGGCAACAGTATTCTTCATGTTCCCCTTCTTTCTCTTACGTTGTGCAGCTCCTTACTATATATAAGTAACGCGCTGCACCTTGAAGGCGAAGCGCGCGTCGGAGCTGCGTTGTTTCGATGCCTGTATTGTACACGCAGGCTTGTGTTTCGGAATGGTTTCGGGAATGTTTTGCCGTTCGGCATCTATAAGCGGTAAATAGCTCTTCTCGCATCGGATAAAAAAGTCCAGAATTATTTGAAAAATGGAAGGGAATTACTGAGCGCCGATGCATTAATCGCCCATTCACCAGCGAAAACGGATTGTGAAGAGATAGATACGCCCGGGTGCGTGGCGTTTGACAAGGTATATACCCGGTGATAAAGTTCATTTTCGCGTTTCGGGAAGAAACGTATGTTTTCGCGTGCGTATCTGCAGAACGCACAGAAAGCAAAGTTAGTAAGTGATAGTAAAGAAAAGGAGCTGAAGCTTTGCCTACTATCAATCAGTTGGTCCGTAAGGGCCGCGCCAAGCAGGTCGACAAGCAGAAGACCCCGGCGCTCAAGGGCAACCCCCAGAAGCGTGGCGTTTGCACCCGCGTGTACACCACCACCCCTAAGAAGCCTAACTCGGCACTTCGTAAGGTTGCTCGTGTCCGTCTCGTAAACGGCATGGAAGTTACCGCATACATCCCCGGCGAAGGTCACAACCTCCAGGAGCACTCCATGGTGCTTATCCGCGGCGGTCGTGTAAAGGACCTTCCTGGTGTTCGTTATAAGATCATCCGCGCTGCTCTCGACTGTGCAGCTGTCGACAGCCGTCGTCAGGCACGCAGCCGCTATGGCGCTAAGAAGCCCAAGAACTAAGTAACCCTCGCGATTCAGTTAGTCGCATAAACCGAAAGGAAGATATATGCCGCGTCGTGCAGCAGCAGTCCGCCGCGAAACGCAGCCGGACGCTAAGTACAACAACCGTTTGGTCACGCAGCTGATCAACAAGGTGTTGCTTGACGGTAAGAAGTCTACCGCAGAAGGTATCGTTTACGATGCATTCGACATCGTTGCAGAGAAGACCGGCCAGGACGCCCTGACCGTATTCAAGAAGGCAATGGACAACATCCGCCCCACGCTCGAGGTTAAGCCCAAGCGTGTTGGTGGCGCTACCTACCAGGTACCCATGGAGGTTAACTCCCGCCGCGCAACCACCCTCGCTATTCGCTGGATGGTTGACTTCTCCCGCAAGCGCAAGGAAAACACCATGAAGGAGCGTCTCGCAGGCGAAATCATGGACGCAGCCGAAAACACCGGCGCATCCATCAAGAAGCGCGAAGACCTCTACAAGATGGCAGAATCCAACCGTGCATTCTCGCACTATCGTTGGTAGGAGAAGGAATAATGGCTAAGACTTCTCTGGAGCATACTCGCAACATCGGCATTATGGCTCACATCGATGCCGGTAAAACCACCACTACCGAGCGTATCCTGTACTACACGGGCAAGACGCACAAGATCGGTGAGGTTCATGATGGCGCAGCTACCATGGACTGGATGGTTCAGGAGCAGGAGCGTGGCGTAACCATTACCGCTGCAGCTACCACCTGCTTCTGGAAGAAGGATGGTCAGGAATACCGCTTCCAGATCATCGACACCCCCGGCCACGTTGACTTCACCGCTGAGGTAGAGCGCTCCCTGCGCGTACTCGACGGCTCCGTGGCTGTATTCGACGCAGTTGCCGGCGTACAGCCTCAGTCCGAAACCGTATGGCGTCAGGCTGACCGCTATGGTGTACCCCGCATTGCCTACATCAACAAGTACGACCGTGTTGGCGCTGACTTCTTCCATGCAATTCAGACCATGCGCGACCGTCTTGATGCACCTGCTGTTGCTGCTCAGATGCCCATGGGCGCTGAGGACAACTTCTGGGGCGTAATCGACCTGGTTACCATGACCGCATGGGACTTCAAGGCCGACGACAAGGGCATGACCTACCCTGAGCCTATGGACGAGATTCCCGCTGAGTTCAAGGAAGACGCAGAGCTCTACCATCAGGAACTTCTCGAAGCAGCTGCAGACTGCGACGACGACCTGATGGAAAAGGTCCTCATGGAAGAGGAAGTTTCCGTTGAGGAACTCAAGGCTGCTATCCGCAAGGGCACCATCGCTTGCAAGCTCCATCCTGTATTCGTAGGTTCTTCCTACAAGAACAAGGGTGTTCAGGAGCTTCTCGACGCTGTTGTCGATTACATGCCTTCTCCTATTGATGTTCCTGCTATTAAGGGCACCAACCCCGAGACTGGCGAAGAAGACGAGCGTCCTTCCGATCCGAAGGCTCCCTTCTCTTCTTTGGCATTCAAGATCATGACCGACCCGTTTGTTGGCAAGCTTACTTACCTGCGTGTATACTCCGGTACTCTTGACTCCGGCTCCTACGTGGTAAACGCTTCTAAGGACAAGAAAGAACGCATCGGTCGTCTTCTGCAGATGCACTCCAACAACCGTATCGACGTTGACACTTGCTCTGCTGGCGACATTGTTGCTGTAGTTGGTTTGAAGAACACCACCACCGGTGATACCCTTTGCGACGAAAAGCACCCGATCATCCTTGAGTCCATGGAATTCCCGGAGCCGGTTATCCGTGTTGCGATTGAGCCGAAGACCAAGGCCGGTCAGGAAAAGATGGGCATTGCGCTTGCAAAGCTCGCAGAAGAAGACCCGACCTTCAAGGCATATACCGATGAAGAAACCGGCCAGACCATCATCGCCGGCATGGGTGAGCTCCATCTGGAGATCATCGTTGACCGTCTGATGCGTGAGTTTAAGGTTGAGGCTAACGTCGGTAAGCCGCAGGTTGCTTACAAAGAGACGATCCGCAAGAATGCGGATTCCGATATGAAGTACGCTCGTCAGTCCGGCGGTAAGGGCCAGTACGGTCACGTTAAGATCCGTATTGAGCCGAACCCGGGTAAGGGCTACGAGTTCGTCAACGCAGTTGTCGGCGGTACGGTTCCGAAGGAATATATCCCGGCTGTTGACCAGGGTATCCAGGGTGCAATGCTCTCCGGTGTACTTGCAGGCTACAACGTTGTTGACGTGAAGGTCACGCTGTATGATGGTTCCTATCATGAAGTTGACTCCTCTGAAATGGCCTTTAAGATCGCCGGCTCCATGGCATTCAAGGATGCTATGAAGAAGGCTGATCCCGTCATTA